>Ga0209463_1001144_pt1 | contig 16912 bp, 15 predicted proteins | sample AgamicMgSfrz_FD_187169 | JGI IMG/M metagenome (GOLD analysis project Ga0209463, IMG submission 187169) | Agave microbial communities from Guanajuato, Mexico - Mg.Sf.rz (SPAdes) (version 2) | ecosystem: Host-associated > Plants > Phyllosphere > Phylloplane/Leaf | place: Guanajuato, Mexico... | reverse complement strand
TCCGCTGCCGATCGTGGAACATAAGGCGGCAAGAGAGAAAACCCTGGCTATCTTTGAAGCGGCGCGCCAGGCGTCCACGATTACGCGCACGGAGTAGGTGAATGAACAATTTTGAACTGGAGCAGATCGTTAACCAACAGCTTAACAGCGCCGCGTTCAGCGACTATGCGCCGAATGGCCTACAGGTTGAGGGACGCGACGAGGTGAAGAAAATCGTCACCGGCGTCACCGCCTGTCAGGCGCTGCTGGATGAAGCGGTACGGCTACAGGCGGATGCGGTGATGGTGCATCATGGCTACTTCTGGAAAAACGAAGCGCCAGCGATTAAAGGCATGAAGCGTCGCCGCCTGCGTACGCTGCTGGCGAATGATATTAATCTTTACGGCTGGCATTTGCCGCTCGATGCGCATCCGCAACTGGGTAACAACGCGCAGCTGGCGCAGGCGCTGAACATTAACGTACAGGGCGAAGTGCAGCCGCTGGTGCCCTGGGGTGACCTGGCGGAGAGCCTGAGCGGCGAGGCGCTGGCGCAACGTATCGCGGCGGTACTGGGGCGTGAACCTTTACACTGCGGCGATAATGCGCCACAGCAGATCCGGCGCATCGCCTGGTGCAGCGGCGGCGGCCAGGGCTTTATTGACAGCGCGGCGGCCTTTGGCGTCGACGCGTTTATTACCGGCGAAGTCTCTGAACAGACTATCCACAGCGCGCGGGAAAACGGCATTCACTTTTTTGCTGCCGGTCACCACGCCACCGAACGCGGCGGTATTCGCGCGCTGGGCGAATGGCTGGCGGCGCATCATTCCCTGGATGTCACCTTTATCGATATTGATAATCCAGCCTGATTTTCCTCGCCTGTTTATCCGACGGCGGGCAGCCGCCTGCCGTTAATTTCCTGTTATAAACTCACGCAAAAGCGGTTGACACGCCTGCTGCATCCCCGCATAACTATCTGTTCGAAATGAATAAGATCATAACCAGGGGTTATAACAGGAGGCGAATTTTGCAAAGGGCACGTTGTTACCTGCTGGGGGAACGCGCGGTCGTGCTTGAGCTGGAACCGCCTGTTTCACTGCTCAGCCAGCAGCGAATTTGGGGATTGACTCAACGCCTGCGCGATTACCCGCAGGTACGGGAAGCGATTCCTGGAATGAATAACCTCACGGTTATTCTGCGCGATCCGCAGCACCAGGCGCTGGACGCTATTGAGCGCCTGCAAACCTGGTGGGAAGAGAGCGAAGCTGTTGTGCCGGAATCGCGCGATGTCGCCATTCCGGTGATATACGGCGGCGAGGCGGGGCCTGATTTGGATGAGGTCGCGCGTCACTGTCAGATGACGCCGCAGCAGCTGGTCGAGGCGCACTCGGCCGCAGAGTATGTGGTTTACTTTATCGGCTTTAAGCCGGGATTCCCCTATCTGGGCGGGCTGGATGAGCGTCTGCATACGCCGCGCCGCAGCACGCCACGCGTGCTGGTGCCGGCGGGAACGGTCGGCATCGGCGGCAGTCAAACCGGCATCTATCCGCTGGCTTCACCCGGCGGCTGGCAACTGCTGGGCCGCACCACACTGGCGTTATTCAATCCGCAACATCAGCCACCGACGTTACTGCAACCGGGCGATCGCGTACGTTTTGTGCCGCAGAAGGAGGGCGTATGCTGAAAATTATTCGTGCCGGTATGAATACCACGCTTCAGGACGGCGGGCGCGGCGGCTGGCGTCAGTTCGGTATCAGCAGCGGCGGCGCACTGGATGAACCGGCGATGCGTACGGCGAATCTGCTGGCAGGAAATCCACAGCAGCAGGCGGTGCTGGAGATTACCTTAGGTCAGTTTTGTGCCGAGTTTGAACGTGACGGCTGGTTTGCCCTGACCGGTGCCGGCTGCAACGCTGATTTGGATGGTCGTCCGGTCTGGAGCGGCTGGCGCTTGCCGGTCAAAAAAGGAGAGCGCCTGACGCTGGCGATGCCGGTACACGGCATGCGCAGTTATCTGGCAATCAACGGCGGCTTCGCGATTGAACCGCTGCTTGGCTCCTGTAGCACCGATATTAATGCGGAATTTGGCGGCTGGCAGGGAAGGCGTCTGCAGGATGGCGATGTGCTGCCGCTGGCCGCGCCGACGCGAACCTTCAGCCAGCCCGCAGGTGTGCGTCAGCTGCTGTGGGGCAACCGGCTGCGCGCGCTGCCGGGGCCGGAATACCATGAGTTTGCGCGGGAATCTCAGGAAGCCTTCTGGCGTGTTTCCTGGCGGCTTGATCCGCAGAGTAACAGGATGGGCTACCGTCTGCAGGGAAGGCCGCTGGCACGCAATAGCCAGCGCGAGCTGCTGTCGCACGGCCTGTTGCCCGGCGTGATTCAGGTTCCACACAGCGGCCAGCCTATTGTGCTGATGGCCGATGCGCAGACCACCGGCGGCTATCCGCGTATCGCCTGTGTTATTGAAGCGGATCTTTATCATCTGGCGCAAATCCGCCTCGGCGAACCGATCCATTTTATTCACTGTACGCTGGAGGAAGCGCTGCAGGCGAAACAGCAGCAGCAGCGGGTTCTCGATCGCATGGCATGGGGACTGGAAAATGAAAATTGATTTAAACGCGGATTTAGGCGAAGGCTGCGGCAGCGATCGTGAACTGTTGCAGCTGGTCAGTTCAGCCAATATCGCCTGTGGTTTCCATGCGGGCGATGCGCAAACGATGTTGCAGTCAGTACGCTGGGCGCTGGAGTATGGCGTGGCCATTGGCGCGCATCCCTCCTTTCCCGATCGGGAAAATTTTGGTCGCAGCGCCATGCAACTTCCACCGGAAACCGTTTATGCGCAGGTGCTGTATCAAATTGGCGCACTGAAAGCCATTACGGAAAGCGAAGGCGGCAAGCTCACGCATGTTAAGCCGCACGGCATGCTCTATAACCAGGCGGCGTGCGATGCCGGGCTGGCGGATGCCATCGCCCGTGCGGTAAAGGTCGTCGATGCTGGCCTGTTGCTGGTTGGCCTGGCGGGCAGCGAATCGATTCGCGCCGCCCGTCATTACGGCTTGCAGACACGTGAAGAAGTTTTTGCCGATCGGGGTTATCAGACCGACGGCACGCTGGTGCCGCGCGGCCAACCCGGCGCAATGATTGAAGAAGAAGAACAGGCCATTTCTCGTACATTAGAAATGGTTCAGCATGGCACAGTCGCCAGCGTGACGGGCGAACGGGTTGCACTGCGTGCGCAGACCGTTTGCCTGCATGGCGATGGCCCCCATGCGTTGGCCTTTGCCCGCCGCCTGCGCGACGCTTTCGCCGCGCAGCAAATTTTAGTCAGCAGCGTAGCCTGACATTTTAACCCCGACTGACGTCGGGGTTCTTATAAGGAAAATTTATGCAGCCTTTGGTAAATCTTTGGCCCTTACTGGGCATTGCAGCCATTATTATCGGCTTTTTACTGCGTTTTAATCCGGTGCTGGTGGTCATTATTTCAGGGGGGGTGACCGGCGTGGCGGCGCATATGCCGCTGGGCGATATTCTGGAAAAGCTGGGTTCTGGCTTTCTTAACACGCGCAACCTGCCTTTCATTCTGCTGTTGCCGCTGGCGGTTATTGGCCTGCTGGAGCGTCATGGCTTAAAAGAGCGCGCTCAGGCGTGGATTGCCACTATTAAAACCGCGACGGCGGGGCGTCTGTTAATCGTCTATTTACTGGTACGTGAAGCCACGGCGGCGCTGGGACTGACCAGTCTCGGCGGACATCCACAGATGGTACGCCCGCTGCTGGCGCCAATGGCGGAAGGCGCTACGGAAAACCGTTACGGCGAACTGCCGGAATCGGTACGTTACCGTCTGCGCGCCATGTCCGCTGCCACGGATAATGTCGGCCTGTTCTTCGGCGAAGACATTTTTGTCGCTTTCGGCGCGATCATCTTTATGCACAACTTTATGCTGGAGTCCGGCGGCATTCACACCGAGCCACTGCATATTGCGCTGTGGGGCATTCCTACCGCGATTAGCGCCTTTATTATTCACGCCCTTCGTCTGCGTCGGCTGGATAAAAAGCTGGCGGCACAAATCAGCGCGCTGAACCAGGCGGCGTTTCAGCAAAAAGGAGGCCGCTAATGTTTCAGCAACAGTATCTGTTTTATCTGGCCGGACTCATTCTGCTGGTGGTAGCGCTGCTGTCGTGGCGCGATAAGGCGAATCCGCGACGGATCACAACCGGCCTGTTTTGGGGACTGTACGGATTGATGTTTTTGGTCGGCGACTGGGCGTACCGGCTGGCGGAGCAGCTTACCGGCTCCGGCGCGGAAGGCGCGCGCAGTCTGCATATTCTGGTTGGCATGCTGGTCGTCGCGATGGCGCTGATCGCCGGTTTCGGCGGCGTGCGTCTGGGAAGCTATCGCCAGCGCAGCGAATCTGAACGGCAGCAGAGCGCCAGCCGTCTCGGCAACCGCCTGTTTTTACCGGCGCTGGCTATTCCGCTGGTCACGGTCGCAGGCGTGCTGGCATTTAATCATATTCCCGGACTGGAACTGGCGGTATTCGGCGCAGGCAACCATTCCACGCTGGTGACACTCTTTTCCATGACGCTCGGCTGTCTGGTGGGCTGGCTGGTCGCGCTAAAAATGAGCCGCGAGCGTCCGATCCAGTCATTACAGGAAACACGCCGGCTGTTGGATTCTATCGGCTGGGCATTTATTTTGCCGCAAATTCTCGCCACCCTTGGCCTGCTGTTTACCACCGCAGGCGTCGGCAGCGCCATTGCACACCTGACGGAGCAGTATCTGGCGGTCGATAACCGCTTTATCGCCGTGGCGGTATTTGTGATTGGCATGGCGCTGCTGACGATGATCATGGGCAACGCCTTTGCCGCGTTTCCTGTCGTTGTCGCCGGTATCGGCATTCCGGTTCTGGTGCTTCAGCACGGCGGCAATCCGGCGGTGATGGCCGCGATCGGCATGTTCTCCGGTTATTGCGGCACGCTAATGACGCCGATGGCGGCTAATTTTAATATCGTCCCGGCGGCGCTGCTGGAACTGCCGGATCGTAATGCGGTCATCAAGGCGCAGACGCCAACCGGCGTGCTACTGTTAATTGTGAATATATTTTTGCTCTGGTTTCTGATGTTCCTGTGAGGCGAAAATGAAAAATGTACTGATTACCGCGTTTGAACCGTTCGGCGGCGAGCAGATCAATCCCTCATGGGAAGCCGTTCGTCAGCTGCATGAGCGCATGTTATGCGGCTATAAAGTCGTGGCAAAAGAACTGCCCTGCGCTTTTGGCGATGCGCTGACTACGCTCTATGCGGAGATGGAAGCGCTGCAACCGGAGCTGGTCATTGCGGTGGGGCAGGCGGGCGGACGTGCGGATATTACCGTCGAGCGCGTCGGCATCAATATTAACGATGCCCGTATCCCCGATAACAACGGCAATCAGCCGATTGATGAGCCGATTATTCCTGGCGGCCCGGCAGCTTATTTCTCTTCCTTGCCGATTAAGGCGATTGTGGAAGGTATTCGTGAAGCGGGTATTCCCGCTTCGGTATCGCAAACGGCCGGAACCTATGTTTGCAACCATGTGATGTACGGCCTGCTGCATCGTCTTGCCCAGCAGGATAATGTTGTGCGCGGCGGTTTTATTCATATTCCTTATCTGCCGGAGCAGGCAGTAAACCATCCCGGCAGTCCCAGTATGGCGGCACAAACCGTCATACTTGCGCTGGAAATGGCGATTACCATTGCGCTTCGCACTGAACAGGATCTGCGCCTGGTTGGCGGCGCAACGCACTAACAGGATATTTGTATGCCAGAAGGACCAGAGATCCGCCGGGCGGCGGATCGGCTGGAAGAAGCCATTGTCGGCAAACCATTAACGGATGTCTGGTTTGCCTTTCCGCAGCTTAAAACCTATGAAAACGCCTTACTCGGCGAGACGGTTACCGCCATTGAAACCCGTGGGAAAGCGCTGCTTACGCACTTTTCCAACGGGCTGACGCTTTACAGCCATAACCAACTGTATGGCGTCTGGCGCGTGGTAAAAACCGGCAGCGAACCGGCCACGCAGCGCGTGCTGCGCGTGCGGCTCGCCTGCGCCGATCGGACGATTTTGCTGTACAGCGCGTCGGATATTGAGATGCATAACAGCGATACGCTGGCAGCGCATCCTTTCCTCCAGCGCATCGGCCCTGACGTGCTGGATATGCAGCTGACTGAGGAAGCGGTGCAAGAACGTCTGCTTTCACCGCGTTTTCGCCGTCGCCAGTTCAGCGGCCTGCTGCTCGATCAGGCGTTTCTGGCCGGTTTAGGTAACTATCTGCGCGTGGAAATTTTATGGGAAGCCGGGCTGGCGCCGCAGCATCGGGCGCAGGATTTGACCGGGACGCAGCTCCAGCGCCTGGTTCAGGCCATGCTGGCGATCCCACGGCACTCTTATCGTATGCGCGGCACCATGAAAAGCGCTCATCACGGCGCGGCATTTACCTTTAAAGTCTTTCATCGCGCCGGAAAAGCCTGCGAACGCTGCGGCGGCATCATCGAAAAAACCACGCTTTCCTCCCGGCCCTTTTACTGGTGTCCCGGCTGCCAGAAATAGTTAACACTGGCCAGTAAAAAAGGGCCCGCAGGCCCTTTTTGCTATCTGAATTTTACTTCGGCAGCTGGGATTCAAACTCACGCTGATCGTAACCGGTGTAGAGCTGACGCGGACGGGCAATTTTCATGCCTTCATCGTGCATCTCTTTCCAGTGTGCAATCCAGCCAACGGTACGCGCCATGGCGAAAATCACGGTGAACATGGAAGAGGGGATGCCCATCGCTTTCAGAATAATGCCAGAGTAGAAATCGACATTCGGATAGAGTTTGCGTTCAATGAAATAGGGATCGTTGAGCGCAATATGCTCCAGCTCCAGCGCCACTTCCAGCAGATCATCCTTCATACCCAGTTCATTTAACACTTCATGACAGGTATCACGCATCACGGTTGCGCGCGGATCGTAGTTTTTATAGACGCGATGGCCAAAGCCCATCAGGCGGAAAGAGTCATTTTTATCTTTCGCGCGTCTTACGAATTCTGGAATATGATCTTTATGGCTGATCTCTTCCAGCATGCGCAGGCAGGCTTCGTTCGCGCCGCCGTGCGCCGGTCCCCACAGCGAAGCGATACCTGCTGCGATACAGGCGAACGGGTTAGCGCCGGAAGAACCCGCGGTACGGACGGTAGAGGTAGAGGCGTTCTGTTCGTGGTCAGCATGCAGGATCAGAATACGATCCATTGCGCGTTCCAGAATCGGGTTGACCTTATACTCTTCGCACGGCGTGGCGAACATCATATGCAGGAAGTTACCGGCATAGGAGAGATCGTTGCGCGGGTAAACAAACGGCTGGCCGATAGAGTATTTGTAACACATGGCGGCCACGGTCGGCATCTTAGAGAGCAGACGGAAAGCCGCGATCTCACGGTGACGCTCAATATTGACGTCCAGCGAGTCATGGTAGAACGCCGCCAGCGCGCCGGTAACGCCACACATCACCGCCATCGGATGGGAATCGCGACGGAAACCGTGGAACAGGCGGGTAATTTGCTCATGAATCATGGTATGGCGTGTAACCGTGGTGCGGAACTCTTCAAACTGTTCTGGCGTTGGCGCTTCGCCGTTCAGCAGGATATAGCAGACTTCCAGGTAGTTGGAGTGGGTGGCGAGTTGATCGATCGGGTAGCCGCGATGGAGCAAAATGCCTTCATCACCATCAATATAGGTGATTTTGGATTCGCAGGACGCAGTAGAGGTAAAACCAGGGTCAAACGTAAACAGACCCTTTGAGCCCAGGCTTCGGACATCAACAACGTCCTGACCCAGCGTGCCTTGTAGCACGTCCAGCTCAACAGGAGCTTCACCGTCCAGGGTGAGCGTCACTTTTTTATCAGTCATTTACAGTCTCCTTAGCGCCATATTTGTAGGATCTTTGACACCGAAATTACCATCATGCTGCGAATTGCGTGCAGTAATCGCAGACTATCAGCTCTGTGACATGTTTGTTGTGCAGGGTACAGAGTGACGGGCGCGGTCAGAAAGTTTCCGGCAGCCACGATGCTAATGCGTTCTGTGGTTGTTAAAGATCCGTTCTGGTCATTATGAATCTTAATTAATAACCTGATGCGTTTAGCATTTTATTTCAATACTGTTACATAACTTGAGTTTAGGAGAAAGTGTATCCCCATAACTTTTGCGCATCATAGGACTTTTGTGCGTTAGTTTGTAACTGAATTGTTTAACTATTGTCAAATCAGTTAATTAAATTTGTTTAAAATATGAAAATCGTGAGATGGATCACTGTTCCACTTAAATCTTGCTAAAGCGTTTGTAGGGCAATTGTAATGAGAATGTGATCGTCCTATACTGCCGCCAGGTCTCCGGAATACCCTGACACCAGGAGCCACCCAGCGTTTTACCGCTTCAATTAACACTGGATGTTGCTGTAATGGTGCCGGTGAAAAAGTCCCCCTATGGCTTTCCACCTTCAGGCCCGGAGGAAGCAAAATAAGAAAAGCTGTGTGGGCAAAACCGTGAAAAAACAAAGACCTGTCAACTTGGATCTCACTACGATCCGGTTTCCCGTTACTGCAATAGCGTCCATTCTCCACCGCGTTTCCGGCGTCCTTACTTTTGTAGCCGTCGGTATTCTGCTCTGGCTACTGGGTCTCTCGCTCTCCTCTCCCGAAGGCTTCCAACAGGCAAACGCCGTAATGAACAGCTTCTTTGCTAAGTTCATTATGTGGGGCATCCTTACTGCGCTAGCCTGGCATACCGTTGGTGGTATCCGCCATATGTTGATGGACTTCGGTTATCTGGCAGAAACACAGCGCACAGGCAACAGCTCTGCGCGTATCGGTTTTGGTATTACTGTCGTGCTTTCAATTCTGGCTGGAGTCCTCGTATGGTAAGCAATGCTACTGCTCTGGGGCGCAATGGCGTGCAGGACTGGCTGCTGCTGCGCGCTACTGCAATCCTCATTACGCTCTACACCTTATATATCCTCGGCTTCATTATTGTGTCAGATACTCTGACCTATGATATCTGGCGCGCCTTCTTCGCCTCTTCCTTTACTAAGGTCTTTACGCTGTTGACGCTGTTTTCCACCGTTATTCACGGCTGGATCGGTATGTGGCAGATATTGACGGATTATATTAAACCTCTGGCATGGCGCCTGCTGCTACAGCTGGCTATCGTTGTTGCGCTGTTGGTTTATGCGATTTATGGAACTGTTGTGGTGTGGGGTGCGTGATAATGAATTTGCCAGTCAGAGAGTTTGATGCCGTAGTGATCGGCGCAGGCGGCGCAGGTATGCGCGCGGCCCTACAGATTTCCCAGTCGGGCCAGAGCTGCGCCCTGCTGTCAAAAGTTTTTCCGACGCGTTCCCATACCGTTTCCGCGCAGGGCGGCATTACCGTTGCGCTGGGTAACACCCATGAAGATAACTGGGAATGGCATATGTACGATACCGTCAAAGGTTCCGACTATATCGGCGACCAGGACGCGATCGAATATATGTGTAAAACCGGCCCGGAAGCGATTCTGGAGCTGGAACATATGGGTCTGCCATTTTCCCGCCTGGAAGATGGCCGCATTTACCAGCGTCCGTTCGGCGGCCAGTCGCGTAACTTCGGCGGCGAGCAGGCGGCGCGTACCGCCGCTGCCGCTGACCGTACCGGCCATGCGCTGCTGCATACGCTCTATCAGCAGAACCTGAAAAACAAAACCACCATTTTCTCCGAATGGTACGCGCTGGATCTGGTGAAAAACCAGGATGGCGCCGTCGTAGGCTGTACCGCTTTAAGCATTGAAACCGGCGAAGTGGTTTACTTCAAAGCGAAAGCGACGGTCCTGGCGACCGGCGGCGCAGGCCGTATTTATCAGTCCACCACCAATGCGCATATCAATACCGGCGACGGTGTTGGCATGGCGCTGCGCGCTGGCGTGCCGGTGCAGGATATGGAGATGTGGCAGTTCCACCCGACCGGTATCGCCGGCGCGGGCGTGCTGGTGACCGAAGGCTGCCGTGGCGAAGGCGGTTACCTGCTGAATAAACATGGCGAACGCTTCATGGAGCGTTACGCGCCGAACGCCAAAGATCTGGCGGGTCGTGATGTTGTCGCCCGTTCAATGATGATTGAAATTCGTGAAGGCCGCGGCTGCGAAGGCCCGTGGGGCCCGCATATTAAACTGAAGCTGGATCACCTGGGTAAAGAAGTGCTGGAGTCGCGTCTGCCGGGCATTCTTGAGCTGTCGCGGACTTTTGCACACGTTGATCCGGTGAAAGAGCCGATCCCGGTTATCCCGACCTGCCACTATATGATGGGCGGTATTCCGACCAAAGTCAGCGGCCAGGCGCTCACCCTGAATGAAAAAGGTGAAGATGTCGTGGTGCCGGGCCTGTTCGCCGTGGGCGAAATCGCCTGCGTATCGGTGCATGGCGCCAACCGCCTCGGCGGCAACTCGCTGCTGGACCTGGTGGTATTCGGTCGCGCCGCCGGTCTGCATCTGCTGGAGTCTATCCAGGAGCAAGGCCCGCTGCGCGATGCGACATCAGAAGATATCGATGCGGCGATGGCGCGCTATCACCGCTGGGATAACAACACCACCGGCGAAGATCCGGTTGAGATCCGCAAAGCGCTGCAAAGCTGCATGCAGAACAACTTCTCCGTATTCCGCGAAGGCGACGCAATGGCGAAGGGCCTGGAAGAGCTGCGTCAGATCCGTGAGCGCCTGAAACTCGCGCGTCTCGACGATCGCTCCAGCGATTTCAATACCCAGCGCATCGAATGCCTGGAGCTGGATAACCTGATGGAAACCGCGTTTGCGACCGCTGTAGCCGCCAATTACCGCACCGAGAGCCGTGGTGCCCATAGCCGTTTTGACTACCCGGAACGTGACGATGAGAACTGGCTGTGCCATTCGCTCTATCTGCCGCAAACCGAAAGCATGACGCGCCGTGAGGTGAACATGCAGCCGAAACTGCGCGCCGCTTTCCCGCCGAAAGTGCGTACCTACTAATTTGTGGAGCAGAGACGATGAGACTCGAATTTTCCATTTATCGTTATAACCCGGATGTGGATGCCGCGCCGCGCATGCAGGATTACAGCCTGGAAGCGGAAGATGGACGCGACATGATGCTGCTGGACGCGCTGATTAAGCTGAAAGAGAAAGATCCGACGCTGGCTTTTCGTCGTTCCTGCCGCGAGGGCGTTTGCGGTTCCGACGGCCTGAACATGAACGGCCGCAACGGTCTGGCCTGTATCACCCCGGTTTCGGCGCTGGGCAACGGCAAGAAAAAAATTGTTATCCGTCCGCTGCCGGGTCTGCCGGTGGTGCGCGACTTAGTCGTGGACATGGGACAGTTCTACAAGCAGTATGAGAAGATTAAGCCTTACCTGTTGAATAATGGTGAAAATCCGCCCGCGCGCGAGCATTTGCAAACGCCGGAAGATCGCGCGCATTTGGATGGGTTATATGAATGTATCCTGTGCGCCTGCTGCTCAACCTCTTGTCCGTCGTTCTGGTGGAACCCGGACAAGTTTATCGGACCGGCTGGCTTGTTGGCATCGTATCGCTTCCTGATCGACAGCCGCGATACGGAAACCAATGCGCGTCTGGACGATCTCAGCGATGCTTTCAGTGTATTTCGCTGCCACAGCATCATGAACTGTGTCAGCGTTTGTCCGAAAGGGCTGAACCCAACGAAAGCTATCGGCCATATCAAGTCGATGCTGCTACAGCGTAACGCATAACGGCACTGCCATCCGGGAACCCAGGTTCCCGGATGTTTTACGGAGACCCTGGTAAGGTCTGTCACGGCATCGGTGAAAAACTTTACCAGGGTTCCCTTACGGGCCAGGGCATCGCTTGCCCACCGCGCTCGTATCGATGAACTGGATCTGGCTGCGTCCCGCACTCGGTAAGCGAATGCGGGACGCAGCGTTGGGCAAGCCGGTACGCCGGCAACAATGAAACCTCGAAAAAAGCATGTAATGCTTAAGGGATCACAATGCAGAACAGCGCAATGAAGCCCTGGCTTGACTCTTCCTGGCTGGCCGGCGCGAACCAATCTTACATAGAGCAGCTCTATGAGGATTTTCTCACCGATCCTGACTCTGTTGATGCTGTATGGCGCGATATGTTCCAGCAGCTTCCTGGCGCCGGGCTCAAGCCGGAGCAGTTCCACTCCTCCACACGCGACTATTTCCGCCGTCTGGCGAAAGACACGTCTCGCTATGCCGCCTCCGTTGGCGATCCTGATGCCAATGCCAAGCAGGTTAAAGTCTTACAGCTGATTAACGCCTACCGCTTCCGTGGTCATCAGCACGCTAACCTCGATCCGCTGGGATTATGGCAGCAGGAGCAGGTATCCGATCTCGATCCGGCGTTCCACGGCCTGAGCGAAGAGGATTATCAGGAAACCTTCAACGTCGGTTCTTTCGCTATCGGCAAAGATCGCCTGCAGCTGGGCGAGCTGATTAATGCCCTGAAGCAAACCTACTGCGGCCCTGTCGGCGCGGAATATATGCATATCACCAACACCGAAGAGAAACGCTGGATTCAGCAGCGCATCGAATCGGTAGTCGGTCATGCCGCATTCTCGGCGGAAGAGAAAAAAGGCTTTCTGAAAGAGTTAACCGCGGCGGAAGGGCTGGAGCGCTATCTGGGCGCCAAATTCCCCGGCGCAAAACGTTTCTCGCTGGAAGGCGGCGATGCGCTGGTGCCGATGCTGCGTGAGATGATTCGTCACGCGGGTAAAAACGGTACGCGCGAAGTGGTGCTGGGTATGGCGCACCGCGGTCGTCTGAACGTGCTGATTAACGTACTGGGTAAAAAGCCGCAGGATCTGTTCGACGAATTTTCCGGCAAGCACAAAGAGCATCTCGGCACCGGTGACGTGAAATACCATATGGGCTTCTCGTCCGACGTGGAAACCGAAGGCGGCATGGTTCACCTGGCGCTGGCGTTTAACCCGTCGCACCTGGAGATCGTCAGCCCGGTAGTTATGGGTTCAGTACGCGCCCGTCTCGATCGTCTGGATGAGCCGGTAAGCAATAAAGTGCTGCCGATTACCATTCACGGCGATGCAGCGGTTATTGGCCAGGGCGTGGTGCAGGAAACCCTGAACATGTCGCAGGCGCGCGGTTATGAAGTAGGCGGTACGGTACGTATCGTCATTAACAACCAGATTGGTTTTACCACTTCTAACCCGAAAGACGCCCGCTCGACGCAATACTGTACCGACATCGGCAAAATGGTGCAGTCGCCGATTTTCCATGTGAACGCGGATGACCCGGAAGCGGTTGCTTTTGTCACGCGCCTGGCGCTCGATTTCCGTAACAACTTTAAGCGCGATGTCTTTATCGACCTGGTTTGCTATCGCCGCCACGGCCATAACGAAGCGGATGAGCCAAGCGCAACCCAGCCAGTGATGTACCAGAAAATCAAAAAGCATCCGACGCCGCGTAAAATCTACGCTGACCGTCTGGAGGCCGAGCAGGTGATCAATCTGGAAGACGCGACGGAAATGGTTAACCTTTACCGTGACGCGCTGGATGCGGGCGAATGCGTGGTGCCGGAATGGCGTCCGATGAGCCTGCACTCCTTTACCTGGTCGCCATATCTTAACCATGACTGGGATGAGAGCTACCCGGAAAAAGTTGAGCTGAAGCGTTTGCAGGAGCTGGCGAAACGCATCAGCCAGGTGCCGGAATCGGTGGAAGTGCAGTCGCGTGTCGCAAAAATCTATAACGATCGCGCGGAAATGGCGGCGGGTAATAAACTATTTGACTGGGGCGCGGCGGAGAACCTTGCTTATGCCACGCTGGTAGACGAAGGGATTCCGGTGCGCATTTCCGGCGAAGACTCCGGTCGCGGCACCTTCTTCCATCGTCATGCGGTTATTCATAATCAGGCGAACGGCTCGACTTATACGCCGCTGCAGCATATTCACAACGGTCAGGGCCAGTTTAAAGTCTGGGACTCCGTGCTGTCGGAAGAAGCGGTACTGGCATTTGAATATGGCTACGCTACCGCTGAGCCGCGTACGCTGACCATCTGGGAAGCGCAGTTCGGCGATTTCGCCAACGGCGCGCAGGTGGTTATCGACCAGTTCATCAGCTCTGGCGAGCAGAAATGGGGCCGGATGTGCGGCCTGGTGATGCTGCTGCCGCACGGCTATGAAGGTCAGGGCCCGGAACACTCTTCGGCGCGTCTGGAACGTTATCTCCAGCTGTGCGCAGAGCAAAACATGCAGGTTTGCGTGCCGTCGACGCCGGCGCAGGTTTATCACATGCTGCGTCGTCAGGCATTACGCGGTATGCGCCGTCCGCTGGTAGTGATGTCGCCGAAGTCGCTGCTGCGTCATCCGCTGGCAGTTTCCTCGCTGGAAGAACTGGCGAACGGCAGCTTCCTGCCAGCCATTGGCGAAGTTGACGATCTCGATCCGAAAGCAGTCAAACGCGTGGTGCTGTGTGCCGGTAAGGTCTATTACGATCTGCTGGAACAGCGCCGCAAAAATGAACAAAACGATGTTGCCATCGTGCGTATTGAGCAGCTCTATCCTTTCCCGCATAAAGCGGTTCAGGAAGCGCTGCAGCCTTATGCGCACGTCCATGATTTCGTTTGGTGTCAGGAGGAGCCGCTGAATCAGGGCGCCTGGTATTGCAGCCAGCATCACTTCCGTGAAGTGATTCCTTTTGGTGCTTCTTTACGTTATGCCGGACGTCCGGCTTCCGCTTCACCTGCTGTAGGTTACATGTCTGTACACCTGAAACAGCAGCAAGACCTGGTTAATGACGCGCTGAACGTTGATTAAATAAGGAAAGATAATGAGTAGCGTAGATATTCTCGTTCCCGACCTGCCTGAATCTGTTGCTGATGCCACTGTAGCAACCTGGCATAAAAAACCGGGCGATGCGGTAAGCCGCGATGAAGTTCTGGTAGAAATCGAGACCGATAAAGTTGTGCTGGAAGTGCCTGCCTCCGCCGACGGCGTACTGGAAGCCGTGCTGGAAGAGGAGGGCGCAACCGTGACCTCGCGTCAGGTGCTGGGTCGCCTGAAAGAGGGCAACAGCGGCGGCAAAGAGACCACTGCCAAAGCGGAAAGCAACGAATCAACGCCTGCGCAGCGCCAGACCGCTTCGCTGTCCGATTCAAGCAACGATGCGCTGAGCCCGGCGATCCGTCGCCTGATCGCGGAACACAACCTGGATGCCTCCGCGATTAAAGGCACCGGCGTTGGCGGCCGTCTCACCCGTGAAGATGTGGAAAAACATCTGCAACAGCAGCCTGCCGCTGCGAAAGCCGAGCCGAAAGCCGCCGCAGTCGCGCCGCAGCCGCTGGCTGGCCGTAGCGAAAAACGCGTGCCGATGACGCGTCTGCGTAAACGCGTAGCCGAGCGTCTGCTGGAAGCGAAAAACAGCACCGCGATGCTGACCACCTTCAACGAAGTGAACATGAAGCCGATCATGGATCTGCGCAAGCAGTACGGCGATGCCTTCGAGAAGCGTCACGGCGTGCGTCTGGGCTTTATGTCCTTCTATATCAAAGCGGTAGTCGAAGCGCTGAAACGCTACCCGGAAGTGAACGCGTCCATCGATGGCGATGATGTGGTTTACCACAACTATTTCGATGTCAGCATCGCCGTCTCCACACCGCGCGGCCTGGTGACGCCGGTTCTGCGTGACGTTGATACGCTGAGCATGGCGGATATCGAGAAGAAAATTAAAGAGCTGGCGGTTAAAGGCCGTGACGGCAAGCTGACGGTAGAAGAGCTGACCGGCGGCAACTTTACCATCACCAACGGCGGCGTATTCGGTTCGCTGATGTCCACACCGATCATCAACCCGCCGCAGAGCGCTATCCTGGGCATGCACGCCATCAAGGATCGTCCGATGGCGGTGAATGGTCAGGTTGTGGTGCTGCCAATGATGTATCTGGCGCTCTCTTATGACCACCGTCTGATCGATGGCCGCGAATCCGTCGGCTATCTGGTGGCGGTAAAAGAGATGCTGGAAGATCCGGCGCGTCTGCTGCTGGACGTTTAATGTTGCCGGGCGCGGTTCTGCCGCGCCCAACCTTATTAATCTTTTCAGACCTGAATGGATAGAACATCATGAACTTACACGAGTACCAGGCGAAACAGCTGTTTGCACGGTATGGCTTACCGGCACCAACCGGTTACGCCTGCACTACGCCACGTGAAGCGGAAGAAGCAGCCTCTAAAATCGGCGCAGGCCCGTGGGTAGTAAAATGTCAGGTTCATGCCGGTGGCCGTGGTAAAGCGGGCGGTGTGAAAGTCGTTAACAGCAAAGAAGAGATCCGTACTTTTGCTGAAAACTGGCTGGGTAAACGTCTGGTCACTTACCAAACGGATGCGGAAGGGCAGCCGGTAAACCAGATTCTGGTTGAAGCCGCTACCGATATTGATAAAGAACTTTACCTCGGCGCCGTGGTTGACCGTAGCTCACGTCGCGTGGTGTTTATGGCTTCCACCGAAGGCGGCGTGGAAATTGAAAAAGTGGCGGAAGAAACCCCGCACCTGATTCATAAAATGGCGCTGGATCCGTTAACCGGGCCGCAGCCTTACCAGGGCCGCGAGCTGGCATTTAAGCTGGGTCTGACCGGCAAACAGGTCAACCAGTTCACCAAAATTTTTATGGGTCTGGCGACCATGTTCCTGGAGCGCGACCTGGCACTGGTTGAGATCAACCCGCTGGTGATCACCAAACAGGGCGACCTGATCTGTCTGGACGGTAAACTGGGCGCCGACGGCAACGCGATGTTCCGTCAGCCTGAGCTGCGCGAAATGCGCGATCCGAGCCAGGAAGATCCGCGCGAAGCGCATGCAACGCAGTGGGAACTGAACTACGTTGCGCTGGAAGGCAATATCGGCTGTATGGTAAACGG
>Ga0209463_1001143_pt1 | contig 16922 bp, 14 predicted proteins | sample AgamicMgSfrz_FD_187169 | JGI IMG/M metagenome (GOLD analysis project Ga0209463, IMG submission 187169) | Agave microbial communities from Guanajuato, Mexico - Mg.Sf.rz (SPAdes) (version 2) | ecosystem: Host-associated > Plants > Phyllosphere > Phylloplane/Leaf | place: Guanajuato, Mexico... | reverse complement strand
AATTGATAGATTCTAATGTATTGTAGAGAAAATGGGAATCAATCTGATTTTTGTAAACAGCCATTTCTGTTTTTAACAGAGTTTTCTCATAGGCAATCTTATCTATAAGATACTGGTTTAGTGTAACTATCATTTTTTCATATTCCTTATAAAGTGTTCCAATTTCATTTTTGCTCGTAGTATACTTTGTTTCCTCGATGGTATATACATTATTACGGGAATTATTTCCCATAACTCTTGATAGATGAATAATGGGCAAAGTGAATCTTTTAGAGAAGTAATATAAGGGAATGGATGAAGCAAACAGTACAGATAATAAGATAATAATGATGGTTATGAGTGTTTTGGTTAAAAGCTCGTGATAGCTATTATAATCAATAAACGCTGTAATCTTAACGGGATATTTTTTGGAGGTTAAAGTTTCTTTATGTACATAGGAATTTGTCAGCTGTGATTCATTAATATTTTCATAGAGTGTTTCTTTTGAAAAAGCTTTTATTAACTGAAAACCCTGTATATTTCGCAAGGAGTCTTCAGAAAGAAAGTCAAAATAATCTGTTTCACAGTTAACAAGCATTACTCCTAGCAATTCCCTAGAATAAAAGTCATAAACTGCTCTTGTAAAGAAAAGTGTAGGTTCCTCTTTACCATTCACTATATAATCATTTTCTTGTTGTATGTTAAGAACAATATCGCCTTTTGCTTGCAATGCTTCTTTATACCATTTTTCATGAAGTGGGTTAAATCCATAGGAAAAATCTTTATGTGTATTGGAGTAAGAAAAAATTTGACCATTAGGTGTGATGATAGCCAAGAAGTTTATGTAATCTGTTCGATAAAGTAAAGTAGAAAAAATACCCCGCACTTCTTCGTTTGTATGATAAATATCTTCATTGGAATAATTAGTTGAGTTATATTTGTGTAAATCATTCATTAGGTTGTAAGAACTTTTGGAGTAAAATTGAGCCTTTTCCGTGAGTATGTCTATTTCATCAATCTGATGATTAATAGTATTCATTGCTTGATTCATCACCATGTTTGTATTCGCTTTCATTTCTTTGGATGAATTAGTGTAATAATAGGTGAATGTTGAGAACCCAAGAAATATTAAGGACAAACCTGTAATAACTAAAGTGTATAGCACCAATTTTCTTTGTATTTTCACAGCTATCACCCAATCCTTGGAAAATCTAAAAAAAGTATACCATAACAGTGAAAAAAAATATACTTTATCTGCATTATTATAAACCTATAAGTTAAAGAAATGGGGGATATATGTTGAAAAAGTTAATAACATTAATCACTTCGATGCTTTCTATTTTATTGTTTTTATCTGCTTGTGCAAGCGAAAGTAGTTCAGGAGGGGAAAATAAGGAGAAAACCATTACAGTTATGGCATCTGGCGTAAAGAATGGAACGCAAGGAATCTTCTTAGAGGACTTTAAAGAGCTAGTAGAAAAAGAATATCCCGATACAACAGTAGAATACACACTGCTACCTGACGATCAGTATTATACAGCTTTAAAGAGTAAATTATCTACAGGACAGTCACCAGATTTATTCTTAGTTCAGCCGAAGAAGGCTGGTGCTAATTCCGTCGAGGAAATGGCTGAAGCAGGGTATATTGAAGATTTATCTGATTTAGAGAATTGGGATAAGATTATAGATCAAGGAAAAGAAGATATGTCGTTTGATGGGAAACCATATGCGTTATCAAGTTCCATTGGTGTGCTTGGAACTTGGTATAACAAAGATATCTTTACAGAAAACAATATTGAAATTCCTAAAACATGGGATGAATTCTTAAGAGCATGTGAAACATTAAAAGAAGCTGGCATTACTCCAATTGTTATGGGAGATAAAGATTCCTTTATGATTCAGTTTGGCATGTATCAAGTTGCAGCAAACCAAGTGTACCCTACTAATCCAACATTTGATAATCAATTATATACAGGGGAAACGAAGTTTACAGACGACGAATGGGTAAAAACCATCACGATGTATAAAGAGCTTTACGATAAGGGATATGTCACAAGTAATTCACTTGGATTAGGACAGCCACAAGCACAGCAAATATTTAAAGATCAGCAGGCAGCTATGATTTTTGACGGTGATTTCAGTTTTCCAGCATTAGATAATGAAAGTTTTGAAGTTGGATTTATGGGTCTACCTGCTAATGAGAGTGGAGAACCCTATATTTCTGCTGCTACTGGTGCAGGATTTGCTATCAGTTCCAAAAGTGAAAATAAAGATATGCTACATGAAATCTTTAATAAAATGACAGATGGTGAATCTGATTTATACAATATTTGGATTAAAACAGCTACTTCTTTCACTACATATAAAGGGGTAGAGCTAAGTAATCCAGTATTTAATGATGTTGTTCCTGCCTTTGAAGCAGGTCGCTCTTTCTACTGGAGTAATCAGGCTTGGCCAGCAGGAACAGAAGCCCAAATGCAAGCGAAATTTAGTGAAATGATTGGAACTGGTAAAGCAAGTCCTAAGGATGTTGCTAAAGCAATGCAAGATAAATTTGAAGAATTAAAAGGAGAATAAGCCCTACCCCTCTTAAGGGTAAGGTTAATAGCAACTATCCTAAAATGACAAACAGGGATATAGTTTTTCGATCCCTGTTTGTATTAATTGTAGGAGGTAATTTCTATGGAGAGTAATAAGGAAATAAGGGTGGGATTAGAGAAACAATCCATCCTAAAGAAACCACTAAGATCTAAAAAAGAAAGATCTCTTGTCATGGATAATCGGTTGTTTCTTTTTGTCATTCCAGCTTTATTGATTTTTTCAGCTTTTTGGATATGGCCCTTTTTAAAACTATTCACATTCAGTATGACAGACTTCAATGGATTTAATCAGAATTATAATCATGTTGGATTTTCTAATTACCAATCTATCTTTAAATCAGGAATACTAACAACTTCCATTAAAAATACTTTGATTTATACTGCTTTATTAGTTGTAGTAGGAAATATACTAGCATTGATATTAGCCATGGCTTTAAATAGTAAAATCAAAGGTATGGGATTTTACCGATCAGCAGCCTATATACCAGCCCTGTTTAGCGCCATTGTTATTGGATTTATTTGGAGCTATGTATATATGCCTCAATCTGGGATGATTCCTTCTATTATGAATATGCTTGGATTAGATGGAAGTAACTTTAATATTCTAGGTGACTATAGGAATGCTTTATATGGGATTACGATAGTAGATATATGGAAGAACATCGGGCAAACAATGATTATCTATCTAGCAGGATTGCAAATGATTGATGATTCTTTGTTAGAATCGGCAAGTATGGACGGCTGCAATGGTTTCCAGCTTATCCGCTATATTAAGCTTCCTTTATTAGCTCCATCGATTACGATTAACATTATTTTATCTGTTATTAATGGATTAAAGGCTTTTGACTATCCATTTATTATGACTAATGGCGGCCCTGGAGATTCTACTAATACACTTATGTTTTCCATATATAAAATGGCTTTTACAGAACAACAATTTGGAAAAGCAGCAGCTTTTTCAGTGGTTTCGTTTATTGTCATTATTATCATTACAGCGCTCCTATTGGTCGTAATGAATAAGAAGGAGAGTGAAATGGAATGAAGGGAAAATACGAGAAGGTTGCGATACATTCAGGAATCATTGTGTTTCTCTTAGTAACATTAGCTCCTCTAGCAATCGCCTTATCAACATCGTTTAAACCACCTGGAGATACTTCCTCTCCATTAAAAATGTTTACGGAATTTTCTTTGGAAAGCTATAAGACTGCTTTTTTCACAATGAATTTTGGTACGTCTTTCTTAAATAGCCTCATCACCACTTTTGGAAGTGTATTTATCATTGTATTACTAGCGTCTATGGCAGCATATCCACTTGCTCGAATGAAAGGGAAATTAAGCAAATTCTTCTATATTCTTTTTATTGCTGGGTTAGTAATTCCTGGGCAGATGGTAGTAATACCAATTGCACAAGTTTTTGACACTTTAAATATACCGAGCAATCGTTTTACCCCAATGATAATGTTTATTACTTGCAGTATTCCATTCTCGGTATTCTTATACACAGGATTCATGAAAACAGTTCCTGTTGAAATAGAAGAATCTGCCTATTTAGATGGAGCAAACTTATTTACACGTTTCTTCAAAATAGTCTTTCCATTATTATCACCAGCAACTGTATCAGTAGTAATCACACAAGGAATTTGGATATGGAATGATTATTTTTATCCATTGATCTTTGTTAGTAAACAGGCAGAAATGAGCTTACCTGTTACTATGCTTAATTTCTTAGGTGATAAAGAAAACCCTGCACAATGGAGTGTTCTTTTTGCAGCGTGTATACTTTGTGCAATACCGCTTATTATCGCATTTGCTTTATTACAAAAACACTTTGTGAGCGGTATCTCTTCTGGAGCAGTGAAAGGATAGGGATGACATGAATAATATAATCGAGAAAGGAATAGGTTATTGCCAATATTTTTACCAATTCTTTGTATTTAATAGTCTATTTTTAATAACAAATGTGCTTTTCTTTCAATTCTTTTTTTCTATTGATTTTAAGCCTATTTTCTTTCCTTTGTTTTTTTTAGTCAGTCAAACCCTTATTCCTTCTTGTGTTGCTATCATTAGATGCATAAACAAGTTGAAGAAAAATGAATCTCTCAAATTATTTTCTACTTATATAAACGAATTTCTATATACATGTAAGTATGAGTGGGAAATTTGGCTAAGCTGTACACTATGTTTCTATTTAACGATGACAGCATTATATGTTCCATTAGGTTCAACCTATGTTACTAATATCCTAATGATGATGAATCTTATTATCCTCTGTTTGGAAGTATTACTGTTTATCCTGATAATAGGGAACTCGCAGGAGTATGAAGGGAAGAATCTAATACTATTTTCTTGTTTGAGATTCTTTAAACAAATCCCATTAGGTATACTGATCGCTGTGTTATTTGCTGCACTGATTATAGCAGTACAGAAAATTTCTTTTATGCTCATTTTGTTCATTTTTAGTGCAGCACTCTATCTTTCCTATTTTATTTTTCGAAGTTCCTTTAAGAAGGAGACACCATAAAAATGATTGTTTGTTAAAAGAGCCGATAGAAATAGAGTATCATTTTGGATAAAAAAATGGAGGTATATAGGAATGAGTGAAATGGTTTTTCAAACAAATCTTGAGAGAAAAATTATAGAAAATGAAGAGTTTCTAAATAAAGCAGAAAGTCTGCTCCCAGAGTTAAAAGAAAGTATTATCACGCCTATTCAACTAGTCGAAGTCTTACCAAATAAGAAGAAAATTCATGGATGGGAGGTACGACGTAGAGACTCTGTAGAACAGTTATCTAAAATGGATTTTGGCAAAGGAGACCAAGTAATTCTTGACTTCGGTGAACACCTAGTTGGGTACGTAACAATCTACATTACCCCAGTAGGGAGTCCACCAGATGCTCCACTTCATCTAAAGCTAACATTTGGTGAAATGCCTATAGAAGTTGCAGAGGATTTTTCTACCTACAATGGGGTAATTAGTAGTGGTTGGCTCCAGGAAGAAGTAATTCATATGGATATATTACCTGGAACCCTTAAGCTTGAAAGACGCTATAGCTTCCGTTATATGAAAGTAGAAGTGTTAGCCACTTCTCCAAAGTATAAAGTTCAATTTCATAAAGTAGTATGCAAGAATGTAAGTTCAGCAGATTTAACTACAGTAAAAAATCTTGAGCATTCTGATGAGATGTTGCAACGAATCGATCAGGTTAGTATTAAAACCCTTGTAGATTGTATGCAAGAAGTATTCGAAGATGGTCCAAAACGTGATAGACGTCTGTGGCTTGGAGACCTAAGGCTGCAAGCTTTAGCTAATTATGCCACCGTAAAAAATAATGATTTAGTAAAAAGATGTTTATATCTCTTTGCAGGGACTCCAGATGATCAGGGCAGACTTGCAGCAAATCTATTTATCCAGCCTTCCGTAATTGCAGATGATACGTATTTTATTGATTACTCCCTATTTTTTATGGATACACTAATAGACTATTTTCATGAAACTAATGACTTAGTTACACTGACAGATCTATGGTCTATTGCCTTTAAGCAAATAGAGAATTCTCTTCAATTCTTAGATTACAACCATCTTTTTAAAGGAGAAGGCTTCTTTGCTTTTATTGATTGGGCAGAAGGATTGCACAAAGAAACAGCTACTCAAGGGATTCTCATTTATGTCATGAAAAAGGCCCTTTCGGTTGCTCATTTGGTGAATAATAGTCATAAATTGATTTTAGAAAAGACAATTCCTCTCTTAGTAGAAGCAAGTAAAAAGTATTTGTGGGATTCAGAAAAACAATTATTTGTGAGTGGTCCAACTAAACAAATTTCCTATGCAAGTCAGGTATGGATGGTATTGTCAGGTGTCCTTTCCGCACAAGAAGCAAAACAAATCTTAGAAAAACTACCTTCTACTGAAGCTATTGAGCCTGCCACACCATATATGTATCATCATCTAGTCGAAGCCTATTTGGTAGCAGGGGATAAGGAATCTGCATTGGATAGGATGAAAACATACTGGGGTGGTATGTTAGAGGATGGAGCAGATACGTTTTGGGAGCTTTATAATCCAAAGAATAAAGCTTTCTCCCCTTATGGTCACCATCTAATCAACAGCTATTGTCATGCATGGAGCTGCACACCAACTTATTTGATTCGAAAATATAATATGTAGAAGCTAGGGGATGGGTTCTCAATACAACAGGTAGTGAAGGGGTAAATTCACATAGTCAAATTAAAAATAATAATGAAGAAGTAATTTACCTTGCTCGCCATGGAAAGACTATGTTGAACACTGTAGATCGTTCACAAGGTTGGACAGATACACCTTTAACACCTGCAGGGGAAGAGATAGCCGAAGCATTAGGCAAAGGATTATCAGATGTAGAATTTAGTCAGGCCTATAGTTTGGATAGCGGAAGAGCTATTAAAACAGCAGAATTAGTTATAGCAAATACTGGAAGATGATTTGGAAATTACAAAAGACGAAAGATTAAGAGAGTACAACTTTGGAACGTACAAATGGCAAACGAAGAAATGTGGTCAGCAGTTGCTGAAAAGATAATTTAGGGATATTTACTTAGGTGCTAGGGCAGTTCTAATTACTAAATATACAGTTAACAAAAGTAGTATTAAAATTAATAGGTTGGTAGAGGATGTGGTTGAGGTAATTAAGGTTCCGATTCTTATAATTATCTTAATCGGTTTTTAGAAGTTGATATGCAACTTATAAAAAAATTACTTGATGAATATGAGATTTAAAAAGACATCCTTATGGTTGTCTTTTTATTTTGGAGAAACTTTCAGGAGATGCTTATGGTGAGCAGTATAGGTGATCGTAGAATTTTGATAAGGTTTCTACAGAATTTAATCTATCCCTTAGATAAAAAGGTATACATTAAAAAAGAATTCGGAAATCTTAAGAACTAAATACAGGAAATATTTTCCATTATCTAAATGTGATTTTTTTTCCGCGACAATTGTAGTAATATATACCTAGATAAGTTCTTATGAATAGGCTACTGTGTTTTCATTTTTATCAGTTTAACTATATTCATGTTAGTGATTTATTCCATCATAATAAGTAGTATATTGCAGTTTGTAGACAGAAAAAGAATCAATAAATCAAAAGGAAAGTATATTGTAATATTTGGCTCAATACTCTTTTGGTAATCTCATTGTTTTTTCCATTTAGGATTAATTGTGTTCCATCAGTGCATACATAGTGCGGATAGTACTCCTATAACAGGCACAGTAATAAGAAAATCAAATCTTCTAATAGAAAAATGACTATTTTAATCTTAATAGGCTTCTATTTGGGCAGTGATTCCTTTATGGTTGTATTACGTAACACTTTTAATAAAATGGATTTTGTGGGAGAATGCTTTCAGGTGAATTAGAAGTCTTCTAACTTATGTATTAAATGTGAACTATTTATCTAAAGTTAGTGGTTACTAAGTAATTTAATATAAATCAAGGGGCCTTATATGAAACATACATGGCGAATAATTCTTATTACAATTCTTATAGTATCCAATTTTTTTATATTCTTAAATTTTGAACTAGATCAATACTATATCCTCGCTATCATTTTATATATAACAAATATTAGTATTGGGTGGATTGTTGGTTATCAACTTGATAAATTTGTATTTTCTAAAAAAGAGCTTGTTTCTGCTAAAAGTGTTTTAATTGATTATAATTTTGCTCTAGAGTCGTTATCAGTTGGTATTGGTATTACAACTGAAAAAGGACAATTTGAATTTGTAAACAAGGCGCATCAAGAGCTTTACGGATATAATTCAAAAGAATTTTTAAGTAAAAATTGGAGAGATTGCTATTCTATAGAAACAATTAATCAATTTAATAGTGAAGCAGTTCCTATATTGAGAAAGTACGGAAAATGGAAGGGGGAAGCGATAGGAATTAGAAAGGATGGATCCCGTTTTCCGCAAGAGTTATTCATTTCTAACGTGGATGGTACGCAAAAATTTATATGTGTAGTTCGTGATATAACTGAACAACAGCAATATCTCAATTTTATAGAGAATATAGCAGTGCAGAATGATTTAACAAAGTTACCAAATCGCAGGAAATTATTATCTCATATAGATGAAAACAAAAAAGCATTTCTAGTTACATCATTATTATTTATTGACTTAGATCGGTTCAAAATGGTGAACGATACACTTGGTCACAGCTATGGTGACGAATTATTAATCAACGTTGCTAGAAGGCTAACCTCTATTCAAAATGAATATATAAAAGCATATCACCTTGGAGGGGATGAGTTTATTATCCTTATAGAGAAAGGTGACCATGAGTATACCGAAGGCATTGCTGTTGAAATTATCAATCTTTTAAGCAAACCATATTTAATTTTCGAAAAGGAAGTTTTCATAACACCAAGTATAGGAATTTGTCGCACTCCTGAACATACAAGTAACTATGATGAATTAATAGAGTTGGCAGATACAGCTATGTATCATGCAAAGTTAGATGGTAAAAGCACCTATAAGTTTTTCAGTGATGACCTTAGAAAACTACTCGAAAGAAATTCACAAATTGAAACTGAATTAAGAAAAGCAATTCCTAATGGTGAATTTTTAATTCATTATCAACCTAAATTTAATTTAGTTAATTCGGAATTAGTTGGTTTTGAAGCCCTTATTAGATGGAATAATCCAATATTAGGAGTCGTTTCGCCGGCTGAGTTTATTCCAATTGCAGAGGAAACAGGATTAATAATTGATATAGGCAAGTGGATTATTGATGAGGTTCTATGTCAAATGAATCAATGGCAAACAAAGGGATATCCATTAGTTAAAGTATCTGTGAATGTTTCACAAAGGCAATTTAAAGAAAATGACCTAGTTAATTATATTGAAACTTGCCTAACTTCACAAAGAATTGATGCTAAATTCTTTGAAATAGAAATTACAGAGAGTTTAATAGCAGACTATAATCTTATTATTCCACAATTAACAGCTCTTAAAAATATGGGAGTAGGGATTGCTATTGATGACTTTGGAACAGGCTACTCATCACTTAGTTTTATAAATGAATTACCTATTGATACATTGAAAATAGACCAATCATTTATCAAGGGTTTGTTAGCGAATGAGAAAAACAGAATATTGGTTAAAACTATTATCGATATCGGAATTACCTTAAAACTTTTTGTTGTTGCTGAAGGGATAGAAACAAAAGAACAGCTAAGTATACTAAATGAATTAAACTGTCCCTTTGGGCAAGGATATTATTTTAGTAAACCAATAGATGCTTGCGAAATAGAATCAGTTTTTTTCAAAAGTTATGTTAAGAATAATGTTGATTTTATAAGATAGAGAAAGGGACTCCAAAATAATTATGGAGTCCTCTTGTTGTAATAAAAACCTAATTTTTAAGGAGTTCTACCTTTTATTTCAAACCATTGACATATATGAATTAAATTCAATTGAAATGAATCGAAGGCATCTCATACATACAAATCCCGCTTAGGTTAGCTATCTCGGAACAAAGAAGCTTTGGAGATGAATATACTCGTTTTGATGCGAGTAATTAGAAAATCGGGTTTTCTATGCAACTAATAAAAAGCCTTTAACATTTTCAAATCAATGTAATGGCTTTCCTTTTCTCTTGTGTCACTATAATGGCAGCATTCCTGTAATAAATGAAAACTAGCTTATGGAAGAAAATCCGCAGTTTAGATTAAGAAGGTTTTTGAGTAAAAAAGGAGAATATTAACATTCGATGAGGAATGTTTTGCTGGAGAAATAAAGTAATAAAGTAACTTATGGGAGAAGAGTGATGATTGATATTTTAAAGGTATTTTTGGCATTAGTTTTTGGCTATCTTTTAGGGAGTCTTAATACCGCTGTGATTGTAGGGAAAATATACGGAAAGGACATAAGAAGCCACGGAAGTAAAAGTGCTGGGCTTACTAATACTCTGAGAGTTCTTGGGAAATCAGCTGCGGTATTTGTTCTTGTGGGAGATTTTTTAAAAGGAATCATTGCATGTTTTATTGGCTTATTCCTAGACGTTTACTTTATTACGGGAGAGGCTAAAGATTGCGTAAGCCTTTTAGCTGCAGGTGCAGGAGCGGTTATAGGTCATAACTGGCCGGTGTATTTTAGGTTTAATGGAGGTAAGGGAGCACTTACAGCGGTGTCTGTACTATTTATGGTTGACTGGGTGATGGGCATTTTATGCCTTGGATTATTTGTGATATTAGTAATTTTAACACGTTATGTATCTCTAGGATCAATATGTGCTACTATGCTTGTTGCGTTCATTTCATTTATTCCGAATTGGGGACATACTTTTTATTTTAATATATTTATTTGCCTAATGGCGGTTATGGTAATATTCAGACATAGGAAAAATATACAAAGGCTGATTTCAGGAACAGAAAATAAACTCTCTTTTTGATCTTTGTTGGGTAAAGCGTGTCAATAAGATATATTTTTGTAAATTCCGAAGGCATTAATCAAAGGATTAATGCTTTTTATCTAGATTCTATTTGGAATATCTCGGCAGCATTCCTGCAATAAATGAAAAAATAGCTTATGGAAGAAACAGGGCAGGATTGTTGAAGAAGAATTTTATAAAAATTAAAATAAAATGAGTAATGTTAAACATTGGGGATTGGAGGTAAGTCTGTGATAAAAGGACTGTATGAAGCACATTTACCAGTTAAGGATTTAGAACGTTCTATCAAGTTTTATGGAAAATTAGGTTTAAAACTGTATAAAAGATATGAGAAAGTAGCTTTCTTTTGGATTGAAGAAGGAAAAAGTTGGATTGGTTTATGGGAAGGATCAGAATCAAAAATTCCTTATCACGTATCATTGAGACATATTGCGTTTTATGTTGAATTAGATGATATTAAGAAAGCAAAAAATTGGTTAAAGGAACGTGGGATTGAAGTAAGAGATGAATTTCATAGAGGAACAGAAGAACCTGTAGTTGTACCTAATCAAGCACATGCAATGATTTACTTTGACGACCCAGATGGAAACCATTTGGAGTTTATCGCAAGATTACCAAAAGAAATTGATCAAACAGAAAAAATGTATTTGAGCGAATGGGAGAAATTATACTTGTAACTATAAATAGGTATGTTTTTTACTGAATAAAATATTGCGAAACATTGTTCGTAAACTATCTGGAGCATTAATTTTAGGAGAATTAATGCTCCTGTTTTTTCGAAATCTTTAGGAACTAGAAGGGGCAGCATGCCAGGAATAAATGAAAACATAGCTTATGGAAGAAACATGGCAGGTTAATGAAAGAAAGACTTTGAAAAAATAATAAATTAAGATAGCTTAAAAAACCCTTAACTACAGGTTAGATTAGATAGTTAAGGGTTTTTATTACTAATTACTCTGCTTGGTGGCTATGTCCGTCACTTTTCCTGTTTTTCTCAATATATTAAGTTCATTTATCTTTGCGATTTTTTCTATCTCTTTTAAAAGCGAAGATCTTAGCCATAGAGTATTTAAAATGGAGACTATTGCCCCAATAACGGTAATCAATATAATTTCTGTTAGCCTTTGTCTTCTGAACATAGTTGGTTAACTCCTAGGTTTTTTAATTATTCTTTGTTAAATAACATGAATATATACGCAACAATGGAAGAAACAGGGCAGGATCGTTAATTTTAATGTAAAAGACATAGGATAAATTATCCTAAAGTCTGCAGTAATTTTTTTAGTTATAATTAATAAAAAAAGTGACAAAAGGTGTTAAAAAGGATAAAATTACACTATAAAATTTTTGTTGGGGTGTTGAAATGAAAAAATTTCTTAAAATCCTTTTTGGTCTTGCAGTCGTAATAATTATAGTTGTTTGTTATGTTCAGTTTAAATTTATTTCTATAGAAAAGGCAGTAGTTGAATACTTGACGGAAAATAATAAAGTTCCGGAGGAAAATATCACGACTGATCCCTTTATAGCAAATTTGTCAGGTAATAAAAATTGGATGGTAGCTGTAACATTAAAGGAGGATTCTAAAATATATTCTTATTACCTAAACAATCAAAACAAACTTGTCCTAGAATCTATCGTTGAAGAGAATGGAGAAGGTGAAGTAGAGATTTTAAACAAAATCATTAATTAAACTATATTTAATAATAGGTAACTAACTTCCAGTGGCGCTTTCATGTTCTATTAATATAAGGTTAGCATTTCTGTAATAAATCAACTCAAAAAGGTCGAGTTTGTGAATAAATGTACTTAAACTATAGGGGGCGATAGTTAAATAACAGGATCGTAATATGTCATTCGCCCCTTGAGTAATTGCTTAACCATGCTTTCTGAAGTAAATTCGAAAAGACTAACGGAACTCTAGTTGCTTAATTGCTGTCAGTTTCATCTGAAGCAAGAACTAATGAATAATCAAAAGAGGAATATAAAAATTCTAATAAGAGAGTATGCAGGACAAGAGAAGAAGTATAAACAATGAATATAATAATCTATAAGTTTTCGTTAAATGACCATTAGCGCTTAAAAATTTGATTAGTTAATAAGTCTAATCCCTTGGTATATAAGAGGTTCGACGTATTTTTATTATATTCAATATCAATCTAAGAAGTATTAACGCTTGTTTTAGGACTTATGCTCATTCTCTGCGTAAAACGGTGTGTTTAAGAGATAAAGGTAGGGAAACAGGCTAAATAAGCATTGGGTAAAATGTAACCTTTACTCGTGTGTAGATAATTATAGGACCAACAACTTTTTCTAAGTTTTACATAAAATAATGAGGATGGATATATACTACTTTTACAGCTAAGAACTACTTAGCCCTACTCATTAGAGTAGGGCAATTTGTGCTCAAAATTAATTAACCGAATAATAAAGTCTTTTTCACAAATCTTAAATCATGAAACTTTTTCATTTAGCAGGAAATCGTATATGCTCTGTTGTTATGGAACTATAAGGGGTGGTTAAGTTAAGTTTAAGTAAATTTATACACAATCAAGTGCCTTCAAAATGAATATTTCTAAATAAGGTAACAGTTGATTCAAATCAGGTTTTAAAAAAAATTAGCAAATTTAGATTATGAAGGGAAGGAAATGGATGTTAGTAAATTGGCTAGATAGAAAAAAACACTTATTATAAGGTTCATGATAAAAGTAATAGTTTTTATTATTCTCCTTAGACCTAGACGTCTAAAAAAGGCTCGATAATTCAGTCTTTAAAGATCTTTAGGTCTTTTTATTCGTTTGAAAAAATTGTAAGAAAAATATTGTTTTTCTTTAAATTAATGTTATTATAACTTTATAGTTACTTAATCGATAAGTTGATTAATAAGTAGAATTACTTTATATTCGTGATTTTAACTCTTTCTTCTATAGAAGGGAGGTATATGAAAAAAGAAAGAGTTGAAATAAAATTTTATTTTTGGGGGGGATTTATTATGAAAAAAATATCATGTTTTATTCTAATTCTTCTGTTAGTTACTTCAGGAATGTTTATAACTGATTCAAAAGCAAGTGCTGCTTCAGGGTTTTATGTAAGCGGTAACAACCTATATGATGCTACAGGAAAACCTTTTATTATGAGAGGTATAAATCATGCTCATTCTTGGTTTAAAGAAGATTCAGCAGTAGCTATTCCAGCAATAGCTGCGACTGGGGCAAACACTGTAAGAATTGTTTTATCTGATGGTGGACAATATACCAAAGATGATATTAATACTGTTAAAAGCCTTTTGTCTTTGGCAGAGAAAAATAAATTAATTGCTATTCTCGAAGTTCATGATGCTACAGGTAAAGATGATGTTGCATCCTTAAATCGTGCAGTTGATTATTGGATCAGCATAAAAGATGCTTTGGTAGGCAAGGAAGATAAAGTTTTAATTAACATTGCGAATGAATGGTATGGTACGTGGGATGGTGCGACATGGGCAGCTGGTTATAAACAAGCTATACCAAAGTTAAGGAATGCAGGTTTAAATCACACTCTAATAATTGATTCTGCTGGATGGGGACAATACCCAGCTTCCATACATAATTATGGAAAAGAGGTATTTAATGCGGATTCATTGAAAAATACAATGTTCTCCATACATATGTATGAGTATGCTGGTGGGGATGCTACAACTGTTAAGTCGAATATAGATGGTGTTTTGAATCAGGGACTTGCATTAATAATAGGAGAGTTCGGGCAAAAGCATACAGATGGAGATGTTGATGAAGCTACAATTATGAGTTATTCCCAACAAAAAAATGTGGGTTGGCTTGCCTGGTCTTGGAAAGGAAACGGTACTGAATGGAGTTATCTGGATCTAACCAATGATTGGTCTGGAAAAAATTTAACTGAATGGGGTAATACTGTAGTTAATGGGGTAAATGGATTAAAAGCTACTTCAAAACTTAGCGGAGTATTCGGTAGCTCAGCAGGAACAACCAATATACTGAATGATTTTGAAAACGGTACCCAAAACTGGAGTGGAACAAATATTGCTGGTGGACCTTGGCCTACAACAGAATGGGCAGCAGGAGGTAAACAGTCATTAAAAGCAGATGTGCAGTTAGCGGCAAATTCCAACTATTATTTATCGCTTACTCAAACTCTAAACCTTAGTGGCAAATCTAAATTAAAAGCTACTGTTAAACATGCTAACTGGGGAAATGTTGGAAATGGAATAAGCGCGAAACTATATGTTAAGACTGGCGGAGACTGGAAATGGTTTGATAGTGGAGTAACAAAAATAAATGCATCTTCTGATACATCACTAACACTTGATTTAACTACTGTCTCTAATGTGAGTGACATAAAAGAGGTCGGTGTCCAGTTTACAAGTTCATCTAACAGCAGTGGTCAAACATCACTCTATGTAGACAATGTAATAACTCAATAAATGTAATGTTAGAGCTAATCCTTATAACGAAGAAGGATTAGCTTTTTGGATTGCAATACGGTTATCATATTTTTATTTATTTGTGTATTTATTTTACTTGTTAACACACTATAAAATAAATTAACTTGCTATAGGTGATGTGATGAACTTTTCTTGCGTAATAAACGCGAAAGTATTTTTATAATCAATAAAAAAACTAACTTATGGAAGAAACGAGGCAGGATTGTTGAATAAAAACAGGAATTTTTTATATCGGAGAGAATTTATAAAGAAATAAAAAATTCAAGGTGGTTTAAAAATGGGAATGTCTGATTATTATAAAAGGCTTCGAGAAAAAGTCGGTAACGAACTAATTTTTATGCCAAGTGTAGCAGGGATTGTTCGAAATGATTTGGGAGAAATTTTGTTGCAAAACAAAGGAAATGGTGAAAAGTGGAGTCTCCCTGCTGGTGCAATTGAACTTGGAGAAGCACCTGCTGAAGCAGTTGTTCGTGAAGTATGGGAAGAGACAGGATTATTTGTTGTGCCCAAAAAGTTATTAGGTGTATTTGGCGGGGAAGATTTTCGTTACCAATATCCTAATGGTCACCAAGTGGAGTACAACATCTTTATTTTCGATTGTGTTACTCAAAGTGGTGAACTGAGCCCAATAGATAACGAAACGGTTGAACTTCATTATTTTAGCCCTAGTAATATGCCTGAACTTGCTTTACCTTACCCTAAAGATTTATTTTTGCATAATGAAAATAGCGAATTATATTTTCAGTGGAATGAACAGTGGTTAAAAAATCTTGCTAAATAATGAATTTTACTTGTTGAACTAACTGAGCATTAATCCAGGAGGATTAATGGTCTTTTTTTGTTTCGTTACTAACATGGCAGCATTCCTGTAATAACTGAAAATACGGTTTGAGATTGAAAAAAGACCTCTTGATAAGATAAAGGTGTCCTGAGCTGGCCAGCAAAAAGGAACAAAGTATCTATTCGGAGGTCTCATCATGAATTATAACCAAAATCATAAAATAGCTCAAATTTACACCTAAAACCTTAGTGATTGGTATTGATATTGCTAAACATCATCATGTAGCTAGAGCACAGGATTATCGTGGAATAGAGCTTGGAGCTACTTGCTTTTTTGATAATACTAAAGAAGGATTTAGGACATTTATTAATTGGATTAATCAAATAAAAGAGTCTTGCGAAATGGAGTCTGTAATTACTGGAATGGAGCCAACGGGCCATTATTGGCTTAATTTAGCTCATATTCTAAAGGAGGAACAGATTAAGTTCGTTACGGTCAACCCATTACACGTCAAGCATAGTAAGGAGTTAGACGATATTTCGCCCACTAAAAATGATGTGTCGCTGCCCGGTAGTCTGTGTACTGGGTATGATAGACTTCTTCTTTCTTTAATATGGCGTGAAATGACTCTATACAGGCATTGTCATAAGGACAGCCTTTCTGACTGAAAGACTGCCTGATT
>Ga0209463_1001142_pt1 | contig 16933 bp, 21 predicted proteins | sample AgamicMgSfrz_FD_187169 | JGI IMG/M metagenome (GOLD analysis project Ga0209463, IMG submission 187169) | Agave microbial communities from Guanajuato, Mexico - Mg.Sf.rz (SPAdes) (version 2) | ecosystem: Host-associated > Plants > Phyllosphere > Phylloplane/Leaf | place: Guanajuato, Mexico... | reverse complement strand
CATTACAAGTAGAAAGCCACATAAAACATGACAAAACAAAAAAACTGCCAAAGAAGGCAGCTCTCTGTATAACAAGGGTATTGTGACTGATGCCCTTATAGGCATCTTGAATAGTATACGTAAAATAGTGGATTGTATTCACTGATAAAATTCCTTTTTATATCTAAAAGAATAATAAAACATCATATGGAAACGTTAAGCGTGTGCATAGTAAGAAAGGTGGCACATTATTATGAATATGTTAAGGAGGATACCAATGGGTATTTTAAGTGGAAATCCTACAGATGAACCGATGCATTACGGTGAAGTATTTGGAACATGGTCGTTTCTTTCTGCTTCAAAAGGATTAGTAGCTGGTTATCAAACATTTCTAAATCATGTAGGTGACAAGGATCTACATAAGTTGGTACAAGAAACGATTGAACAATGTCAGCAGGAAATGAAAGGTGTAGAAAAGCTATTAAAAGAAAATGGAGTGGTTTTACCTCCAACTCCGCCTGAACGTCCAGAAGCTTGTTTAGATGATATTCCAGTAGGTGCACGTGTTCAAGACCCCGAAGTTGCTGCGGCTATTTCACTGGATATAGCTGCTGGTCTAGTTGCTTGCAGTCAACTGATTGGCCAATCTATTCGTGAAGATATTGCAGCAATGTTTGGTCAAATTCACATGCAAAAAGTAGCCCTTGGTGGAAAGTTTTTGCGACTTAACAAAGAAAAAGGCTGGTTAGTTCCACCACCTCTTCACAAGTCAAAAAACACGGATTGTTAATCATAAAATTCGTATAAAACGTGAAAATTTCACATTAAGTCAATCCTACAACATGCTATAAGAAGGAACTGCTGATTCATTCCACATTAGCAGTTCTTTCTCGAATAAAGAGCACTAACGAGAGCAAACTACTCAAGATGCAGTAGAGCATTATCAATATAATAACATCTATATTTCAACGACTAGGAAAACTACTGCATAGGGAGCAGTAGTTTTTTCCGTTTTTATTATGTTGTATAGAATATAAAAAGGCAGTGGAAATAATGTACGTTTGTACGCAGTACCAAATTAATTCTGGAATACATAATAGTCTTTTAAGAGAAACTACTAACAATATACAAAAAGATACTTGCAGTATAGTTAAGGAGATAAAACCAATTGAATAATAAATTTGAAAAGCGTTTTTTGAGGGTTCTCTTTATTTTAACTCTATCGGGTTTGCCTTTTTTATTAAGAAAGCCTCCTGTGAAAGACTCAATATTGACTTTTCTTCTTAATGGGTACACCAATGGGATAGTTGACAGATTTGTTATTACTCATAAGCTCATTAAATATCCAGTACGCTATTTTTGAAAAGAGTTTAAAATACATGTTTTATTTGACTTTTTGTTATATCCAACTGTCTCCGTTATCATCAACAAACTAACAAAAAACGATAAACCCTTAGTTATCATATATAAAATTATTTTATTCATCTTTCCAATGTTTTTAATCGAACTCTGGGCAGAAAAAAAGACAAATTTAATTAGATGGAGAAGACCTTGGAAATGGTATCATACTTTACTTAGTCTTACAGTCAAATCAGTATTAAACAGGTTAATGATCGGAGCTATAAGAGCATTAGATGAAAAAGTAGAAAAGAGTTCTTGATTCATGAAATAAAAACTAAATTGAAGATATTTCTATATCTTGAACAAATGAGTTAAGACGCCGTGAAGCATCTAACCACCTCTTTATGGAAAAATAAAGAGCTTTTTCTCGTCAAAGAACCCTTCATTTTGATAAAGATTAGGTGTATATCAATGAACTGCATAAAATAAATGAACAAGACCATATTAAATATGGATGATAAGTATAAAAAGTATCTTTTTTCCGAATCCATAGGAGATCGTAAATGAATAATTATAAAAATGACAATACTGCAAGACGCTATATTGCTCATGTCAGTATATTTGGAACGACTCAAATCCATTTAAGAAACCCCTATATTATCGCTTGGTGGTCAGCAGCTTTTCCAGGGTTTGGGCACCTACTACTGTCTAAATACCTTCGCGGCTTTGTGTTGTTCGTATGGGAAGTCGTCATAAATATTAAATCTCATGTAAATTTAGCCATGATTTATTCTTTCCAAGGAAACATTGATATGGCAAAAGACGTGCTTAATACAAGGTGGCTTCTTATTTATATCCCCGTTTATATTTTTTCTATATGGGATAGTTACCGGACAACCGTTGATTTAAATAAAATATACGTGTTAGCTGAACGAGAAAACCATCGGTTCAACACCTTTAGTATAGGAGCCATGGAAATAAACTATTTAGATAAACGGAATCCCATCCTGTCCGTTTTCTGGTCCTTGGTAATGCCAGGTCTAGGACAACTCTATATTCATCGCATCATTGGTGCTTTCTTTGTTATCATTTGGGCAGTCGTTTTCTTTTATTATTCTCACCTGCTTGAAGGTATTTCTCTTCTATTTTTAGGAGAAATAAAACAGGCTAATGCAGTTTTAAATAAAGAATGGCTGTTATTTTTCCCTTCTCTATATGGTTTTGCTACCTTCGACTCCTATATAAATACGGTTGAGAATAATAAACTTGCTGAAAGAGTGCAGAAAAACTTCTTTGAGAAAACGTATCAACATCCAAGCTTTTGTATTGCGAAAGGAAAAAAGGTGGAGTGAAAACATGCAGGTCTTTTCTACATTTGAATACTCCAGTTACATAGAATTAGCTGTTTCAGAGCTAGAAAAAAAAGGGATAAAGAAAGAAGATATATTTATTGTCCCCCTTAATAATCGAACGGAAGATCGCCGGATTTTTGACAGCCTTCATCGAGCCGATGGAGTTTCTCTTATTGATTTAGGAATGGCTCTAGCCACAGCTTTTTCAGTCATCGGCGCAAGCATTGGGTTTAAACTAAGCTGGGGGCCCATCTACTGGGGAATAATTAGTGCTTTTATCGGATTTATCTTAGGACTAGGAATTAAACTATTTATGTTTAAAGTAATCAGGAAAAATCAACGGCTTTTACGCGGCAAACATTCGGAAGTCATACTCATTGTTGATTGTCGTACGGTGGACGCCGGGGTGGTTGAACAAACTTTGTGGAAAAACCTTGCCTTAGGTGTTTCAAAAGTCAGACCTGATGGCTTATAAAAATAAGTCATCATCGTACAATATAATGGCTATATGCAGGATGAATGAATTATTATTCAGGATTAGAGATAACTTCCTTAACACATTAAGGGAGTTTTTCTGTTTTTAAGCTGTATACTCTTTAGTTAGTATAATGTCATTTATTAGAACCAAAAAAGCTTTTAAAAAGAGCTTTTTTGGTTCTAACATATGTTAATTAAATGCCATTCCACCAACCTCTTTGATTTCTTAATGTCGTAATATGAGCAACGTGATGCTTTCCATGCCAAGCGTAAGTAGCTATTAATTGTTCAATCGTCACTTCCCCGTTTTCAGGATGGTGGATCATTTTCTTCAAATCTTTTTCATCAAGTGAGTTTAACAATTTATGAAGCCGCTTATGTAAAGCTGAAAAAAGTTGGAGAGAAACTTCTATAGATAAATCATTATCAGGAAGATTCGACCAAGCCACTTCATCATATGCTTTAATAGTAGGCGCTTGCTCTGTTAAGCCTAATTTAAAACGAGTATAAGCATTTATATGTGAATCAGCTAAATGATGAACAACTTGACTTAATTTCCAACCGCCATCTCGGTAAGGCGTGGCTAATTGCTCGTTTGTCAGACCTTCTACAGCATCAGCTAATTGCTTTGGTGCATCTCCAATGTCATGAATCCACCCTTGAATATCTTCTTTCTGAATATTTTCTTTCACGGTAAATTTCCCAATAGGATATTGATTAAACATATTTCTTCCTCTCTTTCTATTTTTATTAATATCTATTATATCAATTTTAAATATAAATAAATTTAAATATTCAGAATTAAATACAGGTGAAAAATTATAATTTATAAATATGGTATGTACTTTCAGTTACCATCATGTACCTTCTCCGCAGTCCAAAGACCTGCCTTTGCTATAATTCATGATAATCCCCCCTAAATTAGGCCGCTTTTAATTAAAACAATAAACATATGGATAAACTTGCCGTAAAATTAAGTTGAGGTGAGTAAATTGAGCAGTGATTATAAAAGCTATTTCTACAAAAAGTTCTTTTTAATATATTTTATTACCGTTTTCTTATTTATTAGTGTTGATATTATAGAATCAGGAAGAATTACACTTTTTTCTTTTGAAGACAGCTGGAATTTCATTTTGTATCAAACTGGTTTTTGTTTAATTTCTATTGGCTTTTTTAGCGCATTCATTACAAACTTATTATGGAAAATAAAAAGAGTTAAATAAATACATCATAGACCCCTACAGAAATAAAAAACGACCTTCAGCGATGAGAAGATCCTTTTTGGATATTTGCTTTAAGCGCTTGTAATCTTGATTGAGAATCATTGGTTTGTCTAATTACTTTTTCCACGATGTATTGATATCCATGTAAAACAACGGCTAAAACCGTAGTCATCCCCCAGTACATGCTTGGCGACATCTTTTTCATTTTAAATGTGACGATGGTATTAGAATCCAATCTTCAAAAAAGAAGCATCCAGCCTTTAAAGACTAAATGCTTCCTCTCCTTTACACCTTATAAATTTCATTAGACGACAGCCAGTCAACGAATTGATGATACGGATAATAGGTAGTCCCTTTCAGCTCTATCTTTGGAGCTCCGGGATATTTAGTTAACAGTTCTTCAATTTCACCTTTGCTTAAGTGAAAGTGATAGTGTAGATCTTTTTCTTTAATCAAATAAGGATATTTTGATTTTCTTTGAGGTTTGCTGAAATTCTTTAAACCATCGCCTATAAAATAACCAAGGGCAGCCAATCCTAACGCTAACCAAAAAAAGTTCATTTCCAAAGCAGGATACCCCCAAACATTCCCATAGAATAAATCCCCACATAAAATTCATAAAAAAGAGACCTTACTTTATAAGGCCTTTACAGATTAGCCAGCTTTTTATCAGCTATAAACTTCATAAGTATACCTGCACCTGAAACATTTAATACGATGCTACTGCCTAAAATAACACCATATAATAACCCAGCTATATGTAATGTTAAAGCTAAAATTAAAAAGACTGTTCCTGCGCCGACTAAAAGTAAACCCAAGCTTCGATTATCCACCTATTTCACCACCAAAAAAGTAAATATAGTTATATTTTAACACAATTATACTTTTTTACTTTTAAATATTAAAATGGACTTATTGATAAGCGGGGGAGGTTATAGAATCATGAATAAAGTTATATCGTTTTTGATTTCTACCTTGTGCGGTAGCTTAGTTCTTTCTGGACATCTTTTTGTGATGGTTACGAACAAATGAGCTTAAATCACTTTATAGACCAAATAATGTTTGGATTTATGTATATTGCACCGTTTGGAATTGTATTAGGAATTCCTTCTTCTTTCATAATTAATGCCATTGTAAAGAATCAAACACGGCATAAGCATATAGTTGAACTAGTATGTTGTGTTGTGTTGTATTCGCTGTTATAACTGCGGCCATTAGCTCCATACTTATTTCACTACTTATCTCAATAGATGATAACAATTTTTTATAAACTTGGGTTTATTTAAATCATTCCTCTTTTTTTCTCTTAGTTGCTCAGTGCCGTTTGGAATCTGCTCTATCTTATTGAATTCTAGGATAAAAAAGAATTTTTTGCAGTAAATAAATAGTTTATATAGTCTATACCAATCTAGCTGCTTATAGAAACTAAACAGTCTAGAACTACTCTGGTTCTAGACTGTTTAGTTTCTATATCGCCTTGCTGAAAAGAATTGGACAACCGGAAAAATAATTAAACAAAGACATATCGCTACAAATAAAAATATGTTGCCAAAATCATTTAAAATCGTAATCCCGCTTATTAATGTTCCAAATTGACCTAATGTAAACTTCCCAATTTGAACATTTACTGCTTTTTCTACCTTTTCTCTTCATTACGGAGTCATCATTACTTTTTTAACACCGGTATCCATATTTCACTTTTAAAGGTTGGCGACGTTACATTTTTATGTTCATTCCATAATATTTCCGGCCCTTCTACTTGTTCATAATTTGAGGATGGAAACCATTCTGAATAAATTCGTCCCCATACATTTTGTAATGTCTCAGGAAATGGTCCGACTGCTTCGAATACAGCCCATGTTCCAGCTGGCACTTCAAGTTGTACTAAATGATCGGGACAATCCTTAGTTGTAGCTACACCGATATAATGGTCCAGCTGTCCTTTTTCCTCCATTCTCCCTTCAGAAAAGTTCAGAGATGCACTAAGCAAACCTAATGGTGTAACATTAGAAAGTTCTTTTAATTTACGTACTGTTTCATCGTTTAAGCTTTCCCACATAGCAGCAATCTTTGGGTTAACTCCATGAAAAATGATAGGAACTCTTTCTTTAATACCAACTATATGAAAGGCCTCTTTTTCCTCAATTCGATAATTCATTTCATTTCCTCCTTTAATTGATAACTGAAAGGTCATTTTTGGAAATGCTTTAAGTGAACTCCCATTTTTTTTAGCTTCCGAAGGAGTTATACCGTGTAGATTTTGAAAAGCCCTTGTAAACGAATCCGGTGAGCTATAATTGTACTTGATCGCAACATCAATGACTTTAATGTTACTATCTTTAAGTTCAAATGCTGCAAGTGTAAGTCGTCTTCGGCGAATATATTCTGATAAAGTAATACCTGCAAGAAAAGAAAACATTCTTTTAAAGTGATACTCAGAGCAAAGAGCCAGCCTTGCTACTTCTCTAAAGTCGATATCATTCGTTAAATTCTCCTCAATATAGTGTAAAGCTCTATTCATATTTCTAAGCAAATCCATTTGTATGACCTCCCTTATTATCAGAATAACAGGATTTGAATAAGGCTATCCGACATTTCATGCACAGTTATGCAGGCTTTTTCCTTCTATTCATAAGTCCCTACAAACTTAAACAAGCTATTCAAGGTACAATTTCAGCTAGCATAATAACTTTAGAAACCAACAAATAAAGAGCCTTAAATTATAAGCCTCTTTATTTATTCTTTATTTACCTTTGTTTTTTAAGAATAAAAGCTCAATCACATTATTACTTACACTGCATCCGTCATTACATATAAATTGGATGGGATAATTTTGTTTTCTAAAATTAAGTATGGATGGCACTTCATTAAAGCAAGTTTAAGAACTTCCGGTACTCTCTCTTCATCATACGCGCATACTAAATGTAATCCGCCTTTATTTACTAATTTGTCGGCTTCATTTTCAAACTCTTCTAAAATAGGTATAATTCCTTCTTGCTGTCCCCATTCGACATGAGCCCATATTTGAAAAGCCGTATTGTTTTTATAAAAAGGATCTAGGTGTTTAGAGAGATGTTCAAAAATGATGGCAGGCTGAAAGCTTCCACTTGAACAGTAATAATCAAAATTATTAATGGTATGTATATATGCTAGTTGGTCTTTAGTCAGAATTCCCTCTAATTTTTTAAAAATCAGCGGAATTAGTCTCTCACTTTCGATAACTAACGTATGTCTCTCTTGTTCAATCCCCGAAACAATATAAGACACAAGATTATCTAAGTAACTTCTCATATCGTCAATATTATAGTAAATATGAACGCTTTCATTATTCTGTATTAATTGAGCAAACTGATTTTTCAAGTGTGTACGCTCCCTTATATAAAATCAACCTAAATTTTAAGACTCTTAAAATAGTGAATTATCTATTCATTAGAACAATTCTACGCTTTGCATTCTTGTCTGTCAAAACTAGATGTTTTCCCCTATGTTATAAATGAGATAGCGTTTGCGCCAGTTATTTTGGCGCTTTGACTAAAGAATACTTTACCCTTCTCAAATACGCTTAAAACTTAATAAGAAATAATGAAAGAATTAAGTTCATTTGTCTCTTTATTCGATAAATTCTCATGTAGCATTGATAAGAGTATTAATCATCTATTTTTTAGTTTGTATAACCTATGGAAAACTAGTTACTACAAAACACACAAAAAAAAACACCACTTGCTTTAGTAAGTGGCGCCTTTTCTTTTAAAATATTTGAGTAAAGGCTACAATTAAAATCGTAATTCCGCTTATTAACGTTCCGCATTGACTCAATGTAAATTTCCCAATTTGAACATTTGCGGCTTTTTGCCCCACCATTACCCCTAGCCATACTGTGATAAAACTGCCAAATGCTGATGTAAGCGAAATAGCTAAAGCTGATAACCCAAGCAAACCAGCTCCTAGACCGTTTGTAAGTGCGTTCGCTGAAAGTGCTACACCTAAAACACTGCTTTCTATCCATCCAATAGAGTGTACTTTTACTTGACCCGTACTATCTAATTGATCAATTCCGTTATTTCTCTGGGAGCCGACTAATAAAATAATTCGAATCCCAATTAGCGTTAATAATACGACGGCTACAATAACATGGAAAACTCCTGGTAAGATGGTTGAAATCCACCTACCAAACGTAATTCCCACCATGCTAAAGAGGAAACAAATAGCCGCTATCAGTAAATTAGAAAGCCATTTTATCCTTACCTTTCGAACTCCGTATGATATTCCTACACCGAAGTTATCTATACTCGATGATAATGCAAAACCTAATATGAATAACCATTCCATTTTGTATTCTCCTTTTGTTGATAATGTTGAGGAGATTTGCTTATTTGTTGCATATATTGTTGATAAACCTTCAATAAAATAATCACTGCGCGTTGAAAAATATGAAGAGGTGAATCGCTATGTCTAAGATCCAACATGACCAAAGCCTTGGTTTGTTATTACGGTCTTTATTAAAGAAAAATGCTTTATCTATGCGGAAGCTTAGCTCACTTACGGGAATTGATACGGCAACTATTTCACGGATTATAAACGGAAAGCAGCAAGCAAATCTACATCATTTAAAGCAGTTTGCACACTATTTAAATACTCCTCTTGAAGTATTGATTGACCCTGCTGGAGCTGCTTCAAACCATACAGAAAATGAACTAGAAACAGGCATTCATTACTCCATCGATAAAATTCAAGAAATACTTAAATCTTTTAATATAGTGGATACAAACTTTACGATTGAACGTGTAGAACAAGAACTAACAAAATATAAACAATATGCACAGACAGACGAAGGACACAGCATGATTTGTAATAACTTTCAAACCAAAATAGAGCAAGTAGGCAGTGTCGGAACCTTTATTGATCAACTAAAGCAAATGTATCTTGAATACTGTAACGAAGAAACGTCAGCTACCAAACGCTCTATTTTAGGAAGTGCACTATTGTATTTTATTTTGCCTACCGATATTATCCCAGACTATGTCTTTCCAATCGGCTATTTAGACGATGCAATAGCTGTACAACTAGTGATGAATCAGCTTACAGAATAAAAACTGAATTTTATTAGGCGAACTGGACGCGGCATGCCGCTAGTTATTGTGAAAACGGAACTTTTTCTGAACCATGACGATGAGCAGGTAAATATTCTATGGCTTTCTTTAATTTAGATAATTCCTTTGGCACAATCTTTTTGATGATTTGTTCTTTTTCACATCGTTTGCATGACTCGTGGTTGCATCTATGTGCACACATACCTAAAGGGATTTTCTCTCCTACAAATGAATCTATATAGACTCCATTTTCAAACAGCTTACTCTTAATAAGATTTTCATTTTGCAATCTGCAGCAAGTAACGCAATAGTACATTCGTTTTCCACTCTCTTTCTCATATTTGATTTTGAAACATCTTATGAGAACTCATCAACAGAAGTGCTTGTTCCTATATTAAAAGTTGAAAAAATCTCAACAGGCGTTGATGAATACTCAACACACATCACTTACAAACATATAGTTTAATAACGACATCATAAAGAGTGTCATACATTGAGGAGGGAATGCGGTGAAAACAAGAGGTATTATTAACGCTATAATCGGTATTTGGTTTGTTATTGCCCCGTGGATGCTTGGTTTTTCATACGATGCAGGAGCTACTTCAGCAAGTATTGTATTTGGAATTCTCCAAGTCATCACATCTCTTTTAAGAGCGAATAAACCAGGATGGAATTCATGGCAAAACTGAATTTCCCTTATTAGCGGATTATGGTTTGTTCTTTTTCCCTTTATTTATTCATTAACAGATGAGGTACTTTGGTCTAGCATTATACTTGGGTTAATGACCGGGCTATTTAGCTTATGGAGCTTGAACTCTAAATTAAAACTAAAAGCTGTAAGTTAAAATACCAATAATATTCCACTATTTACTTAACTTGTTGAAGATGCCGCCACGCATCGATCTATGGGAGAAACGATTCTGCAGCAGAAAAGCTCCCTACAGAAATAGGGAGCTTTTTCTACTTTTTATGTAAAGCCTACACAGATTCAGTCAACGTAATGTACTTTATAAAAAATAACAAAGGTGTCCCTAATTGCTAGAAGACACCTTTATGGACTCTTTAGAAAGCTAATTTTTGACAACCATTATTTATCTCTACTCATGCAAAATAGATACTAACGAACTTTTTCTTCACGGTCATCTCTTCTTTTAAGACCAAAAAGACCAGCTAGTCCTAGTAATCCTAGTAATTCCCAAGGTGAATCATTGTCATCATCCACATCAGTTGCTGTAGTGACATTTCGAGTATTTACGTCATCGTTATAAGTATTTACGTCATCATTATAATTTGCTCTATCTACGTTATTGTTTTCAGCATTAACCGGCAAGATGAAAGTCATCATAGCTAAAGCTAACGTACATAATAAAACAGACCATTTTTTTCGCATAATTTCTCCTCCTTTCCTTTTGTTAATAGATAAAGTTCCCAAGGTTATTAGTTACTATTCGTTAAGTAGATATATCATTTGAAACCACTCACTAATACCCAAAATAAAGAAGTTTTAAAATTAGTATGAATATATTTCTTATCTATTAAGCAAACTACTCAAGATGCAATGAATCATCACTCATGAAACCTAATTACGTCATAGAAAAAACTACCTTCTCCATAACTCTAAGGTAGTTTTTTCTATTTTTAGGCTGTATGTGATACATAATTATAGTTAACATAATCACTCTTTGCGGAATACATCATAAAAACGAGCCCTTGATACACAAGGACTCGTTCACCTACTCGCTTTTTCATTTATTTGATACATTATTGATCTACCAGCATTTTGAACACTATTCAGACTAGAACTTTTACATAAAAAATAAACTTTTTATACCCAAAGCGAACTCGTGCCTTCGTTTTCAAGATGCAGTACGTTCACTTCTATTCCTTTATCATACTCATGCTCTCCACCTGGAAGAACAATCAGCGCGTTTGCTGCAGCTAATGATGAAATAGCGCCTGACTTATCCATGCCAACAGGCGTCACGACAAGCTTTCCACCTTCATCTGAAATTTTTCCTCGCACCATTCGCGTAAATGCATTAGGTTCTTTGAAGCGGCCGTTTAATACCGCTTTTGTTTTATGTAAATGAGGCGTCGGTGAATGTAAAAAGCTGCGAACAATCGGACGTACAAACAGTTCAAACCCGACATAGCAAGCAGAAGGATTTCCCGATAATCCAAACAGCAGCTGTCCGTTTCGTTCTGCGACTGTTGTGACGCTTCCGGGTCGCATCGCAATTTTGTTAAACAGCACGTTCGCACCAAGTTTTTCATAAATAGCCGGCAAATAATCATAGTCGCCTACGGATACCCCGCCGGTTGTCAGTAAAATATCCACTTCTTCAAGCGCTTTTTCTACCGCTTCATAGCAGCGGTCAAAATCGTCTTCAAGCTTCCCTAAATATTTCGGAATTCCCCCGCTTCTTACGATTTGCGCAAGTGCCATATAAGAATTGCTGTTGCGGATTTTTCCTGGTTCTAACGGCTCGTTCACATCAAGCAGTTCACTTCCCGTTGTTAATACGCCAACCACAGGCTGCTTCACCACGGCTACATCCGCATAGCCAAACGTAGCTAAAAAAGCCGTGACGCCCGGATTGATTCGCGTCCCTTTTGAAACAAGCACGTCTCCTTTTTTTGTTTCTTCTCCCTTTAACGCAATGTGCTCCCACTTTGAAGCTGGCCTGCTTAACGCCATATACGTTTTGCCTTCTTTTTCATACGACTTCGTTACTTCAAGCATCACAACCGCATCACATGAATGAGGCACTTGCGCTCCTGTCATAATGCGCACCGCTTGAAACGGCTTTACTTCTTCTTCAAAAACAGAGCCAGCGCCGATTTCACCTACAACTTCGAACTCTACAGAATGTTCACTTGAGACTTCTACGCAGTCTTGCGCTCGAACCGCAAAGCCGTCATAAAGCGATTTATTAAAATGAGGAACGTTTTGGTCGGCGATAATATCTTCTCCTAAATAGCGTCCATAGCTTTCGGTGATCGATACGCGTTCGATGCTGCCTTTTCTTTTATATGTCATGACTTTTTCAATTGCTTCAGGAATTGAAATAGGTGTTCTGCTTTCTAACATACATTCTTCACTTCCTTTATGTCTGTTCACTTTTTGCACTATGGTGTAAAATCATAGCATATCTCACTATTTCTATCATACAACAAAATTTACTGAAAAAGGATGAAAACACCGATGTCTTCTTTTACACATTTTAATGATCAAGGCCGTGCCAACATGGTCGATATTAGCGAAAAATCTATTACGCGCCGCGTCGCAACAGCTCGTTCAAGCATACTTGTTAACAAAGAAATTCACGAAGCCATTGTAGAACATAAAATTGGAAAAGGCGACGTCCTTGCTGTCGCACAAGTAGCGGGAATCATGGCAGCAAAACGCACGTCTGACATTATTCCGATGTGTCACCCTCTTTTATTAAAAGGCGTAAACCTTTCATTTGACTGGGATACAAGTAATGATCAGTACCGTTTATTAATAGAAGCAACTGTTAAAACGGAAGGCTCAACGGGCGTTGAAATGGAAGCTTTAACCGCTGCTTCTGCCTGCGCTCTAACCGTTTATGATATGTGCAAAGCCATTGATAAAGGCATGATTATCGGCGAAACGTATCTGCTTGAAAAATCTGGCGGCAAAAACGGTGACTATAAACGCATGGAATCGTAAAGGAGGTACATAATGAGCGTACACGAACATAAATCTAAAGCAACTCAGCCCGTTCGCTGCAAAGTCATTACGGTATCAGACACACGTACGAAAGAAACCGATAAAAGCGGCGCGCTAATGATCCAGCTTCTGAAAGAACACGACATGCAGATCGCTTCCTATGAAATTATAAAAGACGACCAAACGTCGATTCAACAAGCCATACTTGCTGGCTGCAGTGATGAGAACATTGACGTTGTTCTCACAAACGGCGGGACGGGCATCACAAAACGAGACGTCACCATTGAAGCCGTTCAAGCGCTTATTCATAAAGAAATCGTTGGGTTTGGCGAGCTGTTTCGCATGCTGAGCTACACCGAAGATATTGGCAGCGCTGCGATTATGAGCCGGGCAATTGCCGGGACGATTAACGAAAAAGCCGTTTTTTCTACACCAGGATCAAGCGGTGCGGTTCGTCTAGCGATGACCAAGCTGATTTTGCCTGAACTTCGCCATGTTGTGTGGGAATTAAACCGCCAGCGCTGACAAAATGCCTATGCACACGCATAGGCATTTTCATTAATCATAGTCTTTATGTACCCACTCATCTTCTGGAATACCTAAATCTTCTCCAGAAAAACGCTCTTCTTTAAACGGATCTCCTCTAAGATGAAAGCCGTTTTGCTCCCAAAAGCCAGGATGATTTTCATCAATAGCTTCAAAGCCTCGAAGCCATTTAACACTTTTCCAAAAGTACAAATGCGGAACAACCAATCGCAGCGGATATCCGTGCTTAGCTGTAAGCGGCTCTCCGTTAAAGGAATGAGCGAGAAGAATATCGTCTCTCAGTAAATCTTTTACCTCAATGTTTGACGTATAGTCATTATCTCCATGCAGCATGATGTATTTACTTTTTAACTCCACGCCAACTGCTTTTAAAAAGTCTGTAAACAGCACGCCCGTAAATTCATTATCAAGCCTTGTCCATCTCGTTACGCAGTGAATATCACATTTCACCGTTATTTGCGGCATGTCCAATATATCTTGATACGAAAGCGTCACTTCTTTGTTTACTAATCCAAACACTCGAAGCGTCCACTCCTCTAAGTTATACTCCGGCACGTCGCCTTCATGTAAAATCGGAAAGCGCTCCGTTACTACCTGACCCGGAGGCACTCGTCCTTCATACTTTGGATCAATTTCCGGTGTTTTCATTCGTTTAATACGGTCTGCTTTGTTCAAATTATCACCTCGTTATTTTTTGTACATAAAAAGCCCTTCCTTAAATAAATAAGGAAGAGCTTTGTTTCAGCTTCTTCCTTATCTCTAAGAGCGATACACTCTTAAGGATTTGGCACCATTCTGTCATAGACAGCGGTTGCCGGGTTTCACAGGGCCAGTCCCTCCACCTCTCTTGATAAGGAAACAAATTGTATTTGTTTTATGTAATAAAGTCAGTATTAAGCTTTTTGTCATAATTGTCAATATTATTTTTCTTTTCCGCCAAAAAACTTTAAAAACAGATAGGGTTATAAGGTTTTAGTCTACTAAAATACCATGTAAAGCCTTTACCCTTCTCCATCAATCATCGTATACTTCCTGGCAAAGCGCTTGTAGTAAATTTGCTCATCCTCTTGTCCATCGTTAAAAACAAGTCGGTTATGATCAATATCTTTTTCTTTTAACACGTATCCCTTTTCATTCATCAGTTGAATATATTCATCTAAATGTCCTTTTTTCACCATATAATGAAGAGCATCGTCTGAATCTGTAGTCCTTGCTACACCTTGACTTCCCACTTCTAACTTGAATACAGCTGTTGCTGTTTGAACGGGACGATAATCTCCAAACACTCTTTCCCAATTTAAGAGCAGCAGCGCGCCGAAGATTATGATAAATCCTCCAGCCGCTACGGTGAGTACAAATCGTTTTGACACTACTTTCTCTCCTTTACATTCTTTTTCTTCTATTTAATACAACGGATTGCCCTAAACTTGTTTTTACGCCAAGTCCTAGATACACGGCAGTACCTAAAGCAATTGAAATACAAGATGTGCTAATCGCAAGTGAAGATGGGGACAGCTTGTTTTCTAAAAAATAGTGAGAAGTATAATTGCCGATAATCACAGCGGCTGACATCACACTTACTAATAAAACAGGTGTCAACGCAGCTTGTCCCAGTGATTGAACTCGGTAAGAAATGAATTTTTCAATTAAATAAAAGTTATAGATAACCGATACACCATACCCTCCGTAAGTCGCGACAACCGGTCCAATTTCTTTTAAGCTTGAAACCAGCAGTACGTTTAATACTATCTTCACAACAATTCCTAAGCCCAAGCCTAAAATTAGCTTCTTTTGCTGATTAATTCCTTGGAGAATTGCGGCTGTTACGGTAAAAATAGCAAATAAAATCGCAGCAGGCGCATACCATTGTAAAACAACTCCACCGATTTCAGGACTGTTTTTTGCTCCAAAAATCATCATATATACCGGCTTGCCTAATAAACAAAGCCCCACGGCAGCAGGAAGAGTAAAAAATAACAGCAGCTGCAGCGTTTTTGTAATTTTCCCTTTTACTTCCCGTAAATTTCCTTGCACAAAAGAAGACGTAATGCCCGGAATCAGCGACATGCTGAAGGCAGTCGCTAAAGATACTGGCACCATCACCAAAATCTGGGCTAATCCAATAACGGAGTTGATCGTTTCGGCTTTAGCTTGTCCATATCCTATTGATTGAAAAAGCATGTTAATCGTAAACGTATCAATATTTTGATAGATAGGAATAGCTAAACCAACTAATACAAACGGAACGGCATACGTTACAAGCTCTTTGAACATTGAAGAGAACGAAACGGATTTATTATTCTTTCCGCTGTTCACTTCTTTCATAATCAACCGCTTGCGCTTCAAATAAACCGCTCCAAGAATCCCAATTCCCCCTACGCCTCCAATAAACGCTCCAAACGTACCGATTCCAACAGCTTTTGTCATTGTACTATGAAAAAGGTGAATAACAGCGTATGCTCCTACTAAAATGAACAACACTCGCACTATTTGTTCAATAATCGTACTTAGCGCGGACGGTCCCATAGACTGGTTACCTTGAAAGTAGCCTCGTAATAGACTCATAGGCGGGATAATAATTAAAGCAAAGCTTACCATTCGGATGACGTACACTACGTCTTTTTGACTATTTCCTGAGGAATCTTTTCCGTTAATGACTAGTTCAGCGAGCCACGGTGCCATCGTATAGAGGACTAAGAAACCTATTATGCCCGTTATCGTCATTAATAGAAGTCCTGCTTTTACCAGATCTTGTCCCGCACGGTAGTTTCCAAGACCGTTATATTTCGATACATACTTCGAAACAGCAAGCGGAAGACCCATTGTCGACAAGCTTAGCATCAAGGTATATGGACCGTATGCATACTTATAAAGCGCGTAACCTGACGTTCCCACTAAGGCTGTGAAAGGAATAATATAAATAAAGCCTAAAATCTTTGTTAACAAAGAAGACGCTGTTAATAAAAGCGTACCTCTCATCAAATTTTTTTCCATACATCAAAACTCCAGAAATAAATATTGTATTTTTAACAAATACTTGATTTATTGTATCATACTTACAATTATTATCTAGTTTTTTATAAAACATTAGAACCCCCTCTATGTTACGTTTTTTTACCTAATAAAGGAACAGAAACCAATCTTTTCACCTATGATAAATGAATCGTTTTTTGCTTTTTATTTTAACTGACGTTTACATTCTAAAAGACGTGTTAAATTATATATATCAGT
>Ga0209463_1001141_pt1 | contig 16945 bp, 14 predicted proteins | sample AgamicMgSfrz_FD_187169 | JGI IMG/M metagenome (GOLD analysis project Ga0209463, IMG submission 187169) | Agave microbial communities from Guanajuato, Mexico - Mg.Sf.rz (SPAdes) (version 2) | ecosystem: Host-associated > Plants > Phyllosphere > Phylloplane/Leaf | place: Guanajuato, Mexico... | reverse complement strand
TCTTCTCTCCAGTTGCTGATTTAGTACGAGACCCTAGATGGGGAAGAGTTATGGAAACTACAGGAGAGGACGCGTACTTAAATAGCCTCTATGCAAAGGCTGCTGTTGAGGGTTTTCAAGGTGATCTAAGCTTGGATTATGTTGCTTCCTGTTTAAAACATTTTGCAGCATATGGGGCTCCGGAAGCTGGAAGAGAGTATAACACTGTAGATATGTCAGAAAGAAAGTTAAGACAGGATTACTTACCAGCATATAATTTGGTAGTTTATAATTCGTTTTTTCTGATAAATCCGAAAAAAGTTCAAGTTTTGAAACCATACCTAATCCTCCTGAAGGAATCTACAATTTTGACAGAATTATATCCAATTTTAATGGAATCTACGAGTACGTAGATATAAAATTGTAAATATGTTGTAGAAGGGTGCGTTAATTATAATACTATTACTAGTACGATGAGAAAAGTGTTAACTGGAAAAGATTAAATTGACAACAAGAAAATCCCTATGCTAGACTTGCTTAAGGGATTGTTACCGCTTTATTGTGGGCTATACCTGAGTTTGTAAAATTAATGAATATAATATGAATAGGGACTATCGATGAATGTTTATAAAGTAATCAATAATAATATCGTATTGTCTAGGAATCAAGATAATCTAGAAATTGTCGTAATGGGAAGTGGAATCGGCTTTAAGAAAAAAGTCGGAGACAGTATTGAGGAATCTCGAATTGAGAATATATATCTTAGTTCAAAAGAGTGGAATGTCAATAAATTGACCCAGATGCTTTCTTCAATCCCAATTGAACACATTCAAGTAGCCAATGAAATCATTAGCTTTGCAAAAGTTTCACTTGGGAAAAAATTAAGTGAAAACGTCTTCTTAACATTGACCGATCATATTAGTTATGCGATTGAGCGCTATCAGAATGGGATGGAAATAAAAAATGCCCTTCTATGGGAAATCAAGAGGTTTTACAACCATGAGTTCTTAATTGGAAAAGAAGCGTTATCAATTGTAAGAAACCGACTTGGGGTTGAGTTGCCAGAAGATGAAGCTGGATTTATTGCCTTGCATATCGTAAATGCAGAACTTGATATGGGACAAGTAAGCCGCGTTTCAGAAATAGCAAAGGTTATCCAAAAAATCTTAAGTATAATAAAGTTTCATTTCAAAATTGATTTGGATGAGTATTCACTTTATTATGAACGATTCATCACTCACTTAAAGTTTTTCTTTCAGCGTTTGTTTAGTGATGTTAAATTGGATGATGCAGGGACATCAAGTTTTATTTTTATGTTAAAAGAAAAATATACAAATGAGTACTCTTGTGCATTGAAAATTAAAGAGTATATAAAAAAGGAACTTGGAAAAGATTTAGAAGAAGATGAGTTAATCTACTTAACGATACATATCAAAAGAATAACAAATAATTAGGATTGTTACTGTTTGCAGGCTATACCTAAATGGAACCTTAGTTTTAAGGGATTCATTTAGGTATTTTTTTATTCATTTTTTTCTAGAAAGCGTTAAGTTGAGTTTATTAAAACGGAGGATGATAGGGATGAACTATCAAGAGTTAGCAAAATTAATCATCGACAAAGTTGGTGGTGAAGAAAATGTTAAAAGTTTGAATCACTGTGCTACACGTTTGCGTTTCAATTTAAAAGACGACAAAAAAACGGATGAACAAGCTTTAAAAAACACTTCAGGTATAATGGGAGTTGTAAACAAAGGTGGGCAGTACCAGGTTATTATTGGAAGCGATGTAGGAAATGTTTATAAAGAGATAACTAAGCAAACCAATATTTCAAATGAAGGTGAAGAGACTAAGGGAGAAGATAAACGTTCTGCTTTTGCAAAAGTGATTGATACAATTACAGGGATTTTCACACCGATTCTTCCAGCAATAACAGCAGCAGGGATGTTAAAAGCCGTTTTATCTGTTTTAGTTGTATTTAATGTTTTAACAACGGAGAGCCAAAGCTATCAAGTTATTAATTTTATGGCAGATGCTGCATTCTACTTTTTACCTATCTTGCTAGCAGTATCTTCTGCACAAAAATTCAAGGCAAATATGTATTTAGCAATAATGGTTGGAGGTATCTTACTACATCCAGCTTTCGTTACGATGGTTAATGCAGTAAAAGAGACTGGAGGTAGCATTCATCTTTTGGGACTTCCGATTTCTGCAGTATCTTATTCATCATCTGTAATACCGATTATTCTTTCTGTATGGTTTATGTCTTATGTTGAGCCTATTGCAGATAAAATTTCACCAAAGGCAATTAAGTTTTTTAGTAAACCATTAATCACCATTTTTGTTGTAGGAACAGTTAGTCTTGTCGTTTTAGGGCCTATTGGTTATTTAATCAGTGATGCTATTTCAAAGGGGATAACAACATTAGAATCTGTTAGTCCTTGGATTGTTCCATTGTTGGTTGGTACGTTTTCTCCCTTACTTGTTGCAACGGGTACCCATTATGGTCTAGTTCCAATTGGAATTAACAACCGGATGACAACGGGTTATGATACAGTGATTTATCCTGGAATGCTTGCTTCCAATGTGAGTCAGGGTGCTGCTGCTATCGGGGTTGGTATTAAATCGAAGGATACTAAAATTAAGCAACTAGCTTATTCTGCTGGTTTGACTGGTCTGTTTGGTATTACAGAACCTGCTTTATATGGAGTTAATTTACGCTTCAAGACACCACTTTACGCAGCAATGATTGGCGGCGGAGTTGGTGGATTATTTCTGGGTATTTTGAGAGTAAGAAACTTTTCTGGTGGGTCACCAGGTCTTCTAACCTTACCTAGTTATATTGGAGATAACACATTGAGTTTCTTCTACTATGCATGTATTGGTGCAGTTATTAGTATTATAGTCACATTTATTACAACATTAATACTTTATAAAGATCCTATCGCTGATGAAGTAGTTGAACCAACCGAATCCGCAACAAAGGGGAAATTGCCAACTGTTAATGGTGCAACAGTTTTATCCCCAATGCAAGGAACTTTACACAGTCTAAAACAAGTAGATGATGGTATGTTTTCAGAAGAAATATTAGGACAAGGAGTTGCAATCGAACCTTCAGAAGGTACAGTTGTTTCACCTATAAATGGTACAGTAAGCGCCATATTCGATTCAAAACACGCAATTGGACTAACGAGTGAAGAGGGTATAGAGATTTTAATTCATATTGGAATTGATACCGTTCAACTAAATGGCGAAGGATATGAGTATTTCATTCAGAACGGACAAAAGGTTAACATTGGAGATAAATTGATTCAGTTTGATCTTGAGGGAATTAAATCAAAGGGATATAAGATAATTACCCCTATTGTGATTACAAACTCGGCAGAAGTTGGGGAAATATTAACAGCAAATGATAACCCAATTATGTTTGGAGAAGAAATAATTAAAATAATGAAGTAGGAGGAAGGAAAATGGGATTTAGAGAAGACTTTTTATGGGGCGGCGCGACAGCTGCAAATCAATGTGAAGGCGGTTTCGAACAAGGTGGGCGAGGTTTAGCCAATGTGGATGTTATTCCAACAGGTAGTGAACGAAGAAGTATCATTACTGGTAAAAAGAAAATGTATGATTTTGAGGAAGGGTATTATTATCCTGCTAAAGAGGCAATTGATATGTACCATCATTACAAAGAAGACATTAGTTTATTCGGTGAAATGGGTTTTAAAACGTATCGATTATCTATAGCTTGGAGCCGTATTTTTCCAAAAGGCGATGAATTGGAGCCAAATGAGGAAGGTCTAAAATTCTACGAAGACCTATTTAAGGAATGCCATAAGTATGGAATTGAACCTTTAGTGACAATAACCCATTTTGATTGCCCTATGTACTTGATTGAAAATTATGGTGGCTGGCGAAATCGAAAGATGATCGATTTTTATAAACGTCTATGTAGAGTATTATTTACACGATATAAAGGGCTGGTAAAATACTGGCTTACTTTCAATGAAATTAATATGATTCTTCATGCGCCATTTCTTGGAGCAGGCATATGTTTTGAAGAAGGGGAAAATGAGGAGCAAGTTAAATATCAAGCAGCTCATCATGAACTTGTTGCAAGTGCAGAAGCGACTAAGATTGCACATGAGATAGACCCTGGAAATATGGTAGGCTGTATGTTAGCAGCAGCCAGTTATTATCCTTACAGTTGCCGACCAGAAGATGTCTGGGAGGGGAAGAAAAAGGATCGAGGGAATTACTTTTTCATTGATGTTCAATCAAAAGGAGCCTATCCGGCTTATGCGTTAAAAGAATTAGCTAGGAACAACATATCAATTGATATGTTGCCGGAAGACCATGAAATCTTAAAGAAACACACTGTTGATTTTATTTCTTTCTCTTATTATGCATCACGCGTAGCAGCAGCTGAAGATTCTAATGTTGAAAAAACGGCAGGAAATCTATTCCCAACTATAAAAAATCCGTACCTCCATGCAAGTGAATGGGGATGGCAGATTGATCCTCTAGGTTTACGAATTACAATGAATGATTTATATGATCGTTATCAAAAACCTTTATTTATCGTTGAAAATGGTCTCGGTGCTGTTGATATACCAGATGAATCGGGGTATGTAGAAGATGATTATCGAATCGAATATCTAGCAGCGCATATTCAGGCTATGAAAGAAGCTGTGGACGAGGATGGAGTTGACCTTCTTGGTTATACAAGTTGGGGTTGTATTGATTTAGTATCAGCAGGTACTGGTGAAATGAAAAAGAGATATGGCTTTATCTATGTAGACCGTGATAATACAGGTAACGGTACTCTTAAAAGAACCAAGAAAAAGTCATTTAATTGGTATAAGAAGGTAATCGAAACAAATGGGGAAGACTTATCTAATTAGTAATATAAATTGTTTACTAATATTTCTAATCTTTCGTTAAAATAGTTGAGTCTAAGTGAAAAAGAAAATATATAGGTAGTAATACTTGAAAGAAGGATGTACTTAAAAAGTACATCCTTCTTTTTTTTAGACTTAAACGATGATTTGATGGCTACTTAGCTTTTTAGAATACTTTCATTATCTATTCACCAAGAACTGGATTCCCTGTTCAAAAATACTCCGTGTTAAAATCTAGTATTTACATGGGTATTTTAGATCCTTGTTCATACCATAGCGGCACTTGGGATTGATAATAAATCATTAAAAGTTCCTGTTCAAAGAAATGGATGATCTCTGTGTAAACTCAACTTTTAAAAAGCATTTATGAGTTTAGATTGAATTTAATATTAGTTGAATAATTTTCTTATCGTACATTTATTATTGCCAAAATGTACGGTTTTTTTATTTTAATGGAATGTTATTATTTTCTATATTTTAGGGGAAGTTAACTCAGATTCGATGATGTGGATAGATGACTAATGTAGCCCATTCATTACTATAGACATTAGGTGAAAAATCATAGTTATATAGGAGAACGTACAAATTATCAAAAATAATTAAAAGGAGTGGGATAATGGTCGGATTTTCAGTAGTAAGACGCAAGTTGATGAAAGTCATGATTCTTTTCGCGATGATTCTTAGTCTTTCAACATTACCATTAAATGCATTTGCCAGAGAGTTTCCGTGGATGAATAAGGGTCTTTCTGCTGAGGAAAGAGCTCGTACATTAGTCAAAAAAATGACTTTGGAGGATAAGGTAGACTTTATAACTGGAAACGTCAACAGTGATTACGGATTTTATAATCTGGGATTAGCAAATTACGGAATACCTGCCTTACAAATGGCAGATGGACCTAATGGAGTCCGCATAGCTAATCCTGAAATTCAAGATAGACAATCAACTGCTTTGCCTTCTGCATTAGGCCTTGCTGCAACATGGAATATAAAGACTGCTAAAAAATATGGAAACCTGATCGGGAAAGAAGCTTTTAATACGACCCATAATATTATGCTTGGTCCGGCACTTGATATTGCCCGCATTCCTTTCGGTGCAAGAAACTTTGAATCTTTTGGTGAAGATCCATATTTGCAAGGACAAATGGCAACAAGCTATGTGAATGCTATTCAAAGTAATAGTGTATTGGTTTCAGCCAAGCATTATTTATTGAATAATCAAGAGAAAGACCGCTTTACAGTTGACTCTCAAGCAAGTGCACGAGCGATAAATGAAATTTATGCAAGACCATTTGCAAGCATCATTGAAAATGCTGATTTAGGAAGTATCATGTGTTCATATAATAAGGTGAATGGTATTCATGCTTGTAATAATGTGGATTTACTAACAGGTCTACTTAGAGAAAGCTTAAACTATAAAGGATTTGTCATGAGTGACTACGGAGCTAATAACAGCACAGTTGAGTCAATTAATGCCGGACTTGATTTAGAAACACCGGGAGAGCCTTCTGGAGTATGGGGCAATACGCTTCTACAGGCTGTAATTGAAGGTAAAGTAAAAGAAGAGACAATTGATCAAAGTGCTTATCGAATTCTTTACCAAATGTTTAAAAAAGGTTTATTTGATAACCCCACGCAGAACAATCCAATTAATATAAAAGCCCATGGGGAAATAGCTCGTCAAATCGCTGCTGAGACAATTGTGTTGTTGCAAAATAAGAAAGATGTCTTACCATTAAATACACAAAAGCTGAATTCCATTGCGGTCATCGGACCTGACGCGGATAATGCTTCAGCAGCCGGCGGAGGGAGTTCCCTTGTTAATCCAACTTATACAGTAAGTCCGCTAGAAGGTATTAAGAGACGTGCAGGAGCAAATGTACAAGTTGAATATGAGGCAGGGACAGATCCAGTTAATGCCGGTGATATTTTTCCTGGACCTGATGCAGTTCCTTCTTCTTTCTTATTACCAGCTGAAGGTTCTAAGGAGAATGGATTAACAGCTGAATACTGGTCGAATGAGAATATGGAAGGAAATCCAGAATTTAAACATACCGCTAAACAAGTTAGCTTAAATCTTGGTTTCTATAATTATAAAGGTTTTAATGCACAATCAACTAAATTAGACAAACTGCCAACTAGCTTAAATGGCAAGATGTCTGCAAGATATACCGGTGTAATAAATGTACCGAATACAGAGAAATACACCTTATCTACGACAAGTTATGGATCGAGTAAAGTGTATATTGATGGAAAGCTAGTGATAGATAATGCTGGTGAAGAACTGAAAACAGTACAGCAGACAATTACCTTGAAAGCAAATAGAAATTATAATTTGAAAATAGAGTATAAAACAGACTACAAAGAGGCTCCTGGATATAAGAATGGCGGTCAATTACGCTTTGGATGGAAAGCTTCAGACAAAATTATCGACAAAAATATCAAGCGTGCCGTTAACTTAGCGGAAAAATCAGATGCAGCGGTTATTGTAACAAGAACGTACGATAGCGAAGGTTACATAGATCGATCAGATATGGAACTGCCTAATAACCAAACACAATTGATTAAAGAAGTCGCAAAGGTAAATAAAAATGTCGTGGTTGTTAATGAAAGTGGCATTGCTGTAAAAATGGGAGACTGGAAAAGTAAGGTCGCTTCTATTGTACAAGCATGGTATCCAGGACAGGAACAAGGAAATGCGATAGCTGATGTGTTATTCGGAGATGTTAACCCTTCTGGAAAGCTGCCAGTCACATTCCCTGTTGATGAAGAATCAACACCTGTTTCTACTGAAGAACAATATCCTGGAATTAATAAAGTGGTCAATTATACAGAGGATATATTTGTAGGTTACCGTGGCTATGAACAAGCAAACATTAAAACAGCTTTCCCCTTTGGACATGGTTTATCCTTTACTAAATTTGATTATAAAAATCTAAAAGCAAAGGTTGAAAATTCGAGAGAATCCACTGATTCAATGGTTGAAGTTACTTTCAATATAACAAATACAGGTGGGGTGACTGGATTTGAAGTAGTACAAGTATACACTGGTAACCTTCCTACTAATGTAGAGACAGCTCCTAAACAATTAGCAGGATTTAAAAAGATTGAACTAAAGCCTGGTAAGGTAAAGAAAGTAAGAATTAAACTCGATTCAAAAGCCTTCTCTTATTATGATGAAAAGAAAAACAAATGGATCATTCCTCCAGGCAAAGTAGCTATTTATGTGGGTAGCTCTTCAAGTGACATTCGTCTAGAAGGAAGTGTAACTATTAAAAAAAATCAACCAAAAAGCTAAAAAAGTCGATTTAAGGAGTATTATTAGATTTGTCTATAATACTGTTTTGTCTGCAATATTAATGACAGCAAGTAAAAACACAGCACCTAAAATCAACCAAATTATTGGACTAAAAGAAATAAATTATACAAAACAAGAGGGAAGGAAGATGGCAATTACGGGTATTGTTTTTAGTAGAATAGGTATTGGTTTACCTATTCTCTTAATTGCTATTTCATTTATGGCATTTTCCTTATTCTAGTTAAGAAAATTATAGTTGCTTTAAGCAGCTGTTTTTTTGCTTAGTTTCTTTTTGATCCCTTTTTATATAACAATAGTGACAGGATTCTTGTGATAAATGAAAAAACAACTTGTGGAAGAAACTGGGCAGATTAGTGCAAGAAGGATAATTCAAAATAACCTAGAATAAGTATCTAGATTGAAGAAACTGAAGAAATTAAAATATTATTAAAGGAAGAGTCAAATGAATAACAGGGTTAAAGAATTTTGGGATGAATTTTGTGAAGAAACTCAAAAAAAAGGGATTCAATATAGAGATGCTTTCCAATTTGGGACTTCTGCTGATTGGTTAGCAGAATTAGTTGTTACTGGAAAGAAGACAGCAACTACTTCAGGTCTCGTCTTTTATGAAATGGAAAAGGAAGCAATCCCTACAGTTAGTGAGTATTATATTGTTTTAAATGGGAAGGAAAATCCAGTTGCAGTTATTGAAATTGAATCTGTTCTAGTTGTTCCAATGAATGAGGTCACCGAGGAATTTGCTTTAGCTGAGGGTGAGGGTGATTACCAATTCTGGTGGAATGCACACGAGAAGTTCTTTACTGCATTGCTAAAAGAGTATGATATAGAATTTTCACCAAATATGTTAGTTGTGTGTGAAAGATTTACAAAAGTATATCCAAAATAAGCAATAAATGAAAATAATAAATGGCGCAGTTTTCACATTATGTGGAGATTACTGTAAAGGTAAAAAAGCCGGATTTTCCACTCAAGGAAAATTCGGCTTTTTTTAATGTTATTTTTTGTATGAATCAAACATATTTGTATTGTCTGGTACATTTTCTAGATAGGTTATTTTTCCGTTTTTATCCAAATTAGCAATATCTTTACCTGTTTGAGTAAAGACACTGCCAGTTGCACGCTTTCCGCATACTGCCCAAGGCGTTTCAAACATATCTGTATCTTCAACTGCTTTCCAGCCTTCAAACATATGCTTAATATCAGCATTTTCTTTAAAAACCATTTTCATAAACAACTTCCAGTTTTCGATACCTTGCTTTTCATGGCCATTTAAGACAAATATAATATCGTCTGAAAAAAGACTCAGTAATTCTTCAAATGCTTGTTCACCCAATTTAAGATTACTTCTGTATTACCTGCTAAAGTGAGTCGTTCTTTTTTTACGTGAAAAGATAGCTTTAACCGACTCAAATATCGGCTGTCGAAGTCTAACAAATCATTTTTGGAACTACATACTGGCTGATTTGTTTCCGTTCTTCATAGATTAGTAATGCCTGCGAACTCCATAAATTTTGAGAGAGCACTAGTCATATACGAATCACGACGCATTATAAACACAGTGGGAACTGTTCTATGTGTATCCGGTAATGGATGGCAGTTAAGTTTGTCCTGCATCCGTGATTCAACCATAGATATTGGTAATACGGTGACACCTAACCCGTTTTCAACGCATTTAAGGACACCCTCTAGAGTGCCATATTCCATTACCCTCATAGGAGCAAAATCATTGTCCGCTAGCCATTTTTGCCAAATTCCTAAATAAGTGCAATGAGCGAATGACGAAAGCAGTGGTTCGTGTAAAATTGATTCTATATGAAATGTTTCTGTAGAGTAGCTTGTAATCAGAACTAGGGATTCATCAAGTACAGGGTACTCAATAATTTCTGGATGAAGAATTGGCCCATCAACAAATGCGCCATCTATCTTGTAATTGAGAATAGCATTAACCTGATCTACAGTAGGTGCCATATATAAGCTTAGTTCTACTTTAGGAAATTCCCTGTGATATTGAGAGAAAATAATTGGTAATCGTGTAGTAGCAGTTGATTCCATAGCTCCGATGTGCAAAGATCCTCGCGGAGTAGAGGAAAGCTTGACTGCTTCAATAGCTTCCTCAAAATCAAAAAGTAACTTATTTACATATGGTAATAATTCACGGCCTGCAGGGGTTAAGGATATCTTCTTATGATATCGGTATAGCAGGGGAACTCCTAACTCCTGTTCGAGACGCTGTATTCTTGCAGTAACATTTGACTGTACATAATTTAATTTCTCAGCAGCCTTAGTAATACTTTGTTCAATAGCTACTGCCTTAAACACTTCTAAAGATTTAATATCCAAAGCAAGTTTCTCCTTTAGCATCACAAATTATGATTAACTATCCTCTTTTTTTTGATTTTACATGATGCATTGGAGTATGTAAACTTAGTTTGTAAGAGGTTAACGTAAAGACTAAGTAATAGAGTAACTTATTATTCATAAATAAGGAGGGAAATGGAGAAAAAGGAAATTTAGCTAGGTAAGATAATACACAAGTTGTCAATAACGAGGAGGTAAGCTCTTGATTTCAATGGTCAATATAAAGGATAAATTTTTACAAATAAATGATTACTGGAATCCTAGAATAGGTGGTGAGTTAAACGATTCATACATAAAAATGGTAAAGATTAAGGGTGAATTTATTTGGCATCACCACGATCATGAGGATGAGATGTTCTTCGTATGGCAAGGAAAGCTGGTAATACGTTTGAGAAACGGTGAAATAGTTCTTAATGAAGGAGAATTTATTGTTATACCTAAAGGAATAGAACATCAGCCAATTGCTGAAGAGGAAGTTCATTTGCTATTAATCGAACCAAAAACCACACTAAACACAGGGAATGTGGTCAATGAACGAACTGTGTTGAATCCTCAAGGAATTTGAAAAGCTGAAAGTTTAAAAGTAGGATTGGTTAAAATGGATTGAGTTAAAATAAGATATAGAGAATTCAAAAGGTGGTGGTTAATATTAATTATCAAGCTATTAATTTGAATGAGAAATTTTCTAAATTCAACGAACGCTGGTCTCCAAAGGTAATTGGTGAAATGAATGATTATCAATTCAAAGTGGTCAAGATAGAAGGGGATTTTGTGTGGCACGATCATCAAGATACCGACGAGGTGTTTATCGTTCTCGCTGGTGAAATGTTCATTGATTTTCGCGATGGTCAAGTTAAGGTGACTCAAGGAGAGATGTTTATAGTGCCAAAGGGGACCGAACATAAACCTTTCGCTATACAAGAGTGTCATATCATGCTAGTAGAGCCAAGGGGAATTGTAAATACTGGCGATACTAAATCAGCATTAACCGCAGTTAATGATATCTGGATCTAATTTATGATAAAGTATAAACAATTATCAAACTATTCGACTGAATGTTTAAATTAGAAAGCTTAGATTCAAAAAGAGTTATTTATTAAGTACCAGTCGAATTACTGAAGTGGATAATGAAACAAAGAATATTTTTAGTAAGTGGAAATGACCTTTATTTTGTCCAATTAATCAAATTACTAAAGACAGCTTATGTAACAAATTCAGAAAAATTATGCAAATTAAATATTTCTGAAAATTACAACTTGACAACTTGAAATTACTGATATATTATAGCCTATAATTAAATAATAAATAAGCAAAGATTGGAAATAGTAGAAGGTTTATAAACTCCTTCAGAGAGCCGATGGTTGGTGCGAATCGGTAGTTATACCCTTTGAACTCATCCAAGAGCTACTCTCTGAACCATATAAGTAGGAGATGTCGGGTTTCTTCCGTTATAAAAGATAGGTGGTGATTGCTGCCGAAAATGAGTGGGTTACTTTTGTATTATATTAACCAATTAGAGTGGTACCGCGAGCAATGCCTCGTCTCTATATTTTTATATAGAGGCGGGGCTTTTTTATATTTTATTAAATAAGGAGTGTTTCACATGTCAAGAAAAATTTGGGTATTTGATACAACATTAAGAGATGGAGAACAAGTTCCTGGCGCAAAATTGAATGTATATGAAAAATTAGAAGTTGCCAAGCAATTAAAGAAACTCAAAGTTGATATGATTGAGGCTGGATTTCCTTCTTCATCAACAGGTGATTTTAATGCGGTTAAAGAAATTGCTAAAAGGATAGGAAATACAGATGATGTGATAATAACGGCGTTAGCAAGAGCAGTAAAATCCGATATTGATGCTGTATATAATAGTGTGAAATATGCAAAAAATCCACTAATCCATATTGTATTAGGTACTTCGGATATTCATGTGGAAAAGAAATTTGGAAAATCGAAAAATCAAATATTAGATATAGGAGTGGATGCTGTGAAGTATGCGAAAACACTCCTACCAGAAGTGCAATATTCAACAGAGGATGCGTCTAGAGCTGATTTTGAATATTTATGGAAAACTATAGAAGCTGTTGTAAAAGCAGGAGCCACAATTATTAATATACCTGATACAGTTGGTTATGCTGAACCTCAAGAGTTCGGTGAATTAATATACAAGATAAATGATCGCTTGAAGAATTTGAATGATAAAGTGCTTCTAAGTGTTCATTGCCACAATGATTTAGGAATGGCTACAGCTAATACATTGGCAGCAATAAAAAATGGTGCAGAAAAAGTAGAATGTACCATTAATGGAATTGGAGAACGTGCAGGAAATGCTTCATTAGAGGAAGTAGTTATGGCTGTTCATACACGTTCTGAGATATATCAAGCATTTACGAATATTAATACAAAGGAAATTATGAATACGTCGAGGATGGTAAGTGGATTCATGGGACTTGATGTACAAGTAAACAAAGCAATTACAGGGGAAAATGCTTTTGCACATTCTTCAGGTATTCACCAGGATGGATTAATCAAATCAAGAAATACTTATGAAATAATTGATCCCGTCACTGTGGGTCTTGATGACATGGAGCTTATTCTAACAGCACGTTCTGGACGCCATGCGGTTAAAACTGCTTTTGAAAAATTAGGTATGAATCAATTTTCAAATTCAGAATTCGAGGAAATCTTTGTAGACTTTCTTGAGTTAGCCGATGCGAAAAAAGAGGTATATAATCATGATCTATATGTATTGATTGAAAATTATTACAAAAAAGTAAAGGGGAATAATCAGGACATCAGCCATTACAGTAACAATTTTTATGAGTTAATAGATCTGCAAGTGATCAGTAATACAAAATTTCCTTCTGCTAGTGTGGAGTTAAAGAAGGCTGATCAAATCATAAAGGGAACTGCGATAGGTTCTGGTCCGATTGATGCTTTATATTCTGCAATTATGAATGTATGTGATTTAGATATGAAGTTGATTCAATATGATATTAGAAGTGTTTCAAGGGGAAAAGAAGCACTAGGGAAAGTGAAAATTCAAGTTGAATTTAAAGGGGAAATATATATTGCCAAAGCATCAGATACAGACATTTTAAAAGCAAGTGCATATGCGTATATTAATGCCATAAATAGTATTGTGGTCGATCATTTACTTCCAGTTAAATAAAAACCTAATATGATTTGAAAAGTTAGGAGATTATCAATGAAGGGAAGGGAAAATATAGTACAACAAATATTAATTCCAGAAGGTAAACAATCTGCAGAAGAAGTTACAAATACAATAATTGTAAGAGAAAACAAAATTCCAAGTAAATTATTATCATTTTACAATTCTAGAAAAAAATTAATTATCAGTGCAAATGTAAGATGAAATAATCATGGATGTATATAGACAAAGATTTTATTGCTTCATCCAAACAAAAAAGTGCTGGTTTAGTTTACAGAAAAGTTAATTTTATTTAAATACGAGTAAATTCAGAATCAATTTCCTAATGAAAAAACTGTTAAAAAAGAATATTTTCACTTTAGAGAGCATTGGTCCAATAAGAATTAATGCTCTACTTTTCTTTGTCCACACTAACTGGGCAGCATTCCTGTAATAAAGGATGAAACAAGAATAATTTGTAAAGTATTACACTTAAATAAACGGGGGCTGTTAGTTTAACAAGAAAAATTATTTTTTTTTATAAAAAATGAAAATGGTTATTAGTTTTAGGCGTGTCAACTTAACATGTATATCCTAAACTACAATCAATTCTAATTGACAAGGAACATTACTCAATGAAAAAACGCTAAGTGAAGAGCAGTAGTTAAGAGGATTGTTGAGGGAGGACTAGCACAATAATAAATAGTTTAACCAAACCAACAAAAAATGTATGATTATGTTATTAGGGTTATACATATGCGCTAGTTTTAGGGGGAAGGGTTTATAATTTTGATTTGTGAGTCGCAAAAATTAGATAACTATTTACTCGAATTAACGGAAGTTAATTATTCTAATCCGATTATAAAGAAGATAGGAGAAAAATTGTTTGATCCATCTCAAACGGAAATAGAAAAGGCGAGAATAGCTTTTGAATTTGTTCGTGATGAAATTTCGCATTCTTGGGATATTCAATCAAAACGAGTTACTTGTAGTGCTTCGGAAGTAATAGAATTTAAAGAGGGGATTTGCTATGCAAAATCTCATCTATTAGCTTCATTATTACGTTCGCAGGGAATACCAACAGGATTTTGTTATCAAAGATTAATGTTATTTGATACTCCAGAAAAAGGGTATTGTATTCACGCATTAAATGCTATCTTTTTTAAATCACTAAATAAATGGATTAGAGTTGATGCTCGTGGGAATAAAGAAGGGGTTAATTCTCAATTTTCTTTTGAAGAAGAGAAATTAGCATTTGCAATTAATGAAGAATTACATGAAAAAGATTATCCTCTTATTTATGTTAAGCCTCATCCCAAAATTGTTGCTGTCTTAAAAGAAAATACAAATGCGTTAGAAATGTATAAACATCATTTACCAGACAGCTTGTAGTTGTTATACAAAGGGGAGAGGAAACATTTTATTGCTGACTTGACGAATTGTAGCTAACTAAATAAGCTGCCATACGGCAGCTTATTTAGTTAGCAAACTGAACAGCAGCATTCTGTAGCTGTCGAGTGCACTTTCCAATATGGTTTATTCTTGTTCAGTTTTCCACCATAAGGCATCTTCTGGATTCGCAACAGCTTCTTTAAATTCAGATTTCGTTGCAACTGTTGGATAAGATCCTTTTAAGGACTTTCCGGTTGTACTCTTAAATAAGAATAGAATTACAAAGAATCCGATAATGCTTACGATTGTTAAATACCAGGCAGGTGCTAGGTTATTGCCTGTTTGGTGAACGAGCCATGTTGAAACTAACGGAGTAGTACCACCAAATATGGAAACAGAGACATTAAACGTTACTGATAATGTTCGGTAGCGTATATCGGTATAGAACATTGCTGGCAATGAACCGGGCATGGAGCCTTCATATGTTGCAAGCAGTACGCCCAGAATTAGAATACCTAACGAAATAAATAGCAGGCCATTCATGTTCACGAGATAAAAAGCTACTGCAGATAAAAGAGATAATCCGCCTAAACCAATTAAGAAGACATTTTTATTACCGATGTTATCACTTAACTTACCGAAGAGTAATGTTAGTGGTACCATGATAACCATGACAAGTGTAATTAAAATAGTACCTGTTGTGCTTGATAAACCAATTATCTCGTTTAAATAGGAAGGCATGTAGGATAGTAACATGTAATTTGTTACATTAAAGAAGGCTACAGATACGAAACAGACAATTATATCCTTTTTATGATTTTTTAGGATAGAGAAGAAGCCTTCTTCTACTTGCTCTTCAGCATTATTTGTAGAAATTTCATTCTCAAAAATAGGTGATTCCTCTAAGCTTTTTCTTAAATACATCCCAACAAATCCTAGGGGTAAACCAAGCAAAAATGGAATTCTCCATCCCCATGAGGCCATTTGTTCATCTGATAGGGTAATAAAGAGTATGCTGGCTACAAGTGAAGCCAATATATACCCTGTAAGTGTACCAATTTCCAATCCACTTCCAAGGATGCTGCGTTTATTATCAGGAGATGATTCGGCAATATAGACCATTGCACCGGCATATTCTCCTCCAGTTGAAAATCCTTGAATAATTCTTGCGACTAATAACAGTATCGGTGCCCATATTCCGATTTGATCATAAGTAGGTAATAACCCAATCAATAATGTAGAAAAGGCCATTAAAATAATTGTTGTAGTTAAGACGACTTTTCTTCCTGCTTTATCACCAATTTTACCGAAGATAATACCGCCTAATGGTCGCATTAAAAAGGCAATGGCGAAAGTCGCGAAAGTAAATACTAGTTTTAACTCGTCATTTTGAACTGCACTAAAAAAGTTCTGACTGATAATAACAGCTAAGTAGGAATATAAACCAAAATCAAACCATTCCATTGCATTTCCTACTCCTGTTGCAAACACACTTTTCTTCGCTGTTTGGATATCAACTACGTTAATTTTCTTCTTATTAAATTTCATTTTTTCAACTCCGTGATGTGTGGTTATACAAAGAGAACAAATGAGTTAAACTAATGTTACTCATGGTACCGCTTATATGTATCATATTGTGTGCAAAAGCATCTGAAGCATACTGTAAGTATAAATAATTAAAAGTGCCAAAATCTTCAGGTTAAAAATAACAACCAACGTAAGTCATTTAACACAGGTGAATAGGTATATCCCTCCCATTATTAAATAAATTTAACTATATCCAGACATTGCTATCATTCAATACAATAGTTCTATTCATAAAACCATAAATTTTTATTTAATACTAAATACCCG
>Ga0209463_1001139_pt1 | contig 16966 bp, 12 predicted proteins | sample AgamicMgSfrz_FD_187169 | JGI IMG/M metagenome (GOLD analysis project Ga0209463, IMG submission 187169) | Agave microbial communities from Guanajuato, Mexico - Mg.Sf.rz (SPAdes) (version 2) | ecosystem: Host-associated > Plants > Phyllosphere > Phylloplane/Leaf | place: Guanajuato, Mexico... | reverse complement strand
CCCTAAAGCTTTCACTATTTGATATTTCTCTTCTACAGAATAAGATTTTCTAGGCATAAAAATACTCCCCTACAAGTAACCAGATTTTTATTTTTTAATCTGTCTACCTATAGGGGAGCATATCATAGAAAAGTTCGTATAATTGTTCGGGGTTTTATTCATTTTAGGCTGTTTTCGAAAAGTTTGTTGCGATTACCCGCAGCCTGAATACACTTCGCTTTCCGTGGGGCTCGCGCTGAGCCTCCTCAGCTTCGCCTCCGGGGTCTCAGACTGTCTCGCTAATCCCACAGGAGTCTACGTGTATTCCGTCTGCTTCGTATTTCCTACTCATTATATTTTCCTTTAAAAAAATGATGAAATGAAACAATCTTTAAAAACGGAGTGTCTGTAGCGTAATGGAACGAGTTGGTTTCGCTACTAAATGAGAGATTGTTCGTCTTTAGCTATTATATATTTTGTTTTGTCCCAGGCTCCTCTTTTTTTGTGAAATTTAAGGAATCATCCAGGATAACACATTGTTTTGCAGGAAGGTAATAATACATACAAGTAGCAAAAGGAATATACTATGTTTTAAGGTAAAGCGAAGTAGTTCAGATTCTTTGCCAGCCAAACCAACCGCAGCACATGCGACAGCGATAGATTGTGGAGAAATCATTTTCCCTGTAACTCCTCCACTTGAATTAGCTGAAATAGCAAGCACAGGGTCCATGCCAACAGATAGAGCAGTGATTTTTTGTAGATTTCCAAATAGTAAATTGGCCGATGTATCAGAACCAGTAATAAATACGCCAAGCCATCCAAGGACTGGAGAGAAGAATGGAAATAATGCTCCTGTTTTAGCTAATGTCATTCCAAGCGTTGTGGACATACCAGATGCATTTGTTACATAGGCAAAACCAACTACAGACGAAATTGTTAAGATTGGAAATTTTAACTCTTGAAGTGTTTCCTTTGATGTCTCATACACTTCTCTCCAGGAAAGTCGTGCAATATATTTTGTAGCAATACAAGCAAATAATATTGCAGTTCCAGCAGCACCTAACATTTCTATTTTATAAATGGCTGCAACTGCTTCACCAGCACCATTAATAATTTTATTGTGAAGTAGTGGTACTTCAGGCATAAAGGTCAAAAGTTCTCCTAATTTATTAAGACTCTTCAAAATAATGTTTGTTCCTTCATAATGACCTGATAATGCTAACTTCACAGTAGGAATTCCCCAAAGGGAGATGAAGGCAGTTAATACTAAAAAAGGAGACCAAGCATGAAAGATTTCACCAGTTGTGTATGTAGATTCTGGAGTTTTCTCTTGTTCTGCTGATGCTGCTGCAGTTTCCGCTTCCCCTTTAAAGAGAAAAATCTTTTTTGGTTTCCAGAATTTTAAGAAAATAACTAATGCAAATAAAGAAACTAAGGCAGATAAAATATCAGGCAATTCAGGTCCCAGGAAATTAGATGATAAATATTGTGTGAATGCAAAGGATATACCTGATACTAAAATAGCAGGAAGCACTTCCCATACTCGTTTAAAGCCAGCCATAATAATAACTAGATAAAATGGAATGAAAACTGAAATAAATGGCAGTTGACGCCCAACCATTTTGGAAATTTCCAACGCTGGAATGCCAGTAGGTCCCTCTACAGCAGTGATTGGGATACCGATTGCCCCAAATGCAACAGGTGCCGTATTAGCCAATAAACAGATACCGGCAGCATATAATGGATTAAAGCCTAACCCGACTAAAAGGGCAGCAGAAATAGCAACAGGTGCCCCGAAGCCTGCAGCTCCTTCTAAAAATGCTCCAAATGAGAAAGCCACAAGTAATGCTTGAAGTCTGCGATCTTCTGTAATGGACAAAATAAAATTGCGTATAATAGAAAATTGTCCGCTTTTAACGGTTAATTTATACAAAAGCACGGATGTAACGATAATCCAGCCAATAGGTAATAGTCCATAAACGATGCCTTGACTAGCAGACATCATACTCATTCCAATAGGTATTTTGAAAGCGATTACAGAAAGAAGTAAAGCGAGCAGCAAAGTAGTAATTCCGGCTATATGTCCTTTCATCCGTTTAATGGCAAGCGCCCAAAAAAAGTACAAAATTGGAATTACTGCTACTATAGCAGATAATGCCAATTTGTCGCCAACAGCGGTGAAATTTTGAGTAAACGTCATAAATTCATCTCCCTTATTATTTTTCTTTTTCCGTTTCATGTTGAATTAATGATTATTAGACAATGATCAGATGAAGAAACCGTTATCATTTTAATCTTCCAAAAATTAGGTCATCTGATGACTTGATGAACCTATTATAAAATGATGTTTTCCAAAAAACAACATAAAATTGACAATTTTGTGACTTTTTTTATGTACATTGCGACTTTTAGCAGTATAATAACAATAAAAGGGATGGACGCTTTGGAGGTAGAACAATGGAATTTAAGCAGATTCGACCCAAAAAAATTTATGAAGAAATAGCAGAAGCCTTGCATGAAGGAATTCGCTCAGGAGGTTTAAGACCTGGTGAAAAATTGGCATCTGTACAGCAGCTTGCAGAAAATTTCCACGTAAGTCGTTCAGCTGTAAGGGAAGCGCTTTCTGCTTTGAAAGCAAAAGGTTTGATTGAAATGAGGCAAGGAGAAGGGACCTATGTAAAAGAGTTTGAAGCTGATCAAATTATGTTTTCTTTTCCTTCTGCGATTTTGATGGAGAAAGAAGACCTTAATCATCTCCTTGAAGTAAGAAGAATTATGGAAGTAGGCGCGGCGGCGGCGGCGGCAAAAAACCGCACAACCGAAGATTTGGAAAAAATGAAACAAGCGTTAGAAGAAATGAAGCAGGCAAATGGAATAGAAGAATTAGGAGAAAAATCGGATTTGAACTTTCATTTAGCAGTTGCAGCAGCTTCACAAAATCCTTTGCTTGTAAACTTATTACTTAACGTTTCTGATATCATGCAAGAAGCAATGAAAGAAACGAGGCGGTTATGGTTATTTTCTAAAAAAACAACGACAGAACGCCTGTATGATGAGCATCTAACCATTTATGAGGCTATTGTAGAGAATAATGGGGCTGAAGCAAGCGAGGCAATGCTTTATCATCTGCAAAAGGTTGAAGCGGTGCTTAAAGAATATTTTGCTGAGAAAGAGCATAAAGCTTAACATTCAGCTTTAAATGTAAATGTTTTAAAATTTTTCTTCTTGTAAATTGAAAAAATTAACTCTATATTAATGAAAACGCTTCAACGATTATTTTTCCAATAATAGTAAAAAACACTCTATAAATGTATGTAGGGTGCTTTTAATAATAAGGTCATCAGATGACCTGTTCATTTCGTCTGATGATTAATAGGATATACAGTTTAATCTTAGAGGGGGATTTTCAGAATGAAAGTGACATTATTTGCTACCTGTCTTGTTGATATGTTTCAAAGTGATGTGGGAAGAGCAACGGTAGAATTATTAGAAAGATTAGGATGCGAAATCGATTTTCCAACGACACAAATCTGCTGCGGGCAGCCATCCTATAATAGTGGCTATGTAACGGAAACGAAGGAGGTAATGAAAACAATGATGAAATCCTTTAAAGATGCTGAATATATTGTTTGTCCTTCTGGTTCCTGTGCCTATATGTTTCATGAATACCAGCATATTTTTAAAGGGGATCCGGTATGGGAGCCAATTGCAAAAGAACTTGCTTCTAAAACATTCGAATTAACACAGTTTATTGTAGATGTCTTAAAAGTTGAAGATGTAGGAGCAACGTTCCATGGGAAAGTTACCTACCATACATCTTGTCATATGACGAGATTACTAGGAGTGAAAGACGCTCCTATTAAGCTATTAAAAAATGTGAAAGGGGTAGAATATACCGAATTACCATTAAAGGAGAATTGTTGCGGATTTGGGGGGACTTTTTCTGTGAAAATGGGGCAAATTTCCGAGCAGATGGTAGATGAAAAAGTTGCATGTGTAGAATCCACAAATGCTGAATATGTAGTTAGTGCAGACGCAGGCTGCTTAATGAATATCGGGGGAAGAATGGGTCGGAAGGGCAAATCAATTAAAGCTTTACATATAGCAGAAGTATTAAATAGTCGAGCATAACAGGGGGATGAAAAGCTATGTCGATGAAAACAAGTTCTCAAAAATTTAAGGATAGAGTGTCAACAGAACTAGAAAACGAATTTATGCGTGGTGCTGTATCAAAAGCGCAGCAAACAATTCAAACAAGAAAAAATAATGTGACCGAGGCGATGGGAAATTGGGAGGAATGGCGGTCCCATGGAGAAGAAATCCGCCAGCATGTTTTAGAAAATCTCGATTACTATTTATTCGAACTGAGTGAACAAGTGGCAAAGCGTGGTGGGAATGTTTTTTTCGCCAAAACAGCAGAAGAGGCAAGTCATTATATTGAGCAAGTAGCGTTAGAAAAAAATGTGAAAAAAGTGGTAAAAGCAAAGTCGATGGTAACAGAAGAAATTTCCTTAAACAAAAAGTTAGAGGAAGCTGGGTGTGAGGTAATTGAAACGGATTTAGGAGAATATATTTTGCAGGTAGATGATCATGATCCTCCATCCCATATAGTTGTTCCAGCTTTGCATAAAAATAAAGAGCAAATCCGTGATGTTTTTTCAAAAAAATTAAACTATACCAATACAGAAAAGCCAGAAGAATTAGCATGGCATGCAAGACAAGTACTTCGAAATGAATATCTAACTGCGGATATGGGCATTACAGGCTGCAATTTCGCTGTTGCAGAAACAGGATCGATTACACTTGTAACAAATGAAGGAAATGCTGATTTAGTTGCAGCGCTTCCCAAAACACAAGTAGTTGTAATGGGGATGGAACGCATTGTCCCTACTTTTTCGGAAATGGAAGTATTGGTTGGCATGTTAACAAGAAGTGCCGTAGGCCAAAAATTAACTAGTTATGTGACAACGTTAACTGGTCCTAAAGAGGCTGAGGATGTAGATGGACCAGAAGATTTTCATTTAGTTATTGTGGATAACGGTCGTTCAGATATTCTAGGTGGAGAATTTCAATCCGTACTACAATGTATCCGCTGCGCAGCTTGTGTAAATGTTTGTCCTGTATATAGACATGTTGGAGGACATTCATACGGTTCTATTTACTCAGGACCAATTGGAGCTGTTCTCTCACCATTGTTAGGTGGCTATGAAGAATATAAAGAGCTCCCATATGCGTCCACCCTTTGTGCGGCTTGCACAGATGCGTGTCCAGTTAAGATTCCGCTTCATGAACTATTGCATAAGCATAGACAAGTAATTGTGGAAAAGGAAGGAAAAGCGCCCATGTCTGAAAAGATGATATTTAAAGCTTTTGGTATTGGTGCTTCTTCACCTAAGCTATACAATATTGGTTCTAAAATCGCCCCAGCGGTGACGAAACCATTAGTAAAAGGAGATAAAATTACGAAAGGTGTCGGAATGTTAAAAGAATGGACAGATATCCGTGATCTTCCAGCACCAAATAAAGAGAGATTTCGCGATTGGTTCAAGAATCGAGACAAAGAGGAGGGGAAAGAATGACAGGGACTATCCAGAACAGAGACGCTTTTCTCGAAACAATTGCATCGAGATTAGGTAGACAAAGGAAAAACAAGCTAGAAAAACCGCAATGGAATTATCATCCACAAGAAGAAGTGCTGAAAGAGGCAACAAAGGATGAGTTGGTTGAGGTCTTAAAATCGCAATGTACACTTATTCATACAGACTTAGTAATCACTTCGCAAAAGGAACTAACACAAACACTGTATGACTTAATAAAAGAATATGGTGGAGGAAAGATTGTTACTTGGAAGGACGCGCGGTATGAGCAGTATGGACTTCAGGCTTTATTTAAAGAGAAACTGCTTGAAGAAAATATCGATGTTTTTGAGTGGGACGCTTCTTTAGGAAAAGAAAATATCGTAAAAGCAGAACAGGCGAATATAGGCATTACCATAAGCGAAATTACGTTAGCGGAATCAGGTACTGTTGTTGTGTATAGTGGAAAGGATCGAGGCAGAACAGTCAGCTTTTTACCTATCAATAGTATCGTAATTGTCCCAAAAAGTACGATTGTGCCACGAATGACTCAAGCAGCAAAAATCTTGCGAGAAAAAGTTCAAAAGGGAGAAGTGCTCCCATCGTGCATTAACTATATTACAGGACCAAGCAACTCCGCGGATATTGAAATGGATCTAGTCGTCGGTGTCCACGGTCCAGTAAAAGCTGCCTATCTAGTAGTGGAAGATTTATAGATAAGTCTTTTGTGAAAATTTCTGACACCACTAGATAAATGCCTCATATGATGATGTTGTTAAATGAAATTCTTTTTCTTTATGGCTGTTTTCGTAAAGTTTGTTGCGATTACCCGCAGCCGGAATACACTTCGCTTTCCGTGGGGCTCGCGCTGAGCCTCCTCACCTCCGGGGTCTCAAGCTGTCTCGCTAATCCCACAGGAGTCTTCGTGTATTCCGGCTGCTCCAATTTTCCTATTAATTGTTTTTTCCTATTGAAAAAACAATAATCCTTTAGAAAACAGCCTTCTTTATTGATCACATCGGAAGTTTTATCCCACTCTTAACGAACAGTAAGACTCCCCCCTCAAGCTTAGGAGAATACGAGGAGGATAGGTGGAAGATCAACTGTCCGTAAAGGTCCGATTGGTTCAACTAATCATCAATGGGGAAGGAAAACCCTCATTGATGGAAGTTTCACTTTATGGAGATAGTGCCATATTAATTTTAATTGGTTTGTTTTCCTCCAATTTGTTGCTACGTAATCGCAGCCTGCATACACTTTGCTTTCCATGGGGCGAGCGCCAAGCCTTATAGGGGTGGACTTTCGCGCAGCTCCTATAGGATTCTACGTGTATGCAGGCTGCTTAGTTTTTCAATAGAATTTTTTTATTAAAACAAACAATCTTTCAAACTTGGATTCGTTATGCTATTTTCGATTATAATCTTTTGCTCTATTTTGTATCCGCTTTGAACGTTATACCATAATTTTTAACTCAACAAGGAATCCTTTAACATCTATATATCGAATTAATTGTCTGAATAATAAGAAAACTACTACTTTTATGAAAAAGTGTTGATTTTATATCCAGTAGTTTTTATAATAAGAGAATCTCAGATTAATAAATATAAATAAAAATGATTAAATATACATTATTTTTATCGAAAGGAGGAAGTTATGAAGGCAGCTATTATTGGTACAACTGGCTATGGAGGTGCGGAATTAATTAAAATTTTGCATAGTCATCCATTGTTTACAATCAAGTCTGTACATACAACAAGAGAAGAAGTCCCAGTATGGAATGAATATCCGCACCTGATTAATATTATAGAAAATAAACTTGAACAAATAAATCCAGAAAAAATAGCAAAGGAATGCGATATTGTCTTTTTTGCTACTCCAACAGGTGTTTCTGGAAAGTTGGTGCAAGAATTCATAGATAAAGAGATACAACTGGTCGATTTATCTGGGGATTTGCGCTTAAGGAATACAGAAGATTATCAAAAATGGTATAAAAAAGAACCTGTATCGACTGAGGTTGTTAAGAGCTTTGCCTATGGGCTTTCCGAATGGAATAAGGAAAACATAGCTTCTAGCAAAAAAATTTCAAACCCAGGGTGTTATCCCACTGCAACGCTCTTAGGATTAGCACCAGTAGTAAAAGAAAATCTGATTATACCAAATAGTATTATTATTGATGCTAAATCTGGCATTTCTGGAGCAGGAAGGAGTCCTTCGAGGGCTAATATGTTCGCTGAGATGAGTGAAAATTTAAAAATTTATAAAGTGAATGAACATCAGCATATTCCAGAAATAGAGCAACAACTAGTTGATTGGAATGCTGAGATGAAGGCAATTACTTTTTCGACTCACCTATTGCCGACAAGCAGAGGGATAATGGCAACTATATACGCTACATTAAATAAAAGTATAACAAGTGAACATATTCATGATTTATATACGGAAATGTATAAGAACAGTCCTTTTGTACGCGTTCGACCACTTCATACCTATCCTTCGATAAAAGAAGTAACTGGCTCTAATTTTTGTGATATCGGAATAAATGTGGATGAACGTACAGGAAGGTTAACGATCGTATCTGTTATTGATAATTTAATGAAAGGGGCTGCGGGTCAGGCCATTCAAAACGCAAATATCATGAATGGCTATGAAGAAACGATGGGATTACAGTTTCTTCCGCTTTACCCTTAAGGAGGAGCCTACGTGCAGGTTATTAACAATATTCATCAGCATTCATCTCATATTGAAGAAATCAAACAAGGAAGTATCGTTACTCCAATTGGCTTTCGAGCTGCAGGAGTACATGCCGGACTTCGATATAACAAGAAAGATATTGGCGCAATTATGAGTGAAGTTCCCGCAAATTGCGCCGCTGTGTATACGACAAGTCACTTTCAAGCTGCACCGTTAAAAGTAACGCAAGAATCGATAGCAAAGGAAAAACAAATTCAGGCAGTGGTAGTAAACAGTGCCTGTGCAAATGCATGTACAGGAGAACAAGGCTTAAATGATGCATATCAAATGAGAAAGATAATGGCAAACCATCTTCACCTAAAGGAAGAATATGTTGCTGTATCTTCAACTGGTGTCATCGGTGAATACCTGCAAATGGATAAAATCGAAAAAGGGATTAACCAATTTATCTTTGATTCTACCCTAGAACATGCTGAAGCATTTCAAGAGGCAATTTTGACTACTGACACAGTTATGAAAAAATGCTGCTATTCCGCTAGTATTGCTGGAGTAACCGTAACGATGGGAGGAACGGCAAAAGGCTCTGGAATGATTCATCCTAATATGGCAACGATGCTTGGATTTATAACGACAGATGTAAATATCTCGTCGGAAATTCTTCAAGACTCTTTAAGTAAAGTTATTCCTACTACCTTTAATCAAATTACAGTAGATGGAGATACTTCTACAAATGATACAGTGTTAGTCATGGCAAATGGAATGGCGAAAAACGAAGCTCTTACAGAAGAGCATCCTGATTATCCAATCTTTTTAGATCTACTTTCTGCTACCTGTGAAAGTCTTGCTAAGCAAATTGCAAAAGATGGAGAAGGAGCCACAAAGCTAATAGAGGTAAAAGTTTCAGGTAGTAAAGATGATGAGGAAGCACGTGCTATTGCAAAGCAAATTGTTGGTTCCAATTTAGTGAAAACAGCAATTTATGGATCGGATGCAAACTGGGGAAGGATTATTACAGCTATTGGTCAAACAAATACAGCAGTTAACCCCGCTAGTGTTGATATTGCAATTGGAAATATCGTGATGCTTAAGGAAAGTGAACCACAAACCTTTTCAGAACAAGTTGCAATCAATTATTTAAATCAGGATTTTATTCAGATTTTTGTTGATTTGCATAATGGAAAAGGAGAAGGAAAAGCGTGGGGCTGTGATTTATCTTATGACTATGTAAAGATAAACGCAAGCTACAGAACTTGAGGTGATAATGGATGAAAACCATTGTTATAAAATGTGGTGGCAGTGTAATTGGTCAGCTTACACCAGAATTTTTTACTAGTTTGAAAATGTTAAGGAATAATGGCTATCAACTTGTTTTCATACATGGAGGTGGTCCTGACATTAATGAAATGCTTGATCATTTTCAAGTGAAAGCGACTTTTCATAATGGACTTCGTAAAACGACGAAAGAGGCGTTGGAAATAGTCGAAATGGTCCTTTCAGGCAAAACCAATCGTAAGCTTGTTCAGTTATTAAGGGAGCATGACTTAAACGGGATTGGACTTAATGGGACAGATGATAATTGTATTAGTGCTTCTCTGATTGATGAAGAAAAGCTTGGACTGGTAGGTGCGGTTTCAGAAGTAAATATAAGGTTAATTTCTTCTTTATTAGAGAAAAATTTAATCCCAGTAATAACTCCATTAGGAATTACAGAGGACGGTAGAAAATTAAATATAAATGCAGATTATGTAGCCTCAGCAGTTGCTAAGTATTTACACGCAGAACAATGCCTCTTTGTAACAGATGTAGCAGGGATTTTAATAAATGGCGAGTTTCAATCAGTAATGGCGCAAGAGGAAATTAATCATTTTATCGAAGTCGGGCAGATCAGTGGCGGAATGATCCCAAAGGTTACCTCTGCCATAGCTGCACTAGAAAGTGGACTAAATAGTGTAATGATTGTATCAGGGAAAAAACAGTTTTTTGATGGTCAAGAATTACTTGGAACAAGAATCGTTGTGAAAGAAGGGATTGTAGAATGAGTCATTTATTCCCCACCTATGCAAAATGGGAGCTGGAGCCAGAATCAGCAAAAGGCAGCTACTTATACTGTAAAGATGGTGGTGTGTATTTAGATTTTACTTCAGGAATAGGAGTATGTAATTTAGGTCATTGTCACCCAGAAGTAAAAGAGTCTGTTGAACAACAATTAAATAAATTTTGGCATATTTCAAATCTTTTTCCAATAGACCTGCAAGAAAAGGCAGCTGAAATATTGACTAATGCATCCGGATTAGATCTTGTTTTCTTTGCAAATAGTGGTGCTGAGGCAAACGAGGCAGCAATTAAGCTTGCGCGCAAGGCAACAGGAAAAACGAAAATCCTTACATTCCACCAATCCTTTCATGGTAGAACATTTGCGACAATGTCAGCAACAGGTCAGGATAAAATTAAGCAAGGGTACGGTCCGATGCTGGATAAATTTGAGTATGTTCCATTTAATGATTTACAAGCATTAGAACAACAATTAACAGAAGAGGTAGCTGCTGTAATGCTTGAGGTAGTTCAAGGAGAAGGCGGTATATATGTTGCTTCAAAAGAGTTTCTTCAAGGAGTAGAAGCGCTTTGTAAAGAAAAGGGTGCTTTATTGTTAATTGATGAAATTCAAACGGGAATTGGTAGAACAGGAAAAGCATTTGCCTTTCAGCACTTTGGAATTAAACCAGATATTATCAGTGTGGCAAAAGGAATGGCAAACGGAATCCCAACAGGTGCTATCGTTGCAGACGGGAGATTAAAGGAGTTTTTTGGTCCCGGCAGTCATGGAACAACATTTGGAGGAAATCCAATAGCAATGGCAGCAGCTACTAAAACAATGGAAATAATCTTTCAACCCACTTTCTTAGAAGAGGTACAAACGAAAAGCGAATGGATTTTTAGTCTTCTAAAGCAAAAACTGTCTGGAAATCAACTAGTAAAGGATATTCGAGGATTAGGACTAATGATCGGAATTGAATTAGATATGCCTGTAGCTTCCATTTTAGAAGAATTGAGAAAAGAAGGATTAATCGTTTTAAATGCTGGAGAAAAGGTTATACGACTATTACCAAGTCTTAATACCCCAAAGGAAGATTTAGAAAGAGCAATAGCTATTTTAGAGAAGAATTTAAATATTCATGCAAAAATAACGATCTGATATGTATTTTTTTGCATGTTTGTGTATAATTATAAGAAATAAAGAGTAACTATACATTCATTACAGAGGTGTATTCAATATGGAAGGTTATCTTCACTTAAACAATGGTGTGAAATATAAAGGTGATTTTGTTACAAATGGCGTTGCCAGAGAGATAAAGGGAGAAATCGTATTTTTTACTGGAATGACTGGATATCAGGAAGTACTAACAGATCCGTCTTATAAAGATCAAATTATTGTCTTTACGTACCCGTTAATCGGAAACTATGGCATTAATAAGGAAGATTTTGAGAGTAAAAAGCCTCATGTAGCTGGTGTTATTGTTTATGAATCAAATAGTGGCGCCTATCATTATCAAGCTGAATATTCATTACAAGATTATTTGAATAAATGGAATATCCCGATGTTAGCCCATGTGGATACTCGCTCCATTGTAAAAAATATTAGACAATCAGGTTCCATGCCGGCCGTTATAACGGAAGAAAAAGAAATTTCTGCCCATACATTCTCTTTAAAGGAAGATGTCAAAGTAGCAAAAGTTTCGGAAATGAAATTTCAGTCGTATGGACAGGGGAAATATCAAATAGTCCTTGTTGATTTTGGCAAAAAGGAAAGTATGTTAACAGCATTATTAGAGCGTGATTGTAAAGTAACAGTGGTTCCATACGATACAGAATTTACACGTATTAAATCACTGCAGCCTGATGGAATTCTTTTATCAAATGGACCTGGGGATCCAAAGGAATTAATAAGCATTTTACCAACGATTAAAGGATTGATTAAGCATTATCCAACCCTTGGTATTTGTTTAGGACATCAACTTGCTGCATTAGCTCTAGGAGCAGAAACTACAAAACTATCATTCGGACATCGAGGAGCGAATCATCCTGTGATGGATCGCAAGAAAAAGAAGGTGATTATGTCCTCGCAGAATCATAGTTACGTAGTGAAAGAAGAAAGCTTGCCTACTACTGGCTGTGAAGCGAGATTTTATAATCTTCACGATGGTTCGGTTGAGGGACTATCTCACAGCATTTATCCATTACAAACTGTACAGTTTCATCCAGAAGCAAATCCAGGCCCTTCAGAAGGGTGTTATATATTTGATGAATTTATAGAAAATGTTAAAGCAAATAATGGGAGAGTTTTTGCATATGCCTAAAGACACGACGATAAAAACCATACTTGTAATAGGATCTGGACCAATTGTGATTGGTCAGGCAGCAGAATTTGATTATGCGGGCACGCAAGCATGCATGGCTTTGAAAGAAGAAGGATATAAAGTCATTCTTGTTAATAATAATCCAGCTACGATTATGACAGATGAAACCTTTGCTGATTCAATCTATTTTGAACCGTTAACAGTAGACGTTCTTGAAATGATTATTCAAAAAGAAAAACCTGATGGAATTCTTGCTACTTTAGGGGGGCAAACGGGATTAAATCTAGCCTTTCAATTGAGTGAACAAGGCATCTTAGAAAAGTATCAAGTGAAATTGCTAGGAAGCTCTATTGAATCTATCAAAAAGGGAGAAGATAGAGAAGCATTTAGAGAATTAATGTATCAATTAAATGAACCTGTACCAGAAAGCAAAATTGTGCATAAAGTCGAAGAAGCTGTAGACTTCGCAAATGAAATTGGTTTTCCTATCATTGTGAGACCTGCATATACCTTAGGCGGAACTGGTGGTGGTATTGCTGGGGACATGGAAGAGTTCACAAAACTTGTATCTGGCGGCTTGAAAGAGAGTGCAATTGGTCAATGCCTAGTGGAAAGAAGTATTGCTGGCTTTAAGGAAGTAGAATATGAGGTAATGCGTGACAGTATGAATACATGTATTACTATTTGCAATATGGAAAACATCGATCCAGTCGGAATTCATACTGGAGACAGCATTGTTATTGCTCCATCGCAAACATTGACAGATGTAGAATATCAGATGCTGCGTTCTGCTTCTATTAAAATCATTTCTGCTTTAGGAATAATTGGCGGATGCAATATCCAATTTGCATTAGATCCGAACAGTAAGAAATATTATTTAATTGAAGTAAATCCACGAGTAAGTAGATCTTCTGCTTTAGCATCAAAGGCAACTGGCTATCCAATTGCGAGAATGGCGGCCAAATTAGCAGTCGGTTATAATCTCAATGAATTGATAAATCCGGTAACTGGAGATACATTTGCAAGCTTTGAACCTGCATTAGATTATGTCGTAGTAAAAATTCCGAAGTGGCCATTTGATAAGTTTCCAGCTGTCTCAAGAAAACTTGGCACGCAAATGAAGGCAACAGGAGAAGTCATGGGGATAGATCGTAATATGGAGCGGGCTTTATTAAAAGCAATTCGTTCTCTTGAGATAAAAGGAAGTGATTTAACACTCCCAGGGTTAAAGGATATGACAGTTGAAGCGTTATATGAAAAAATGCTTGAACAAACGGATGAAAGATTCTTTGTAATATTAGAATTAATTAGAAAAGAAGAGTCTGTTGTAAAAATCCATGATTTAACAAAAATTGATTTATTCTTCCTGAATAGTTTTAAAAGACTAATAGGTATGGAAATAGAAATAATCGATTGCTCACTTCAAACAGTGACGAAAGAAAATCTATTGAAATGGAAAGAAAAAGGATTTAGTGATGCCTTCTTAGCTAGTGCCTGGAATAGCTCAGAAAAGGATGTTCGTGAAAAGCGAAAACAATTAGAAGTGCTTCCGATTTACAAAATGGTTGATACTTGTGCAGCCGAATTTGAAGCGAAAACTAATTACTATTATTCCAGTTTCTATGGAGAAAATGAGCAAAATAAAAGCAATAAACGAAAAGTACTTGTTATTGGTAGTGGGCCAATTAGGATTGGGCAAGGAATAGAGTTTGATTATTGCTCGGTTCATGGCGTTTTTGCATTAAAAGACGAAGGAATTGAAACCATCATTATTAATAATAATCCAGAGACTGTTAGTACGGATTTTGCAACAGCAGATCGTTTATATTTTGAACCATTAACAGTAGAAGATATTATGAATGTCATTGAATCGGAAGGCATAGAGGATGTAATTGTCCAATTAGGTGGTCAAACCGCCCTTAACGTCGCAAAAGAGCTAGAATCCTATGGAGTTCATATTCTTGGAACAAATAGCAATACAATCGATGTTTTAGAAGATAGAGATTTATTTTATAAGCTATTGGAGGAAGAAGATATTCCTCATATCCAAGGAGATATCGCAGAAAATGAGCAGCAGATCGTTGAATCAGTAAAGAAACTAGGCTATCCGGTTCTAATACGTCCATCCTATGTTATTGGCGGTAAAGGAATGGAACGCATAAATGATGAAGAAGCTTTACAATTCTATTTACAAACAGATGTACCATATCCAGTGCTTGTCGATCAGTTTATGGAAGCTTCTGAAGCCGAATTGGATTTAGCTGCAGATGGAATGGATATTTGTGTTCCAACTATTATGGAGCATATCGAGAAAACGGGAGTACATTCAGGGGACAGTTTATCTTTATTACCTGCTAAAAACTTATCATTAAACGTAAAAGCAAAGATGATAGAGTATGCTCAAAAAATTGTGCGGCATACAAGCTACAAAGGATTAATGAACATCCAATATATCATAAATAAGGAAGAGGTTTATGTACTGGAAGTAAACCCTCGTGCTAGTCGAACTGTACCGATTGTAAGTAAGGTGACTGGGGTATCATTAGTACAAATTGCGACAAAAATATTGCTTGGGAAATATACGTTCACAGAAGAAGAAAAAGTATTTACTGACGATATAGCATTCACTTGTATTAAATATCCTGTTTATTCAAATTATGCTTTAAAGGGCTTAGATTCTAAATTGGGACCAGAAATGCGTTCAACTGGAGAGGGAATTGCGCTAGCAGATACGGTGGAAGAAGCCTTGAAAAAAGTATTTCATCCTACTTTAAAGAAGGTACCAAAACAAGAGATGAAAATTGTCGTTAAAACGACAGAAGATGTAGTGGATATTTGTAAAAAGGCTGAGCAAGTCCATTTATCAGTTGAAATAGCTGATAATAAGACAGTTGAATCGCTATTAGCAGATAAGGGCACGGTTGCCTTTTACAATCCAACGAATTTACAAGAAGATAAACAATCTCGTGAATTAGCAACTAGAAATCGAATTATTACTTTTACACAAAAAGAAAGTTTAGAGGCATTTATTTCATCCTTTAAAGGGAAGGAATTAACCGTTCATTCGATTCAGGAATGGCATGAATATATAAGAAAAGGAGTGAGTACTGTATGATGATTGCATCAGACCTAAATTTAAAGGGAAAAGATTTACTAACATTAGCAGATTATTCAAAGGAAACGATTCTTGAATTAATCAATAAGGCAAAAACGATGAAGGAAGCACACTTAAATGGGGACATCATTACTCCTTTAAAAGGGAAAACATTGGGAATGATTTTTGAGAAATCATCTACGAGAACAAGAGTGTCCTTTGAAGCAGGGATGCTGCAGTTGGGTGGTCATGCACTGTATTTAAATAGTCGTGATCTTCAAATTGGCAGAGGGGAGACAATTTCTGATACTGCAAAAGTTCTGTCGCAATATGTAGATGCGATAATGATTCGTACATTTTCTCACAACATGGTGGAAGAATTAGCAGAACATGCAACAATACCGATTATTAACGGCTTAACGGATTTATACCATCCATGTCAAGCATTAGCAGACTTACTTACTTTATTAGAAGTGAAAGGAACTTTACAAGGTCTTAAGCTTGCATATATAGGAGATGGAAATAATGTTGCTCATTCCTTGCTAATAGCATGCTCAAAAGTAGGAATAGATATTTCCATTGCGACACCAAAAAACTACGAAGTGGATGCAAAGGTGGCGGTATTAGCATCTGCTTTTGCTAAAGCAAGTGGAAGTAAGATTGTTTTAACAAATAATCCTGTAGAGGCTGTTCAACAGGCTGATGCGATTTATTCAGATGTTTGGACCAGCATGGGGCAGGAAGAAGAAAACGAAGAGCGCTTAAAGGATTTTCAAGGATTTCAAATTAATACAGAATTAGTGAAGTATGCAAAAGCCGATTATATATTTTTACATTGTTTACCAGCACATCGTGAAGAAGAAGTAACAACAGAAATTATCGATGGAAGTCATTCCTATGTCTTCCAGCAGGCAGGCAATAGATTGCATGCACAAAAGGCATTACTGGTTGAGATTTTAAAATGATTAGTAAATAAATCCCTAAGGACTATTAACAATGGAAGTGATTGTTAATAGTCTTTTTCTGTTTTGGCTGTTTTCGTAAAGTTTTTTGCGATTACCCGCAACCGGAATACACTTCGCTTTCCGTGGGGCTCGCGCTGAGCGCTGAGCCTCCTCAGCTTTGCCTCCGGGGTCTCAGACCGTCTCGCTAATCCCACAGGAGCATTCCTGTGGGATTAGTTTTTAGGGGATTGCATAAAAAAAGATCCTCCATTATGATGCATGTATCAAGACCAATCAACACAGCGCCATAAGGAGAATCTACTATGA
>Ga0209463_1001133_pt1 | contig 17036 bp, 19 predicted proteins | sample AgamicMgSfrz_FD_187169 | JGI IMG/M metagenome (GOLD analysis project Ga0209463, IMG submission 187169) | Agave microbial communities from Guanajuato, Mexico - Mg.Sf.rz (SPAdes) (version 2) | ecosystem: Host-associated > Plants > Phyllosphere > Phylloplane/Leaf | place: Guanajuato, Mexico... | reverse complement strand
TCAGCAACGTACAATCATACGCGTTCTTTTTAACGGTAGACTACCGTTCAAACTTACTTATCGTTCAGTTTGACTTCTCAGAGAGGATATTCCCCTGCAGCTTGAACACCGGCTTTCAGCTATCACCGGCTCTCTGTAGAACAAACTTGCAGCGTACTGATTCTCTTCAACGAATTTGTGTGCTTTTATTAGTAGCTATTGTATGCGTTTTGGAAGGGAATGTCAATGTTTATGATATTTATGTATGTTTCTCCGCATAATGCAGTCGTCCATTGCCTATGAACAATGAGAGTGTCGTTTTATTGATAAAATAACTACTTACCAATGTGTGCTACAATATTTGTTGCTGCCTTTTTCACGCTCTCATTAGAGAAAAAGGAAATATATGCAAAAACCCACCTCATTTAAGATGGGTATTATTTGCCTCTCCGACTTGAAAGATGCTCTTTAAAACCAGTTAATAAACGGCGGGATGCTTTGAGGGAAATGAAATAGATTGTATGGATCATATGCTCGTTTCACTTCTCGGAGCTTTTTAAAATTCTCTCCATAATACGCCGTTGGCCAATCTCTGATGAACCGGTCCGGCCAGTTCACATAATCTCCAGTTGTATATCTCGATAAAGCATTCCTTAATTCTTCAATCCACCGAATGTTTGCTCGCTCTTCTGAAGGATGGCTCCATGTAGCAAGGTACTCCTGTGCGATAATAGCATCTCTATAATAGAAGGCCGTTTCATTAGAGGCAACTTCCTCTACTGCTCCTCCAAGAGACTGGTGCCAAATACTAGATTTTTCATTTGGAGCATTTTCTAAAAAATGCTTCATTGTTAAAATTGCCTCTTTCGGAAAAGGTTTATTAAGAAAAGAACCTGATCTTTTTCGAGGGGCGGGTTGGTTTCCGCTCGAATCGTCAAAAAATTGCACAGCTCCAATATATGAAACATCCTTTATTACTACTTTTTTAGGACAACCAACATCTATTAAAGGCTGCAGAAGTTCCTTCAACTTGAATGATGAACCAACGAATTCACCTTGAGCGATAATCTGATTTGCTTCTTTCGATTTTAACTCAATCTCCGAAGTTAAGCGCTTATCGGTATTTGTGGCCCAGTGCTGCCATGCATCAAAAGCAGCTTCGAAATCTTCCCATTCCCATGTAATTGAAAAGATTGACACCTTTGAGACAGGCTGCACCTTGAATGTAAGGGACGTAACAATACCAAAGTTTCCGCCCCCGCCTCCACAACAAGCCCAAAAGAGATCACTGTTGTGATTTTTATTTGCCTTAATAAGTTCAACTTCTCTCTTTTCATTTACTATTGCCATTTCAACTTCAACCAAATTATCACAGGTAAGCCCAAACAGCCTTGATAACATCCCAATTCCTCCGCCAAGCACAAGGCCTACAAGACCTACACTGCTTTCCGTTCCTGCAGGGATAGTCGTTCCCTTTTTCCATAATTCATCATATACTTTCCCTAGATTAGCTCCTGCTTCTATTTTCGCTGTCATGTCTTTAGAGTTGAACGTGATTCTATCCATTTCACTGACATCAATCACTAATCCACCGTTTACTAGTGAAAAATTTTCATAGCTATGCCTGCCGCTCCTTATTCGAAATGGGACATGATTTTCCTTTACCCACTTCAATGCATTTAATACATCGTTTGTATTCTGACAAAATACAAGTATTCTCGGAAATTTAGGCACACCTAAATTATTATTTGTTCTAGCCTGATCATATTCCGCATCATCAGGTGTAACGATTCGTCCAGTAAGCTTTGTTTTTTCCAAGGTATAACCCCTTTCTTAAACAATACAGATAAGATGCTATATCCTATGAATTTTCTTCAAAAAAGACACACAGTTTAAAGGGAAGAAACGGAGAATAGAAAACTTACTGGGGGGGTTCTGGAGAAGTATGCTAATTTATTTTTAATGCAGCAACTCTCTTGTTGTAGATAAGTTTCCAATTGAACAAATCTTTGCTGTCGATTAAAATTTTCCTGGCGGCGTTGTAAACTACATAAATTGAAGTACTTTTATTTCCCGTTAAATTATTTAAACGCGCTACATCACGGATTTTTTTATTTGAGTATAGGACAATTTATATTCTTGAAATGAATGATTCGTCTTTCCGAAAATGAACCTTCTTAATTGTATCAGCCTAAAAAACCATTGAGCTTAGCCAACGGTTTTTGTAGCGTTCTTTATTTTGTCTATTATTCAGGTATTGTATTATGCTAGATCAATATAGTACCCATCATCCTCCATCACCTTCTTCAAAAACTCTTCTAAAGAATCGGCAATTTTTATATCATCATAATAAATCGCATTGTTCTGCTCTTCACTTATTTCTATCAGCAGCAACACACTTTCATTGGCTTCAAAAAATAGTAATTTACCCTCTTCCAGCTCTTTGTAAAGTTCGATATCAGGGTAAAATTCAAAATCGTTTACTTTTAATCTAGCGTCTCTGATTGAAGAAGGCCCCATGATGCGGTTTACATTATATTCTGAACCCTGAAGGAAGCCATAACCAACCTCTAAAAGAAACTTCCTTAACTCAAAAGGCAACTTTAAGCCTAACGTTCCTTCTGCCTCTTCAATATCAGCTTCACATACGGGGTAAAACTGATTATCTTGTTGATCCGCGACAAAGCCGTACCTCATCATTTCCTCTCCTTTATAACTTACACATACGTACACTCATTACACATTGCTTAACTTAATCCTCATCAGACAAAGCAAAAGCATCACTAACATCCTCTAATTCTTCCATGAGGCTATTTAAGTCACCCTCTATATGCAATAATGCCCCCATCTGGATAATCCCCACGCCATCCACAAGGCAAATACCCGGATCTATGTAATTTAAATATACTTTCAAAGAAGTTATTTTTAGTACCATTAACCGCTCTACTAATTGCACAATTGTTTAAATCTGCTACGACGTCTTCAAAAAAAGCATCATAATCTTCTAGGCTCTGTCGTAAGTTTTCAGCTATAACTTCTACTATTTCTTCTAACTCACGAGGTTTTTCAGCATCCGTTAAATCATAATATCGCTCCCATACGTCACTCATTTTTAATTCTCTAATGTCTTTCCAACTGTATTCTTCTTCACCATATACCTCTTCATATGCAAGATATTCAGCCTTACCATAATCGTATATTACTTGTATTTTATCTACACCTTCTTTTTCTAGAGAAACCTGGCCTTAATTTTTTGATAGCTCAATGACCTCTTCTACTAGAGTATTAAACTTACCACCATTATTCATTACTTATGGAGCCGCCTTTCCAAATTGTGATTCTTTCTTTTTTCCGAATGAAGCCTTGTATTATAACCCCCTAATCAATCCCGAGAGATTTCCACTAATCCTTTCAAATGATTTTCTTTCATAATCTTCTAGCTTTACCTCTCCGCTTTTATTGTCTACTACTAACAGCAAACCGTTAGATTCTATCCCTATAGGAATGTTGACAAGCTGATGATTATGAGCTGCTTTATAAAGCTTTGTTTCTTGTTTGAGATCTTTTAATTCTACCTCTGGTACAACAGGATCTAATACTAAGTCATATCCATTATAGGTTCCAGTCAGTTCTAAAAACCAGTAGGAATTAAAATAGGCCTTAATATCCGGATACAGCTGAACGTTAAGTTCCTTTTCTACATCTTCAAAATTACTGTCCACCTCTTTTTTCAAAGGTTTCCAAGCTATATAGCCTTCTTCATCTTTTTCACCTTCAAAAATAAACTGTTCTGTTTCTTCCGTCCACTCAATCATAGGCAAAGTACCGTTAAAAGCTTTCCATTCTTTTAGTAATTTGGTAAAGTATATTTCCATTGCTTGTTTCACATTTACTATTCCTTTCCTCATCTTCTGGATAAATTATGATTTCTTCAGCTTTATCTTTCTTATTAATTCCTCAAGAGAATTTCCCAATAAGGTTAATTGGTTTGTTTCATAATCTTCTATATAAACTTTTCCGCTCTTATTATCTATGTTAATGGCCATTTCATCCGGAGAAATAAAACCTATCTGTATGTATCTAACTTCCTTTCCTTGACTCTCATTATAATGCGTAAGATGTTTAAAATAACTTCGTACATCCTTACCTGGTTCAACAGGCTCAAGGCATATATATTTTGAATGATAAAGACCTTCTAAACTTAAAAATAAATAACTGTTAAAATACTCTTTAATTGAATGATGCAAAGGCATTTTAATTTCAGCTTCGATGACACTAAAGTTTTCAACAGCCTTTTTTTCTACTGGTTTCCAAAAAACATACTCTTCTTCATCAGGCTCACTTACATATAGCAGTGGATGTATCTCTTTATCCCACGGTGCCTTTGGAAATGTATTATAGTTTTCATTCCAATAATCTAGCAGTTTCTCAAAATAATCCGTCATGGCCGCTTTTACACTCATTTTAAGCCTCCTATTCACACTTGCAAACCGGTCAAATTCAACAGCCCCTACGTTTATCTACCTATTAATAGTTGTAACTTTCAAGGTTAGCTTTAACGTCTAGTAGATTCGTTACAACACTATATCCTGATACCCTACTTCTTCTACAACTTCATCTTCCATTTTAATTCCCATGCCATTTTCAATATCCCAAGAGACATCGCAAAGCAAACCTAGCCGTCTTTTTCCATTCTTCCTTACTCTTCTTACGATTAATTCAGTAGGCTCCACTAATCTTTTTAAATCGGAGACGGAATGAATTTTTGGAACAACCTGATCCGCTTCTACTTTACTATCTATCATCTCTCTATATTCTTTATAGTTCTCCATATAGTAATCATAGATATGCTTTTCTGCCTCATTCATTATGTTTTCCATATCTTGAATGAAGCTAAGAAATGCTTCTTTTTGTACATTTGAAAAATCAGTTTTTTCGTATGCATCAATGCTTAAAAGAATTTCCTTTTCTACACCAAACATTTTAATTGTAGTTTTCCCTCGCCAAAAGTTGTTTTTATATTCAAGATTTCCAAATAACTCATCATCAATCATTGTCATTCTAATCGCTCTCCTAGCTTAGCTATTAGATTACATAGTCTGTTTATTCGTAGTAGCTACCGTTTTTTCTACTCTTCAATTAAATTAATGTAATACTCATTATCGTTTATAAATTTCTTTAAAAAATCTTCTAATGAGTCTGCGATTGGCATATCCAAATAAACGTAAAATCCCCCATTGCTATTGCCTCCTATGAGATGCCGTTCATACATTTTTTATGATCAATTAGATTCACTCCAATGGTGAAGACTGTGTACGATTAGCGAAAGTGCAAAATATCTATTTCACTTAAAATCCAGCTGAGAAATGAGCTCTTTTAAACTAGACGACAAATATTTATAGCTTTTCTCTTCACCGTTTTCTACGAAAATTTCTCCAGACTCATTATTCATAACAACTAGCATGCCATTGCTTTCAAAACCTAACGGAATGTACGTGCTGTTTTCTTTTTCAGGAATATACTCCTTTACACGTTTACAGGATTTTCCATATTCTACACCGGGAATGACAGGATATAAGTTAATATTATACTGAGACACCCATCCAATCATTTCAAGAAACCAAAACGAGTTAAAATAAGCTTTTACATCATCATGAAGTATCACGTTTATTTCTTGTTCAAACTGTTGAAAATTTGTATTTTCATACTTTTCTAGAGGTTTCCACGCTATATAGCCTTCTTCGTCTTGAGAACCTACATAAATATGTGCATCTGCTTCTTCATTCCAAGAAATCAAAGGTAACGTTCCATTGAACTCTTCCCATTTTCCGGTTAGTTTCTTAAAGTATTGTTTCATTACATGTTTCAAAAGCTTCCCCCTACCTTATATACAACTATATTTCCAACTCGATACTCTCCGTCCCATTCACACGGAATATAACCGCTTAAATCCATACCTAACAATTAAAATAGGATTTCAGAAAATCAGAAAAGGTAGGCCACGTTGCCTCTAATTCTCCTTTTAACAGTAGCTCGTCTCCTCCTTCGAAATTAACTATGTACACGCTATCGGTTAAAGCATCAAGCACTAGTGCGGCATTAGCTGATATTTCACTTAAAATCAGATATTGTTTAGGAAAGCCGTATTCTCTTCGGCAAATAAGCGTATATGCTTCAATGTTATTTTCTTCATCTACTAAATCGAGTAATTCAAAAGGTACGTATTCTTCCCAGAATGGTCCAGCATACCGGTTATAAAATTCTGTGAAGGTTTGGGATACCTTTACTTCTAGCCGTGCTAAAGCATCCTTTACTGCAGTTTTATCTTCACGTATATATATTTCCCCTTCAAGAGCTTGGTTCAATTTATCTGGCAACATCTTAATGTAACATTCCTCCTACGTCTTGTTTTCTACTAATTAATTGACTATTCAACATTTACCGAAATGAATGTAGCAGCATCACTCGGAAAATCATCTGGAAATGCATCACAAGCTAACTTTTTTGTAATGATTTGACATAAAAAATCGGTCATGGACAGTGAGTAAATATGATTTTCAGGCGATCTAGATTCATACACCATCACTTTCCATTCGTCAGGGCTCCCTTTAGTTAGCCAATATAATTCGTCACCATTCTCCGTATATCCCCAAGGCAGGATCCCTCCAGTTTCTGGATAAATATGATGTTTATAATATTGAGTAAATTGAATATTAAATTTCGGTTCAAGCTCTTTTAAAGCTTCTTTATTTACTCCTAGATTTAACTTATGGATACCTCCAACATATTTATTTCTTCGACAAATGGCTTTAGCTCAGGGTTTTCTGAATAAATCTCTTCTCCCATTTATTTAGACTCCAAAGGGACCTCTTGTCTAACTCCTACCATTAATTAATATTCGCCTACATAATCAGTAAAAGAGATACTCATACCTCTCCAACACATCAAATAAACATATACAGAATGATAACTCTGATGGGATTCGAAAGGAGAAATCACCTTTGACAAAATATCGGATTATGACCTTTGATGGAGGCGGTACTTTAGGTGCTTTAAGTTTACAGCTTTTGAATAGATTGGCTCATCAAAACCCCAAGTTAATTAGTGAAACCAATGTTTTTTCAGGAAATTCAATTGGTTCATTCACTGCTCTTGCACTAGCAAGCGGAAGATCACCAGAAGAGACGTTTCAGTTTTTCAAAGATCACATCTTACCGGCGTTCAGCGTTTCCCGACCGGGCGGACCTGTTTTTAACCAACAACTACCCTATTCTGGTTTTATTAAAGCCATACGAACATTTTTCCCCCGAGCCCTTCGCCTTAGAGACTTAAAGAAACGAATTGTTGTGCCTGCATTCCACTTATTTTCACCGGAGCTGAATCGTTGGAATCCAGTGTTATTCCACAACTTTCCTGGTTCCCCCTATCTTAATGAAAAAGCGAGTGACGTAATCCTGCGGAGCAGCGGTGCTCCCGCGACGCAAAGAGCTTATCAAAACTACGTGGATGGGTATACAGTAGCAACTAATACCAGTACAGCTAGTATCGCGTTTGCAGTAGGGAAAGCAAAACAACCGTTGGATCAAATTGCCGTATTATCCATCGGAACAGGTGAGCAGCCAACTCAATTAAGAAGAGATACAAAAGGATGGGGAATGGTAAGTGCCGATAACATACGACCAGAAGGTATGGAGGACCTGCCGCCAAATTGGGGAGTGCTTTTAGACCGGTCTCCTAATGAACCCTTGCTGCCATTTCTTCAGATTATCTCTGGTGGATCGGGCTACTATGAATCAATGGTCAGCTCTGAGCTTCTAGGAAACCAGTTTTTTCGGTTAAATCCACGAATCCCTAATTTCTCTAAAACGGATCCTTCTGTGGTTCCCGCTCTCATTTCAATTGCTAACAAAACGAATTTACGACCTGCATTTCAATTTATCGAGAAAAACTGGAATTAATATAATCGTACTATAGATTATTTTTTGTTTTCATTGCACGCATTTGGACTTTTTATGATAAGATATCCACGCTGGCAGCGTAGCGATCACCCTAACCACTCTCAACGTCTCCAACCACAACAACCGCTAGCCCCCAAAAGGAGCTAGCGGTTACTTATAATTTCTCAGAAACCATTCACTCTTCCACCGGCTTCTGTTCATCTGTTAATGTATCAATTTTAGTAATTTGAAGTTTGTCTTTGCCAGCAGTTTTCACATGATAAATTCGTTCTTTTTTAAACTGCGTCCTCGCGTCATATGAGTCGGTGAACGTGTATACTTCGTTTGTATAAATGTCATAGGTTCCGTCGTCATGTGATTCTGTTTTTGTCACGAGAAACTGATCGTTAGCAAACGATACGTTTTTGCCGGCGAGGGATGTGATATAGCTTTTTAGCTGCTTATACACTGGCTGACCCGAGTCAATATAGGGCGCCATCCCACTAAATTCGCCGCTGTTTAAGCTTGAAAAGTAAGCGGCTTTATAGGAGATAAAAAAGTTTTCAAGCTCCGTTTTGCTTACGTCAGCTGGTTTAGTCTTTTCATTTTTTAACGGCTTCGTGCTGGTCGCTTCTTTTATATCTGAGGTTGTTTCTGCCGTTTGATTGTCACGATTCATATATACAATCGTCAGTAATAAGACAAGAACGATAGCGCCTCCTATTAAAATAGGAAAAGTGCGTCGTGATGTCTGCTGCTTTTTGAGCACGGGAAAGTCTGCGTAGGATGGCAGCGTAACAGGGTTTATATCTACCTTTAACCGAGCTAATGGCTTTGGCGTCTCCGTGCTTTTTACACTGCCAAGCGGCTGAAGTGCTGAAAATTCTTCATATGTAACAGTAAATTCGTTTACTGCTATTCCTTTATACATGCCATAAATTCGATTCCATAGCTCTCGACACTGACTATCCTTTATATCTTCACTTAGTTCGTTAAAAAATGGTCGCGATTCTTTGATGAAAGCCGCTAACCATGTTTGATGAACGTTGACTTTATGGACTGTATGTAAGTCGCTAAGTGATTGCTTCAACTTGGCGTATTCATTTGCATCATGTTGTCTAATGACTGCCATACTACGTTCCGTTTCTTTCAGTACAGTAGAAAGAATTCCGCTCATTTTTTCTTGCAGCGCATTAAACTGACTGCGAATATCAGGCCAGTGAAGTTCAAATAATTGTTTTTGTGCATTGGTTGCTTTTCGGATGCTTTCATTTAGCTCATGTTGCTTTGTGCGAAAGGCAGTAGCTTTTTGTTTGGTCACAAATTTGTTTTTGCTTAACTGATTCCACTCTTGCTTTAAGCTCTTGTCTTCTTCAAACACTGTTGCTACCGCTTGTTTTAAATTTTCATACCTTTTCTGAAAGTCAACGAACGCCGGCAAATACGTATTCCAGCTTTCCTTGATTTCTTTGAACGATGACGTTTTAGCATGTTTTTCTGTTAGTTGAAAAAAGTCATTTCTAAATGCCACCATATCCGCTTCAGAAGCGAGTTCTTTTCCGAAAAAACCTATAATGCTTCTATTTATGCTTGTTAAATGTTGTAGTTGTTTCATATGGCTTCGACGTTTTTTTATGTACTCCGGATAATCGTTTGAAAGAAACGTCACCATTGTATATTCAATGTTATTCATATTAGACTCTGTGCGTTCTTTTTCTAATTCGTCATACACTTTCTGCAGATGACGTTCTACTATCGAGAGAAATTTTTCTTTATCCATCCCGTCTACTTCTTCTTTTAGCATGTTTAAAGAATCCGTTTCTCGAATAAGAGATGTTTTTTCTTTATAGAGCTGTATCCATGTTTCTAGCAGTTGTGCTGCTGATTCATTCCAGTGGCTTGTATTCATCGTTTGCTTCACCTGTTGTTTTTATTTTTATCCTTTTTTAACTATACAGGAATTTAACAGAAATTCTATTACAGTTTTATTACTCTTAAAAAATGAGGTTTAAGCTTTCTAGAGCCGCTTCTAACGTTTGTTTGTCTCTTTGATCGTAGCTATGTGCTACAAGCACTACAGTTGTAAACACTGCTTTCCATTTTGCCAGTCTGTGCGTTTCTTCGTCTACTTCTCCGTATTCTTTGAAAAAACGCGCTCTTTCTTTAGAAGGTAAAAAGCTATAGGCAATCGATAAGTCGACTGCTGGGTGACCTATATGAACATCTCCCCAGTCAATAATGCCAGAAACCATATTATTTTGATCAACAATCATGTTTCTGATATGAAGATCTCCGTGAACTAGTACATGTTTTTCTTGATACTTAATTTCTTGTATGTCATTTACATAGTCTTCGAGAATCTCTTGTTTTGAATAAAGGCTACGCTCTTTCATTTGTTTGACATATTTCTCTAGCGTCGGCTTTCGTTTCATCATATCAAGTCGATTTAACTCATCAAACGGCACGCCGAGCTCTTGGGCTTTTAAATGAGGATAGTGATGCAGCGTGCGAAGAAATCTTGCTAGCACAGAAGCGGATTTTGTGCGTTCCTCTTCTGTTAATCGCGCAGGCGGATTTCCTTGAATATAGTGATAGCCAGTGAACGGCCAAGGATATGCCCCATTTGGTTTACCGAAAAATATGGGCTCTGCAATGGATAGGGGCAGCTGAGAAGCAAGAGTTGGTAAAAGCTGATTTTCCGTTTTTAATAGTCCAGTTGCTAGTTCCCTTCTAGGAAAACGAAAAACAAACCTCTCATTTACTTGATAAACCGTATTGTCAAATCCGTAGCCAAGCAGCGAAATAGTAACGGGCGCAAGTTCTGGAAAGTGCGTCTCGATTAGCGTTTTGGCAAGCGGTGCTGATACGACTTGTTCTGCATCCCATGCGTTTGGCATTTTGATCACCTTTCTTTAACCTTTATTTTGTATGTAAAGTATACTATAAAAGTGAAAAAACCTCTGACGCTTCGTCAAAGGTTTTTTCACTTTATACATATTAGACATTCACGGAGTTAAAAAACTGCGGTAAATGAGATTTATGTGCATCTAGCATTTCATCTAGCAGCTGTTTGGCAATGGTATCAGACGGAACCAACGGATTGATTGTCATCGCAACAAGCGCTGTGTTGTAATCACCGGTAACGGCTGCTTCAGCTGCGACGCGTTCAAAAGATTTGATTTGCTGCACAAGTCCTCGAACAGCTACAGGTAAGTCGCCGACTGTAATTGGTTTTGGCCCTTCTTTTGTAATAACACAGCTCACTTCAACGGCAGAATCATTTGGAATACTCGCAATCGCACCATTGTTAATGGTATTTACAGGCTGGATATCGCCTTTATCATTATAAATAGATGAAATTAAGCTGCAGGCTGCGTCGCTGTAGTACGCGCCTCCGCGCTTTTGAAGCTGAGGAGGTTTAATTGCAAGATTAGGATCTTTATAGAGCTCAAATAAGTCTTTTTCTAACGCGCGTACTACTTCAGCTCGTGTGCCTTCGAGCTCAGCAGCATTTTGTTCTTCTTGCAGCATCTCGTTTGTTTTATAGTAATAGCGGTGATAGCCGCATGGAATAACCCCTAGGCCTTTAATAAAGTCAGGATCCCACGAAACCCCTTTGATATTTCGCATAGACATCGCATTCGTCGGGTCTGCCATGGCGTCAATCACTTGATCTTTTACGCTCACCCCGTCTAAAAAGACATCTAATCCAAAGACCATATGATTCAACCCGGCAAAGCTAACCTGTACCCGGCTTTCATCTACTTCAAGCGCTTTAGCAATCCCCATGCGAATACCGATTGGCACGTTGCATAAGCCCACTACTTTTTTATGATTGCTATAGCGTAAAATGGCTTCTGTCACCATACCAGCTGGATTCGTAAAGTTTACAAGCCACGCATTTGGACATAGTTCTTCTATATCTTTCACAATACTTAAAATCACAGGAATTGTGCGCAGCCCTTTGAATAAGCCGCCCGGTCCATTTGTTTCTTGCCCAATCACGCCGTATTTTAACGGAATTCGTTCATCTTTCATTCTTGCGTCTAACAATCCTACACGAAATTGTGTAGTGACAAAGTCGGCATCTTTTAACGCTTTTCTTCGATCCAACGTAAGATGAATATCAATTGGCACTCCTGCTTTTTCAACCATTCGTTTTGCCAGATCCCCAACAATCTCTAGCTTTTCTTTTCCTTCTTCTACATCTACTAGCCAAAGCTCTCGTATAGGCAGCTCGTCATAACGCTTAATAAATCCTTCGACAAGCTCCGGCGTGTAGCTTGAACCTCCGCCAATGGTTACAATTTTAATTCCTTTTGTCATTTGAATCCCTCCGCTATAATGAATGATTTAAAAAATACGTTATACAATACTTTGCTGCTCTTCTTTTACCGGTGAACGATCTATAGAAGCTCCGGTTTCTTCTATAAGCTTTTGTTTGTCCCACATTTTAAAGAATGGAAAATAGACACCAAACGATACCACCATTAGCACAAGCTGCAGAACCGCGCCTGATATGCTTCCTGTAATTAAGTAGCCGCTAATCACCGGCGGCATTGTAAACGGCGTTACAATTCCTATTGGCTTTGCAACGAGGCCGATATCCATCGATACATACGTAATGATGACCGATAGAAGCGGCGCTAAAATAAACGGAATAATCATAATCGGATTTAATACGATAGGCATTCCAAAAATAACAGGTTCGTTAATATTAAAGAAGCCCGGTCCTATACTTAATCTTCCTAGCTGCTTCATTTGCTGGCTTTTCGCAAACAGCACCATCGCCAGCACAAGAGAAAGCGTAGTGCCGGACCCTCCTACAAACACAATATCGTTAAATTCATTCGTTACAATATGCTTCACTGGCTCACCAGAAGCAAGAGCGGTTGCGTTTTCCGTTGTTAGCGTAAGCCATACAGGCGTCATGACAGAACCAACAATCGTCGCACCGTGTAGCCCCGTACTCCACATAAGAGTAATTAAGATAAAAATCAGAATCGTACCGACTAAGCTTGTACCAATATGAGTTAAAGGCTGCTGCAGTAAAACCGTCACGACATTATGTAAATTCCCGAAGTCTCCGACGTTTTCTACAAGCAAACGTAGCATCCATATAACCATTACAGCGCCAAACCCTGGTATTAAAGCTGAAAATGAACGGGCGACAGCTGGCGGAACAGTTTCTGGAAGCTTAATCACAATATTTTTTTGAATAATCTTCCGGTAAACTTCTGTGGCGATAACCGCTATGACCATCCCCACAAAAAGACCTTTACTCGTGAACATCGCCGTTTGATAAGCTGTTTCGACCATAGCCGTTCCATCTGCGTTTTCTCCAATCGTATACGAAACAAAAGGTGTACCGACAAAGAAAGCAGCTAAAGACACTGCACCTGAAGCAAGTGCATCCACTTTATATGATTCTGCTAAGCGATAGGCAATCCCGAACGTAGCTACTAAAGCCATAATTTCAAACGTTCCTCTGTACGGGTATAAAATGCTTGCTTTTAGCTTAGGATGTTCTGTTAAAAAATCTGTGTAGGCTTGAAAAGGTAAATTGGCTAAAATTAAGAAAAGTGAACCGATAATAATAAGCGGCATCGTCAGGACCATACCGTCTCGTAATGCTTGAAGATGACGCTGCTGAGCAGCTTTGCCAGCAAGCGGCATAATATATGTTTCAAGTACACGATTCATTTTGCTCAATTGATTCCCTCCTATTTCGAAACTAACTGCTCAGCAGATTTTAGCACTTCTTCTCCGTTACACATTCCGTAATGAACCGGATTAATAACCTCTACTGGAATTCCTTTTTCCTCTCCTAACTTTTTCATTTGAGGAAGCAAGTAGCGCACTTGTGGACCTAAAAGTAAAATATCTGCATCATCAATATGATTTCTAACCGCGTCTCCTGGTACTGCCCAGATTTTGCACGTTGTCTCTTTTTCTTTTGCGCTTTTTTCCATTTTAGTCACTAACAAACTTGTAGACATCCCTGCTGCGCAGCATAGTAAAATATTCATTTCCAATTCCCCCTTGATCAGTGATTGATTAACATTGATAAATGAGATAAGTATCTTGCTAAGATGTTTTCTTGATATCTTCACTATATATTGAAAACGCTTTCAATTAAACGTAATATTTTTCCGTTGCTAAAGGAAAAATATTGTTTGAATATTCTTTAAATTAAGAGGGAAAGGGATTGTAAATCAAAGTGATTTATGGTAGCTTTTTAAAAAATAATAAGCAGCTCACCCATCTAGGTAAGCTGCTTAGCGCACTTTATTATAACCCCGTAGAAATTGTCTCCTGATGTGAGATTCCTAGGTGGCGGTATGAGATGGTTACTTCTTGTATACTTATATTATCTGCAAGAGAAAGCGCATATATCTGATCACTTTCTTTTCCTTTGTTCAATCTTTCTAGCTGTTCGTCAGGGCCTGTATGAGGCTGCAGCTTCACACTTTGCAAGTTCTTAAACGTATAGCCTTTTGTTTCTTCGCTAGTAAAGTCTCCAAGAAGGAACCCTTTTTTATCATTGCTTACTTGTATTTTTGCATATTCGGGTGTTTTGTTTCCGTTGATACGGATTTGTTCTATTTGAATATCTCCTAGAGAGCTCTTATTACCTATAGAAATCAGCTGAACTTTTTTGTTCTTGGCAAAGCCAGCGGCTTTAGCCTCCAACGATGCACTCATTTTTACAAATGTATATACTCCGGCAAATACGATAATCAAGATACTAGCTATAAGAAAAATCTTTTTCAAAAAAACACTCCTTATCTGACTTTTTCATACACACGCATCTGCAAATCTCTTACAAGCTCCTATCAACTCTTCTTTTTTAGCAAGCTGACAAACCCACTCTTCAGGAACGCCATCCAGCTGATAATATGCTCCTGCCATAGTACCTGTAATAAAGCCTATTGTATCTGTGTCTTCTCCAAGATTCACAGCAGTAAGTACAGCTTCTTCGTAGTCATCACTTTGCAGAAAAGACCAAAGCGATGCTTCTAGCGAGCTGACGACGTAGCCGGTTGATTGGATTTCATTTCTCACGTCGTGCGACAAGCTTAGGTTTAGTACTCGTTCATACGAAGAAAACTCTTGTTCATACTCCGTACCTGTTAACTGCCTTTGACAAAGATTTACCGCTTTTTCATATGCTTCAAAAGGCTCGTTGTCGTGAAGAAGACGAATAAGCAGCTCCACATATATAATGCAGCCAAGCGTAGAGCGCAAGTGGCGGTGCGTGACGTGAGCAATTCTTTCTACTTCTTCTCTTCTTTTGGTAAAGCTCGGTTCATCACATAGTGTAAACGCAAGCGGAGCAATACGCATAAGCGCTCCGTTTCCGTTGTCGTATTCAGCACTTCCTCCCCACTCCTCTTTAGGAAGTCCGCTTTTATAGCGGCGAATCGCTTCGCTTGTTGCAATGCCAATATCAAACATTTCTCCGTACGGCGTCCAGTAGCCATCGGACCAATAGTTCGCAAACTTTTGCATCAAATCATATTCATCTTGGTTTTCTATTAGATTATCAATCAAGCACATCGTTAAAGACGTATCATCTGACCATGTTCCTTCAGGCTGATTGTATGTACCGTAGCCGGTCATAGTCGTAATCCGAAATGAATCGCGTTTTTTAAACTCAGCTGGAACGCCTAGAGCGTCTCCAATAGCTCCTCCTAGAATTGTAGAAAGAACTTTGTTATGTAGCTTCATCCAATCCACTCCTTTCTATTATCGTAATTGTTTGATTTTGGAATTTGCAAGAGACCTCTTGCCTAGACGCTTTTTCTTCTTTTTATAAAGGAATTTACAAGCGTTCATCTAATTTAGTAAGAGGTAAAAAAACATGTGAGGTGAGGTGCGGTAGATGATTCATTTTTTTGAATATAATTGGCAAGTGAGAGATGAATGGTTTAGCTGGTGTTATCAACTTTCAAGAGAAGAACTGTTGAAGGAGCGTACGGGAGGAACGGGCAGCATTTTACAAACTTTTTTTCATATTATTGATGTGGAATACAGCTGGATACGTGCCATCAAAGGTAAACAAGATATCGTGCTTTCTTTTGAAGAATACAATACGCTTGAAAAGCTTCAAGCGCTCTCTTCTGCACATAGACCTGACATTGCCGACTTTCTAGGCCGTTTGAATTTTTCTAGCAAAAGGTACGTAACAGTTCCTTGGGATTCTACTTCTTACACGGAAGCTGACATTTTGCATCATATCATCATTCATGAAATCCATCACATCGGCCAACTTTCTATTTGGGCAAGAGAAGTGAATAAACGGCCTATTTCTTCTCACTATGTAGGAAGAAACATAAAAGACATTCCTTCGTACTTCTCTAAAAACAATTGATCAACAAGAACAAACGTTCTATAGTAAATATATGGAGGTGAAAACAATGAGACCTGAACTTATAAAAGACTTACCTATCAAAGACTTTACCGATTTTTACTGGCTTAAAACCGAGCTGCAGCAATTTTGCCGAGAAAACAACATGAGCCCGCTTGGATCCAAAATGGAACTTTCAAAAAGAATTGAAGTGTTTTTAACAATCGGTGACACTCAACAATCAAAAACACCGTCTAAAAGACGCTCGTCCTCTAAAACGCAAGCGCCGCTAACATTAGATACCGTCATTACGGAAAATCACCGCTGCAGTCAAGAAGTACGGGCTTTTTTTAAAGAAGCCATTCATCCTACGTTTCATTTTTCCACCTATATTCAAAACTACTTTAAAGAAAATACAGGGAAAACCTATCGAGATGTGGTAAAAGCGTGGTATGAGGAAGAAGAACGAAAAAAGCGGCCTTCTTATCAAAAAGAGATTGCGCCTCAGTTCGAGTACAATCGCTTTATTCGCGACTTTTTTAATGATCCGAAAAACAAAGGAAAAAGCCGTGATGATATAATTGCGCGTGGAAGCACTTAAAACTTCAGCCTGGAAGCAATCAATACCACTCTTAAATCAAACACTACATATAAAGACCATTAAAACACCACCTCAAGAAAAGGTGGTGTTTGTGCACGCCTGTAGATTTCTTCACATACACATGTGCTGTTTGTTACGGCGTAAAATCTTTAGCTATAAACAGACTCTT
>Ga0209463_1001132_pt1 | contig 17040 bp, 17 predicted proteins | sample AgamicMgSfrz_FD_187169 | JGI IMG/M metagenome (GOLD analysis project Ga0209463, IMG submission 187169) | Agave microbial communities from Guanajuato, Mexico - Mg.Sf.rz (SPAdes) (version 2) | ecosystem: Host-associated > Plants > Phyllosphere > Phylloplane/Leaf | place: Guanajuato, Mexico... | reverse complement strand
GAAAAAACATCGAGGAATCCTAGAATCAAGCTTTGGACCGAACCTTATTGAACTTCGTAATCGATTTAAATTTAACTCATCAGGTTATAGCGTAGCAGCAAAATTAGGATTGATTAAATAGCCAGTGTTAATGCATATATACTCATAATAAAGTTACTTATTATAGTCACCGTTATTGCTAGCTGTAACATGTTTTACGCAAACTAACTCCGTATAGGGGATGTCTTCATGGTTAATAAGGGCATTTATTTCCTGAGACCTTGAATATGACCATAATAACTTATGTTAGACGATGAAATGAACTCTGTCTTGATATTATCAAATCAGAAACATAATTCTTAATAAAGTGGAAAATGATAGTAGTAATCTTATAAGGAGATTAGATGATGAGAGATCATGATGATCAAACGAGCGAGGGATTAAATCAAATATTTGAAATCATCAATGTAAAAGGGGACATACGGGAATTAAATCAAATAGTAAAGAAATCCAATAGTAAAGAAATCCAATAACGAGCTCAATCAGGACAAAGACGATACTAAACCATAAAATTAAGTAAGCTTAAGAAATCATTCTTAAAAGAACCGATTAAGTAAAAGAATTCTTGGAGCAGTAAGCTTTTTCCAAGGATTCTTTTTTAGATTATGAGGTTTTTATAGATCGTTGATATGACTACATTCTTTGGATAGTTAAAAGAAAAGAGCATGTATAAAAAAGCCCGCATTCTATATTGAAAATCCACCTGTCCTGCAAACAATGGGTGGCATTTTAATAATGACTTTAACATCTTATAACTGATTTAAATAGATTGTCCGTAAACGTATAAGAAAGGGCAGCATTCTATTGAGAAAAGTGTCCTTAATGCAAGATAACGTGTGTGAAAATTAATTGTAGCATGATGTTTCTTTGAAAAAGTTGAAACGATAAATACAAAAAGACTTGCTCAAGGTAAAAAGCAAGTTAAAAGAAAGATAATCACGTGGTAATTCCATTATAATCCACAAATGGTGAGCGTATATTAAAATATAGTTAAAATCAAATTAATTCATAAAAAAGATCAATTGATCTTTTTTAATTGGTGGCAATTACATAACGTAAACACTAGCCACCTGAAAGGAGTTAGCTAAAAAATTCTATTACTGCTTTCATAAGAATTATAAGAATTATACCTTGAAATAAAAAGCACCCGTGGAGGCGAGCGTTTTTATAAACTTAACGTGTTAAAGGAGAAGCGATTCGTCAGCAAAGGGAGGAGGCTTAGTAGTTACAGGACATGCTCGTTTTGTTGTAGTTATACGTATTTAAAGTAATTCAACAAACATCCATTATCAAAGTACTATTTCGTTAATTGATTATACATTTCTTCTAGCTCTGAAAAAGAGATATCTTTAGATGCATAACCTACAGCAGCATCCACAATTCTATCAAAACCTTCAGGTGAGATACTTTCTGCTTTGAGGTATCGCTCATACTGCTCTAGTTGCTCTTGCTGGTTTTCTAAATCCCTCTCTTTGCCTTCGTAATCAGGAGCTTTCATGGTTTCAATATTTTTCTTAACAACATCAACATACTGTCTTAATTCTTCCACGCTTATCATTCTCCTTACATTTTTGAAGTAACACATAGGGCAAAAATATGAAACATCGGGGAAGGTAAAGTGGCACTCTTCCTTTATAAATATTGGATTAACCCTTCAAAATTATACATTTAAAAAGCCGAAAACACCCATAGAGGGTGCTTTTCGAAAAAACTCTTTATTGAAAGGAGAGACCATTCACCCACAAAGGGAACGGCGGATTGCTTATAGTATGTGTTATTTTCTTAAACTTATATGTGAAATAGGAAAGGCGGTTGAGCAAAAACTTATTAAACAAAATAACAGTATGAAGAAACGTGCTCTTTCACATAGAAATTGATATAAGATGATACGAGATTTTATATAAAATACTTTCTTGTATGACGCTTTTTAATTTAGCTGCAATCCATCACTTCTAGAGAGTAATCAGGGCAGGATTGGCTATGATTCGTTTTTGTAACATTAAATATTAAACAATGATAGGTTACTTTTATTCCGTTCTCATTACGATAATCATTTTCATATAGATTGATTAATTCACGAAAAAATGAAGGGCGTTGACAGTAGCTTTCCTCGTTACTGTTACTTGCTCCAATTTTTTTTATTGATGTAAAAAATGCCTGAACGGTCGGAAAGTATTGAACCTCTAGTTTCTCCATTTTTGATAGTTTAAATGGATGCTCTCTCAATGGAACTAATGCTTGTTCACAAATTTGAGACAACTCTTCAAGAGAAAAAAACGATTGGCCAGGTGAACTGTTACTGAAAAGACCAAGCTTTTGTTTCGCATGACTGTAGCATGAATGAAGCTCGTGAAATGTATGATTTCCAAAGGTTGAAAATAGCAGGCTGCCTGTAGGCTTAAGTTGTTTATACAATTTTTTTATTGTCGTATGAAGACTATTAAACCACTGAAATGTTGCATTCGAAATAATAAGGTCATAATGTCTTTCTATACTTAGTTCCTCGATATCTCCGCATATGAAAGAAACTCGATCTTCCATTACTTTTTTCTTTGCTAACTCAATCATTCCTGATGACAAATCAACTGCTGTAATAGCAGCCTTAGGAAATTTTTCGCATAATAACTGTGTTAAATAACCCGTGCCACAGCCAATTTCAAGAATAGCTATTTCCTGGTTAAAGAAGTTGGTGGAAAGCTGATCTATTAACTGGTTTGCCATACTTTTTTGTACATCGGCATAAGCATCATAAGTTTTAGCATGATTATTGAACCTTTTCTTTAAAAGTTGCTTATTAATCATAAATGAGCTCCTTTTCGAGAAATTTTTCTATAAGTTGCGTACATTGCTGAGGCTTCGTAAAAAAAGGAATGTGGCCAGCTTTTTCTAGAATGCACAGCTGGGCTTTTCCACCAATCCTTTCAGCTATGAAAGAAGAAGACTCAGGTAAACATATTTGATCATCTCTTCCATGGATCAACAAACAAGGAGTTTGAATTTGATTGAGTTGCATTCTAACATCTTTTTGGAGTAAATAATCCAGCCCTGTAAGGAGGGAGTGCGTACTGTCTCCTTGATAATGACGCTGAACAACTTCAATAAATTGATGATGAAATTCTTCTTCTTTTTCAGATTTAGTGAACATAGCGTTATAAAATGAAGTAAGGGTTTTTTCCTTATTACGCTGTAGTTGTTTTTTCATACGTTCAACGATGCGTTGCTCCCATCCAAATGTATTATGCACGTCGCTCGTAAAGCGACTAGTTCCGCTAATTAATATGAGTCCTTCTATCTTGTTAGGGTATAAACTTGCAAGTTCAAGCGTTACAAGGGAACCTAATGACCAACCCATTAAATAAACAGTACCTTGAGTGGAAGTAAGCAATTGAATTGCTCGTTCTCTAAAGTCACTTAGTTCTTTTACACCTCTCCAGTCTGTACACAAAACGTTACATATAGTAGACAATGATTTTATGATTGGGTGAAACGCTGCTTTTTCCATTCCCCATCCGGGAAATATTATAATAGTCGATGGTTTCATTGAATCACACTCATTTCTTTTCCAATTAGAGAAATTCTCTTTATGGCCCAATCTAAATCTTCTCGAGTATGATCGGCTGTTACAGTAAAACGAATTCTTGCTTTATTCTCAGGAACAGTAGGAGGCCTAACTGCAATAGCAGCAATTCCTTCTTTCTGTAAACGCTCTGCAAACTGCATTGTTCTTTTGTTTTCTCCCGTCAAAATTGGAATGATTTGAGATTGACTTTTGCATGTGTTAAATCCTTCGTATGTAAGTGCTTTCCTGAAAAATAGTGCATGTTGTTGAAGAAGTTTGCGACGCTCTGTGTCTTGTTGCACCTTTTCAATCGCAGCCGTTATTGCACCGAGTATAGCAGGGGGAAGAGCAGTTGAATAAATGAGTCCTCGCATTCTATTTTTTAAATAATCTATGAGCCACTGTTTTCCGGTAACATAAGCTCCAAATGACCCTAGCGCTTTACTAAATGTTCCCATTTGAATATCAATTTTATCTTGCAGATCAAGAAAATGCGCATATCCTTCACCATTTTTTCCGTATACACCGCTTGCGTGAGCTTCATCAACCATTAGTAGGGCGTTATACTGCTCTTTTAATTTAACAAGATCCTCGAGCTTGGCAAAGTCACCATCCATGCTGAAAACAGTATCTGTTACAATTAACTTCCGTGACTCCATGGGAACTTTTTTTAATAAATTTTCTAGGTGGTTCATATCGTTATGGCGATAGCGTTGAAGTTTTGCACGGCTCAGTAGGGCTCCATCAATGATACTTGCATGATTTAACTTATCGCTGAAGATGAAGCCATTACGCGGAACCAAGGCTGAGATGATTCCTAGGTTTGCATTATAACCACTATTGATAATAAGTCCTGCCTCAGCTTTTTTCCAATTAACAAGTGCTTTTTCTGCTTTCTCATAAAGAGAGTGATTTCCTACTATTAAGCGTGAAGCTGTTGCTCCTACTCCATACGTCATCACAGCATCACTCATTGTTTTCTTCAGCCCCTTATCTCCTGCGTAGCCTAAATAGTTATTAGAGGCAAGGTTTAACATCTTATGTCCATTGACTGTAAGCCATGGTTGTTCAGCAGATTCTGTAGCAACAAGGTGTCGTTTTTGAAAAATCTCATCTAAATAGGCAAGTTCTCTCTTAATATCTTCTTCCCAATCCAATACACTTTCACCACCGAAAATAAAATATGTTAACTATAATTATTATGTAGTTAACAATTATATCTAATCACGCCTTTAGAACAGTGTCAAGATAAAATAATTTAAAGAAGGAATACTAGATAATTGTCTCCGCATAGCCTACTTCAGTTCATTTTTTGAATCTCATGAGTAGACGTGCAACCTTACTTCAGTACTCAAATAAAACCTAAAAAATCAATACTTTGTTCACTACTCGTATTTATTAATTAACTTCTTTTATTAATGAAAAAGCTGCCAAACAGGCAGCTAACAATACAGCTGTAATTTTCTTTCAAGGTTTTGCGTTGCCCGGAGGCTTGTTAGTTGGAAAAATTGCTTTTTCCACATCTTCTGCTGCGATTACTGGATCTACCGTATTGCTATTAGGTTTGCCTTTTTGACTATTTCCTTTATCGCGTTTCTGACTCATTTTTAAATCTCCCTTCAAATTTAGTTACATTGTTAAGATGAGTTAATAGAGCGGAGCTTATTCAACCCATTGTCTTTTTTTAAATAACATTCTAGGACTTAAAAGTTCTTTTATCGAGACTTATCAGACAATATGCTTCCTTAGATAGTTAGATCGGGAATTTGTTTTCTTTAACCGAATATATATTAGGTAATTAAAACAAAGTAAGGTGGATTAGACATGGATAAAAGAGTCATTTTTGACTTTGAAGTCGATTTTACTAATGGCGGTGGAATACAAGGGCAGGAATTTCGTCTTGATATTGATGGTGATGATATCTCTGATGAAGAATTGGCTAAATATATTGTAAAAGATATGAGGCTGCTAATGGTTGGTGAGGTAAGGATACTGAACAAGAGAATTATTAGTGAGAAACATAAACGAAAACCTGCTGATGAAGATAGTGAAAAATAAAAAAACTTATATGTTTTTTGTTTTAACCACACAGGCATAATAGAAAAAAAAGAAGTTACCAAAAGGCGACTTCTTTTTTATTTAACCTTGTTTTCACTCTTTTTAAGCCTTAAGGCATACGATTCATTAGCTTCCTGAGGTAACTACATAGTATCTAAAAAATCATAATTCCACTTAGCAATCAGTATCTATTTCATTAATGTTTTTCTTTAATATTATCCTATTTATAGACAGTTTGTTTTGGTTTTTGTATCCTAAACCGCAAAATTTATAAGGTCGAATTCTTTGATAGATAGTAACACTTTTCATAAACAATCTGAAACCCATACAGCACAAGTGTTTTTATTAAAAAAACGAGGGATAACTGAAATCTAGTCAACCGGGCTAAAGAGACATATCCTATTTTTTTTAACCATTTTAATCCGAAGTAAGTAAAAAAAGAATCAATAAGTATATTTACTAAAAGATATAAGTTGAACTTTCCATAAGTATATTTTAATATCCACAAAGCTCCAACTAAAAAGGGACCAAATATTAATGGTAATTCTGCTAAAACATTCGGCTTGATTGAGTAAGGAAACCACCACCATTTTTTCTTCTCTGCAAACCTGCCTTCTGCAATAAGATACAAACTCATAAAAATGCTTCCTGGAAGGAATCTTTTCAGAGTCCTTTCACCAATAAACGGAATGCTAAACCAAGGTAAAATCGTCATTAAAATAATTAGTAATTTATCTTTTTTCTTCAAGTGATATTCTCCCTTTTCAAAAATATAGATATGTATATATATTCCCTTTTTAGTAAACGTTTATGTGATCAAATGACGGACAGTGTTTTTCATTACTTCAGTTCATTTCTTCTAGAGCTTCTAATAAACATTTATTAGTAAGGCAAATCGAAAGGAGAGGTAGTAATGATTTCATTATGGGAAGAACATTTATTTTGGTTGGAAATAATTCAGGATCATGCTTATTTTGTTCGCGATCACTTAGCGGTCAACGAGGTTGAATATGTCCGAACAGCTAAGCAATATATTCATTTATTTGATGACTTACTAAAGCAATTGAGCTACTTATCGCCGGATCTTTTGCATAACGATCCTGAGTTAATAGGATTTTCCAGAAAGGCTTGGCCAATTGCCAAAGGATATTTTGATTTTGAAGGTTCTCTTCAGGCTCTTCGAATTGAAAACGCAGTGAATCTAAACTTATCTCCGACCTATCTTAATGGTACGTTAAGTGAAAATCAGGAATATTTAAGATTTTTATCTTATTTAGTAAAAGGAAAGGAGCCGGTTCCCCTTAGCTTAGTCAAATTAATGGATTTATGGCTGGAAGATCAGCTTGGACATGCCGTTTTGTTTAAAAACCTGCTTGATCCGATTGAGATTATGATATCTAGACAAGCAGATTCATATATGGGGAAATTTCAGGCATTCATTGTACAGAATCATCATTTAAAAGGTTATTTGCGATTTAAGCAGCCAGGTTTTGCAAGACAAACAGAATTTGCTTTAGAAGTGGGGAAAACAACTATTGAGATGAGCCAGTTTGTTTATGCTATGACCGAAAAATACAAGGAGAACAAGCTTTTAAATAAGGAAACGTTAAGGTTTCTGATACATCATTTTCCTGAGACTTGTTATTTTATTAAAAAATTGAGTTATTATGCTCCCGAATTGCAGCAAGAAGCCAACCAATGCTCATTAAGAAGAGTTTCTTATCTTTAAGATAAGCTAAAAAATTTCATAGGGCCTAAATCAACTCCTGCTTTATATTTCTGTAAGCTTTATTTATATGTATATAAAAAAGAAAGGTCTACTTTAGAGGGGAGACCTTTCTAGAGGAGGATTAATTATTGAAAGTAAAAGGAGTGTGGTGCGTATTTAATTAGTTTGCTATGTAAAAGCTACCTCAATGGTCCAATCCCCAGCATATAAAAACCCAGCACTTTTTACATCGCCAGTTATATCTTTCAGTTCTTTTTCTTTCATTACCAAAGATTTTGCTCTTACGTTCACGCCATCCGTATCTAATAACCCTATGATTCGTTCTTAATCAGTTTTTGATATTGACAGATTGATTATATTTTGTGAGACTTAATATACATAATGTTCATTAGTTTACATCTTGTGCAGAATGTATGTTGATGGTACAGGATCGTTTAAATAGTCAATCATCAGAAAAAGTGGCTGCACCTATACAAGTCACAATCATATGTCTGACACTCAATAAAAGGTATACAAGGAGACGAATGATGTCTAAAAAAGCAAAAGTAGATCCTAGAATAAAAAGAACAAATAAATACTTAAGAAACGCTTTAGTCGAACTTCTTAAAGATAAAGACGTCACATCCATTACGATTCAGGAAATTACCGAAAAGGCGGAGTTAACGCGAGGAACATTTTATTTGCATTATCAAGATAAGCAAGACTTTCTCATGCAGAGTATGAATGAAGTTCTAGAAGAGCTAATAGAGCAGGTGAAGCCTAAACAAAATGATGAAAATTCCGCAGCAGTAGAAGAAAAAGATGAATCCGTTTCTTTCTTAAAGCTTTTTGAATTCATCTATGAACACGCCAGTTATTTTAAAGTTATGCTAAGCGATCGAGGATTACCTCAATTTAGAAGCCATATGACGGAAATTGTAAAAAAGAGAGTGTATGGAGAGCTAATCTCTTCGATTGGAGAAGCAGAGGATGGACTTGATATTCCTAAAGACATCCTGATTAGTTATATCACATCAGCTCATATAGGTGTCATTTGTTCTTGGTTAGAAAGTGATATGAAATTTAGCCCTGCATTTATGGCTGATAAATTAACCAGCCTAACACTTTTAGGGCCAATTCGAGTGGCAGGTTTAGAAAATAAAATAAAGCTTCCTTACTGAAGCTTTATTTTTTAGTTTGTTCAAATGCGGATAAATATCTTTCTTCTTTACCATAGCTACTGTGATGGTTGGAAGAAACGTGAGCTTCGCATTTTTAGCTTTTTACAATCATGAAAGGCAGAAAGGAATTGTAGTATGAAAATAGAAAAACACTGGGGGATTTCCTTACTGGCAGTTTTAGCTATTGGTCCTGGTTTAATGTTAAACACTTCATTAAATTCTATACGTGAAATTCTCCAACAAACGTTTAACGATCAATCTTATATTTCGATAACACCGGTTTTAATAGGGGTTATAAGCTTTGCATTTTGTATTCCGTTTGGACCTATCCTTCGACATAGAATAGGGGAGAGAAGGACTTATGTTCTTTCGATGTGTTTGTTTCTTATAGGAGCTATCGTAAGTATTGCTTCTAACAGCTTCTTAGGAATGAGCATTGGTCGTTTTTTACAAGGAACAGGAACGGGTTTAGCACTTATGATGATGATTCCAATGCTGGTTCTTTCTTTTCCAATTCAGAAACGGAACTTGGCATTACTGATTCTTATTGGCGGATTTTATGGATCTAGCGTTGTGGGCATTTTTCTCGGAATGTTAGTGAACAGCTACGGACATTGGAGAGGGTTATTTTATATAGCGGCCGTACTTTCCTTACTGGGAATATGTTTCAGCTACAAATTTTTAACAAATGATCATGCCAAGCAACAGCACAAACATCATGAACCATTTGACATCATTGGTGTAGCGTTAATGTTTATGGTTACTGCATTTATTACGTTTACATTACTTAACCTCCAAAAATCAGGATGGGCATCTCCTTATGTATGGATAGGCATAGTAGGAATCATCATTTTTTTATGTTTTTTATTTATAGCAGAATGGCATATTAAAAATCCGTTAATTCCCTTTAGGTTAGTGGCTTCTCGAAAACCAGCTCTTGCTATCCTGATCGCTGTTATAGGCAATATTAGTATGAGTTTAACTCTTTTGTCCCTACAAGGATTGCTTAAAAGCGGATCTAGTTTTGATAAAGGAGACACTTCGCTGATCTATATTGGGCTTTTTGCGGGAATAGCGATTGCGGCCATATTAAGTGCCGTATTATATGATAAAGTTGGACCGGGCGTATTAGGTATTATAGGAGCGGTCATTATTATGGGAGTGAACATACAGTGGATGTATTTAGACGGTCATGTTTCTGCATTCCTCTTTGTTAGCAGCTTTGCCGCTTTAATCGCAGGAGTAGGGTTCACAGTTGCTGCGGGTCTTATGGGTGCTGCTTTAGGCGGACCGCTACCAAGTTTAGTCCCCAGGATGGTCACGGTTCAATTTATAAGAGTTACAGTATCAGCAGTCATCCCTGTAATCAGCAGTGCCGTCTTTGCCAAGGTGTATAAAGATCACCTTGCAACGGTAAGTGCAGAGAGTCAGGTTGCTAGTAAAGAAAATTTCACTCAATCTCTACATGTAAAATCTGAAATCATTACTTATCATACATTTTCTACGTTTTCATGTGTATTGAGCATTGTAGTGTTAATTCTCTCGTTTTTGATGTTCCTAACAGGTAAAGGCCACAAGCTGGCTCATAAACCGCATGATAAAGAAAAAAATAAAGAAAAGCTGAGTACCGAAGAGGTTCACATTAAAAAAGATACTCCTGTTTTTGAACGTTCGTCTAAAGAGGCTGTTCCAAATCAATTCATTGGTGATAGTGAGTATAGAGAAGCGTTAAAAAAGTTCGGTCAGCCTAAACCTTCTCCTGATAAAATGCTGCATATGAGAGATCAAGAATATAGAAAAGCTCTTAAAAGGATGAAGGATATAGGACAATAAATTAAACCTCAAGGAATTTGAGTAAAGAATAGAAAGAGCAAACTCACGTGTAAGGGAGTTTGCTCTTTTCATTTCTACACGTGCGCTTTACAGATATGTTTTTTATACATTAATAATTAATACAAAAATAGAGTGCAAATATAAGTTGATTTATGTATAATAATTTAAAATATAGAATAAAAATACAAAGGAGAACCTGGATGAATTGCTTCATAAAAGAAAGTATCGAATCCCTTGATACACAATTGAATATAATCCAAACTTGTATTAGTAGATTAGAAGATGATGACATTTGGAAAAAGTTCCGTCAAGAAACGAATAGTATTGGAAACCTATGCTTACATCTTGCCGGTAGCGAATATGCATTTATCTCCAGCATAATTGGTGGTAAGCCTTTTATTAGACAACGATCCAAAGAATTTACTGATAACAGAGTAATGAACTCTGATCAGCTAATAGAAAATTTAATCCTTACACGACAACGAAGTAAAGAAGTTGTCGGAAATTTTGATTTTAACGATTTAGAAAAATCCATAGAAATGCCTTCTACAACAAGTAGATTAATTCCAGAACCAGGTAAAATACATTCCTGTTTAAGTGTTATCTTATATGTCGTTGAACACTATGCTTATCATACGGGACAAATCGTTTATATGACGAAGCTGCTTCAAACGAAAAATGAACATATCTTAAAATGGACACACTGAATTCAATAATCCTGTTCAGAACTACTAATTATCCATATAAATATTCAACTAATGATGAAGGTTGATTAAAAGGTTTTATAATGGTAACATTTAACAGATTGGAGAGGGAAAGTTTATTGTTATATTATCCGAAATGGAGCAAAGCAAAGAAACGTTTAATGAGTTTTGTATGCGAATCTTTGCATTCAAGAGTAGATTTTCAAGTGATTAATTACCGAAAAGCACATGATCAGTTAGGTAGAGCTGTCATAACTGTTGATAAAGTAGAAATGTTAAGTATGTGTACGATTACTGCTGAAAGAGAAGAATACTATAGAGAAAGAGATATTCGTATTCAATTAGACGATTTTAGCTATGATAATGTTTTTAATAATCGAGCAATCCAGGAACAAGCTCAAGAATAATTAAAAACGGAAGGTATTTATGCACAATATGATTTCTTTTCTGCTTTGGAAGAATATTTTAATTCACCAATTGACGTTTCTTTAAAGTCCAATGATAGGTTAATAAGAATATTCTGTATTTTGGACCGTCGTGTAGGGAAAAGAACTTTACGTAAAATGAAAGAATTCGTTTCAGAAGAAAATATATTAGTTCAGGATTTTTATAAATTACGTTGTGACGCAGAAAATATACATAGTAGCGAATAAACAAAACAGAACTTTCATAAAATAGGGAGTTCTGTTTTTAAGCTTAATATCAATACTAAAATTTAATGGAGCCTTTTATTTAGATATATTTAGTATGTGAATTCGAGTTGTTTGTTTCAAGGATAATTTCCTGAGAGAGCTTCTCTCTGCACATTAAATGCATGTATTTAGCTTTTTTCTTAGTTGATCTAATACTTTTAAGGAGAAAAGTATGGAATGCGAAATTTTATCAAAAAAGGAAAATTAGTAGGCTTAAATTAAAGATAAGCTTAGAGGGCGCAAAATCTATTTTGGCTTCAAGTCGGAGAAAAATTTTAGTGACCAGAATGGGGAAAAAGAGACTACCCTATAAGATATTGTATGGATATAAAAGGACATTACTTTTGTAGATAACGTCCTTTTACATAGCTAATTATTCTTTTTCAACTACCGTAAAGTATTGGACGTTCCTTTTAACAATGACCAAATCATTTGTTAGATCCAATATTTTACTTTTATCTTCGAACCTATACTGTATGTAGTTCTTTGCACGAATAAGTGATTTAGCTTCAACTAAATGACTTATTTCACCATTAATTAGATGAAACGTTACTTCATACTTTTTCATAAGAAAACACCTCCATAGTATCAATTTTTACTATTACTTAATTTCTGATACTATTTCTTTTGACTGATGATTAAAAAGTTAGTTTTGTTCTGTTGGGGCAAACAGAACAAAAAACATATAACAGAAACAAATTTTAATTGTCGCAGGGCACTAAGTTAGGTATATAGCTGTTGTTATTTAGTATATTTTAGATAGAAACAGTACTTATAGCTGTGTTACAATATTCCTGTTATGTAGAGTGAAATTCATTTTATAGTTCTATTTCGTTTTAACTTACTTATTAAAAATTCCATATTATGAATGGAAATTAGTTTACATAGGAAGATTTCTAAAGTTGATTTAGAAATGAAATGGAGAGGTATCTGTGGAAAGAAACGAATTTAGAAGACAAAAAGCACTTCGGTCAAAAGAGAAGAGAAAGAAAAAGCTTAGTCAACATAATGCCTTAAACTTATCCCTAATCTTTATATCAATATGCATTGTTTGTCTGCTAATCAACTTATCATTGAGATAGAAAAACGTTCACCAAAAAGAGTATGTAAAAGAGAGGAAGACAATTTAATATGAGTAATCAACAAGCAGCAGCCGAAAGCTCTAACATCAAAGTGCTACCGATTATAACGTCGTTTCTTATTGCTGGATTTATTGGTTTATTTAGTGAAACAGCTTTAAATATGGCGTTAAAGGAGCTAATTTCCGGCTTTGGTATTCACGAAACAACCGCACAGTGGCTGACAACAGGGTATCTGTTAACGTTAGGAATTTTGGTACCTATTTCAGGTTTTATTCTTCAGCGGTTTACGACCAGACAGCTTTTTATAGCATCTCTAATTTGCTCCATCATTGGAACATTTATTGCGGCTATTGCACCAACGTTTGGGGTACTGATGATTGCCCGTGTCGTGCAAGCCGTTGGAACTGCTTTACTTTTACCGCTTATGTTTAACACGATTCTTGTTATTATCCCGCCGCATAAACGTGGAAAGTCAATGGGGATCATCGGCCTTGTTATTATGTTCGCGCCAGCTGTTGGACCAACGGTATCAGGCTTAATTTTAAAAACATTAACATGGCACTGGATTTTCTGGATTTCACTTCCACTGTTATTTGCTGCTTTAGTATTTGGAGCTTTCTTTATGCAGAATGTTACCACACCAACAAAGCCAAAAATCGATATGATTTCTGTTGTTCTTTCAACAGTAGGTTTTGGAGGAATCGTGTTTGGATTTAGCAGCGCTGGAGAAGGCGGAGGCTGGGGAAGTCTACAGGTTATTCTAACTCTTGTGATTGGAACCATTGCGTTAGTTGCCTTCTCTATTCGTCAAACGAAGATGAAAGAGCCAATGTTAGACCTCAAAGCCTTTAAATATCCAATGTTTACAATTGGTCTTTTATTAATTCTAGTCTGCATGATGGTACTGCTGTCTGCGATGATGATTTTACCTTTATACTTACAAACATCACTAGCTTTATCAACATTTGCCGCTGGCCTAATGCTTCTTCCTGGAGGAGTGATTAACGGAATTCTTTCACCGGTTATGGGGGGATTATTTGATCGCTTTGGCCCAAAATGGCTAGTTATTCCTGGACTTGTGATTGTAGCCGGCACCATGTATGGTTTTTCAACCGTAACGCTGGAAACATCAACTGGGTTTATCGTTGGGTTACACATTGCGCTTATGATAGCCATTTCGATGATTATGATGCCAGCTCAAACAAATGGATTAAACCAGCTTCCACCTGAGCTGTACCCGCATGGAACAGCGATTATGAACACCTTGCAGCAGGTTTCTGGCGCAATTGGAACAGCTGTTGGAATTTCCATTCTTTCATCAGGCTCAAGAAGCTTCCTTGAGACGGTATCAGATAAAATGAATCCATTAAACCAAGTTCTTGCCTTTACCAACGGTGTTCAACACGCGTTCGTCTTTGCGATTATTGTTTCTATTGTTGGATTGGTTATCTCGTTCTTTATCAAGAGAGTCAATGTGGAACAAAAAGCACATTAATAAAAAACACAGACCATTGGATGGTCTGTGTTTTTTTTGTAATAGGCGGACACTATAAGAAGAAGTAGATAAAGTACATTGAGGTGAGATCATTTATGATATCAAGAAAACACTTAGGATTTAACTTATCTATAATAGCGATTCCGTGGTTGTCGTTGTTATTTATAGGAAAACGCAGCATAAGACGTTATTCGTTAGCAGGTATTTTTATTATTATCTTTGAAATTATTAATCATTTGTATGGGCATCAGAGGAAGTGGTGGAGATTTTATGATAAAAAAGATTCGTTTATAAAAGATGAACTTCCTTTTAGTATTGGACCTTATATGCCTCTTTCAATGTGGCTGCTTAAATCTTCGTATGGAAACTTTAAGAAGTTTTTATTACTGAATATTGTAGTTGATGGAATCTTCGCTTTTTACTTTATTGATGTTCTTAAAAGGTTGAAAATTGTAAGTCTAAATCGATTAAATCATTTTCAATTTTTTATCTATCTTCATTACAAAGCATATTTATTATATGGAGTGCAGTATTTATTTGAAAGGGTAAAAAAATTTAGTTGATCCTACCTTTTTCTTTTAAATCCAAAACTCACTATATAAGCTATTACTAACGAAATAACGGCAGCAAAAATAATCTTTATGTAAGAAACCTCTAAAGCCCAAGGACCATATTTATGGGAGTTCAAATGATACATAGACCACCATTCTCCACCTTGGCCTTTAGAAAAAGAGAAGATGATCCATAGAAGAAGCAAGAACAGAAACCACATAAAAAAGATGATGATATTAGCGATTTTCTTATTTATTTGTTACCCCTCCTCAAGAGGTTTTAATAATTATTTAGTTATTGCTTTAAACTGATTTTAAAACGTTCATTAAATGAAAAGTTTACTTTTTTGATTGCCATTATCTTTTATAAGTAATTTTATAAAGAATAGAGGGTAAATCATCAAGTACAAATTAAAAGCCCACCATGTGAAATTGAAGTCTTTAATAAATGCCCAATACGCAATAGCTTGTAGCCCTGAGCAAAATGTTAACACTAGAGAAATTAAAGCGTAACCTTTCCATGATTCTCTATGCAGCTTGTATAAATATAGGCTAAACAATCCAGTGAATGAAACAAGAATATCTAGAGGGAAGAACGACCAGTTCCAAGCTATGACTATGGGGTTATCATAATCTTTGAAGGCTACACTTTTGGGTATCAATTCAACGTAAGTAACAATCCAATAGATAATAAATCCGATATCTGTAACAAGAAAAAAAGGTTTTAAATATTTCATCTTTTTACCTCGTGTGTTTTTCTAAAGTGGATTTACTAATGTCAGCTTCTTTTTCACCGATTATATTTAATGTTACTACGCCGATAGTAATGAGAGCTATAGCAACAATCTTTAGTAGGCTTACACTTTCATTAAAGTATATAAATCCAATTAGCGTAATAATTATAATTCCTACACCTGACCAAATAGCATAAGCAATTGAAACCTCTAAACTTTTTAAAGTTAACGTCAAAAAACACAAACTACAAATATAAAAAAATATGAGCAACACACTTGGTATAACTTTAACAAAACCGTCTGATAATTTCATGGATGTAGTACCAGCCACTTCAAAAAGAATAGCTAAACATAGATAGATCCAGTGCAAATCTTTTCGCCACCTTATTTTTTTATAGAAATGCCATTCAAAAGAATATCAATAACAGATTTTAATATTTCACTCATTGTTAAGTTAGATTTTAGAGAGAAGCTTGGCTGATAAATTTGATTGATTGCACCTAGGTATAGCTCTATAAATAGTTGTGAATTAATTTCACGTAGAACTCCTGTTTCTATTCCTTCTTCTATCAGTTTTACCACTAAATCCCACTCTTGCTTTAAAAAGTCATCTATCTTAACCCATTGATTATAGTGAAGCCGTTTTAAATCTGCTAATACGCGAATGTCCATTGTACTAAACTCTTCAGGAACACATATAAGGACTTGGGTAATCTTTTCAAGTAAATTTAGCCTTTCATCATGGAAGATTTCTTCTTCTTTGTTCTTGATCTGTAGGATAAGATTTTCAACTATCGAGTCAATGATGTCGTCTTTGGAGCTGAAATGTTGGTACATGGTTCGTTTGCTTGTTCCTAAATTCTTAGCCAAATCGCTAATAGTAAAAGACAATCCTTTTTGCTGAATTAAAAAAATGGCTTCTTGTGTAATTCGTTCTTTCATAAAAAACCTCCGTGTGGTACCGAAAATAATTTTATAGTACCAAATGTATTTTACAATATATTTTTCCAGAAATAAACATCTTGTTTTACTTTGTGTTTGCTTTTTTAGATTTGAAGCATCTGAGATCTTATTGTTTGTGGTTTTTTTAAAAATAAATTAATTTTTTAAAAGTTAAAATTTATATATTTAATTTTTTGGAACAAATAATTTAATTTTATTATTTTTAATTTTAATTATTTGTTATATAATCAAATTAACTAAAAGAAGGGGATTTGATTATGGCTTATAAAGTACTTACAAATTGTCCTGTCTGCAGTGAAACGTTAAAAATCACAAAGCTGCAGTGCAGCCATTGTCACACGACGATTGAAAATGAGTTTGAATTATCTAAGCTGGCATCCTTATCAAGTGATCAGCTTCATTTTGTAGAAGTGTTTTTAACATGCAGAGGAAATATCAAAG
>Ga0209463_1001131_pt1 | contig 17052 bp, 16 predicted proteins | sample AgamicMgSfrz_FD_187169 | JGI IMG/M metagenome (GOLD analysis project Ga0209463, IMG submission 187169) | Agave microbial communities from Guanajuato, Mexico - Mg.Sf.rz (SPAdes) (version 2) | ecosystem: Host-associated > Plants > Phyllosphere > Phylloplane/Leaf | place: Guanajuato, Mexico... | reverse complement strand
AACGAATAATAACGTTATTTGCTCTGTCAGTGACATGTGCACACCGTACATTTGTGCAACAAACAATGCCGCTAACGCTTGATAAATAGCCGATCCAGTCAAGTTAAATGTATAACCTGTCGGAATAACGAAAGAAGCAACTGCCTTTGGACAACCGAACTCTTCCATTTTTCTCATTATATTAGGTAAAACAGCTTCTGAACTTGCTGTCGTAAATGAAAGAATAAGTTCTTCTTTTAAAATTTTCATTAACGTAAAAATGTTTACGCCAACCATTCGAGCGTTAATACCTAATACAATCACAACGAATAGTATAACAGTTACGTATACAGCTAGCACTAGTTTTCCTAAAGGAAGTAGTGTTGCTACACCAAATTTTGCAACCGTAACAGCAATTAATGCGAATACACCAAATGGTGCAAATTTCATAACTTGATTGGTAACCCAAAACATCGCTTCGAGTACACCTTCAAAGAAGTTAAAGACAGGCTTTCCTTTTTCCCCAATTGCCGCAACTCCTAAACCGAATAATACTGAGAAGAAAATAATCGGTAATAAGTCACCTTGTGCAATCGATTCAAATACGTTTTTCGGTACAATATGAACAATTGTCTCAGCAAAACCTTTCTTCTCTGTAGCATCAGCTGTTTGTTTATAAGAAGAAATATCGCTTTGCTGTAAGTTATTCATATCAACGCCAGTACCTGGTTGGAATATATTTGCCGCAAGTAATCCCATTAAAATAGCAATTGTCGTAATAATTTCGAAATAAAGAATTGTCTTCCCGCCTAGTTTCCCAAGCTTCTTCATATCACCTACACCAGCTACCGCAACAATTAATGCTGAAATAACAATCGGTACTACAATCATTTTAATTAAGTGAATAAATATATCCCCAATTGGTGTGATATAAGAAATCGCCGTTTTATTACCATAGAAGATTGCCCCTACTACAATCCCTAAAACAAGTGCAACAAAAATTTGTGTCGCCAATCCGAATTTTTTCATTTATGTTCATCCCCTTTATGCGAACGCTTTCATTTCGTATTTATAAAAGCTTACTCACACATCATATAAGTGAACCTACAAAATCATACAAAAACCTACAAGTTCGTCACAAAAAATTCGAAAATTTTTCTTTTCTTTTTCATTGACACCTTTTTATTAAAAAGAGATAAAATATACTTGATAAGTAATCAGATTGTTTCGTATAATCAAAAAGATATATACTTACAACAAATTGAAATGAAAAGGAGTCGATAGTATGAAAAATTATGTACAAAAATCCGTCTTATCTTCTTCTTTTCTTTTTCATTTTCTTAAAAAGGAACAAAGGCATTCGCCTTTGTTCCTTTTTTATTGCGATCTATATAGGGGGAATTGTTATGAGGCCATATAAAAGAGTCTTAATTAAATTAAGCGGCGGTGCACTTGCCGATCAAACCGGAAATAGCTTTAACTCCAAAAGATTAGAACATATCGCAAACGAAATTTTATCCATTGTTGATTTAGGTATTGAGGTATCCATCGTCATCGGAGGCGGGAACATTTTCAGAGGTCATTTAGCTGAAGAATGGGGAATTGATCGTGTAGAAGCTGATAATATCGGTACGTTAGGTACAATCATCAATAGCTTAATGCTACGCGGCGTTTTAACAAGCAAAACAAATAAAGAAGTGCGCGTTATGACTTCCATCCCATTTAATGCTGTAGCCGAACCATACATTCGCCTACGTGCAGTCCACCATTTAGATAACGGTTATATCGTTATTTTTGGAGGCGGGAACGGGCAACCATTCGTTACCACAGATTATCCAAGTGTTCAAAGGGCTATTGAAATGAATAGTGACGCAATATTAGTTGCAAAACAAGGAGTAGATGGTGTCTTTACCAGTGATCCAAAACATAATAAATCAGCGAAAATGTACAGAAAACTAAACTATAACGATGTTGTTAGACAAAACATACAAGTAATGGATCAAGCCGCTTTATTACTTGCCCGTGATTATAATTTACCAGCACACGTCTTTAATTTTGATGAGCCTGGAGTAATGAAAAGAATTTGCTTAGGTGAGCATGTGGGGACATTGATTAATGATGATGCTTCATTGCTTGTGCATGAAAAATAAATATTTTTCATTAAAAAAGGGTGTCTATAAAAGACACCCTTTTCCATTAACCTTTATAAATAAAAATCCATCACCCCTGAAAATTTCTCCTTACAACGCTCCCAAAAAGATAACTTCTCAAAAAATTCTTTCGTCATTTCTTTTGAATCACGAAAATCCTCTGTTAACGTCTTATTCACTTGCCCTACAATAGGACCACCATGAATATAAAAATTCATTTCATCATTTATATTGAAGCTACGCGAAGTAAAGTTTGTTGTACCAATAACGGTTAATTCATTATCAATAAGCATTAATTTGCCATGGAACATTCCTTTTTTATAACCGTATACAGTAATCCCGTTATTAACAGCTTGGCGTATGTATGGATACGCCGCTTCTTTTATAAGAGGTAGATCTGGTTTATATGACCAAAGTATTGTTACTGTAACACCACGCTTTTGCGCCGCGATTAAAGTATTCATTAGTTCTTTATTTTTCGCTATAAAATACGGCGTTGCAATTACAATTGAGTGCTGAGCTTGTTTTATTAGCTCTATATATTTTTTAGCAACGTAATGCCCATTGTAACTGACCATAGTATGCAATGTATTCCCTTTACTAGCCTTATTCGTACTCCTCTTTATATCTTCTTTCGTATCTCGTTTCCAATCTAAAGCAAATTGTTCCTCTAAATCTTTTGCGCCTTCTCCTTTTATCCGTACATGATAGTCTCTCCAGTACCCAAAGTGCTTATCTTTCCCTAAATACTCATCTCCTATATTAAAACCACCCGTATAGCCAATCTCTCCATCAATCGTCGTAATGCGGCGATGATTACGATGATGAAGGGAATAAAACCCGAATGGTAATTCCTGTTTTCTACTATATGTAAAATGCACGCCATTTTCCTGTAATTCTTTTTTCATCTTTCTTTCAAATGATAAATCGTTAAGTAAATCGACAGATAAATATACGTTTACTCCTTCTCTCGCCTTTTCTTTTAATAAATTTAAAAAAGTATGGCTGCTTTTATCATCCGATAAAATAAAAAAATAAGTGTAAATAGATCGTTTCGCTTCTTTTATATCAGTAAATAACTGTTTATAAAATGACTTTCCTTCTACATATAATTGAAAATCACTATGATGAGGTGCATATTCTATCGGCATGTTTTTCCCGGTTTCCATTTTCCGTCCGAGCGTAACATCGATATGCATACAAATTAAAATAAAAGCGAAAATAGCAATAATAATAGAAGTAACTCGCAATATTTTTTTGATCATTTTAATTTCCTTCCGCTCGTTTTCTTTCCACCTTTCTATTTTGTCATTCCAATTTAGATTTCATGCTTCATACAAAAAAGGATGTGACTTAACGTCACACCCTTTTCATATTAAACAAAGTTCCTTGCATCATTATTTCTTCCAAACTTATAAATTGCAATTAAGAAGAATGCTATTGCAAAAGCAAATAAAATTAAAATATTTACATACAACTCTGAAAATGGAATTCCTTGTTGTAGTTTTGATACTGTGTCTAATAGCCATCTCTGCGGAAGAAAATCGGCTACTTTTTGCACTGCTTTCGGCATAATTTCATATGGGAAATAACATCCAGACAGTAAACATGTCGGTACAATAATCATATTTTGCATTGCATTTGCTGATGCTGAGTTTTTCGAAAAAGCAACAAGAACTAACGATATTCCAATCGCTATTAAAGCAAATAGCATGAGTACACCAATCATCACTATGAAAGGCATATTGATATTCGTATGAAAAATTTTCGTTAGGAATAGGATTGTAATTAGAATTTGTACTGTGAGTACCATCATATTGACCCCGACATTAGATAATATGAATTTCTTCCCATCTATCGGCGTTGATAAGAGTCTAAAATACGTTCTATTTTCTTTTTCTTTTAAAATATATCCTGATAAATTCGCTGCTGAAAACAGCATAAACATAATAAGATAGCCCATTGTTTGATTTGTCATATCTTTATTTTTCGAAGTATCTTCTAGCGTCTCAGTTTTCATTTTAAATGCACTTTTTTGGTACCCTGCGTACATATTATCAAACGTACTTTGATCTGTTCCTGCCACTTTACTAATAGCTGCTACGTTATCAATATAGTTGTATAAATATGATTTTATAAATCCTGTTACTTGATCACCTTTAATCGATGAAATTTCAATATGATCTGGCTTCCCTTCTCGAACACTTTTTGAAAAACCAGATTCTAATGTAATAACTCCATCAAGTTTTTTGGAAGTGAGTTTATCCTCTACTTCAGACTCCTTAACCTTACTCACGTTCACATTGTTTAATCCTTCTAAAAACTTTATCGTATCATTTGCTATCGGCTCATTTTCTTTATTTACAATCCCGATATTTAACGTTCCTTGCCCTACATTTCCGTATATCGAAAAAGAGATGAGCGTTCCGATTATCGGCAAACTAATAATAATGAATAACCCTTTTTTATTTTTTAAAAGTACAGATAACGTTTTTTGTATGAGCCATAAAATATCTTTCATACTATAGCCCCTCCCGTCTACGTAATGCAATAATCGCAATTAATAAAAAGAGTGCTGATATTCCAAGGTTTAAAGAAATGACTGGTAGTGCTGCTCCTACATCATTTGCATAAATAATTTTCATAACAGCTGTATTTGCCCACGTTAATGGTGATAAATTCGTAACGAAATTTTCTTCTACTACGAAATATGCACCACCAAAAATAGAAGCTAATTGTACAACTACAAGAATAATTGCTCTCGATGATTCTGCTGTTTTCGTAATATAGCCAATCCCTAAACCGAAGCTAATTGCTAGAAAGACTTGTGTTAATAAAATAATAAATATGATTCCAAGATGCTCGCCCCAATTCGCTTGAAAAACAAATTTACTAAATAACATGACGAGTAATATACACAGGGCATTTGCTACTAGACTACCAAGTATTTTTCCAATGAATATTTCAGCCTTACTTATAGGCGCAGCAATAAGGCGATCTCCTGTTTTACGTATTCGTTCTTCTCGAATTAAAGAACTCGCTCCCATCGCAGCATATAGTGCGATCATCGTTGTCATTACAACCGCATAATAGTCCATAGAACCTGGCTTTTTCGCAGCTTGTAAAGATGTTTCTTTTATATAATTATTATGATTTCCATTTGAAACAACTGTGCTCACCTTACTAGGATCTACTTTTGCAACTTCGGCCGCTACATTGTACTTATCAATAAATGTTGTAAGCATGCCCTCCACAATACTTCCCTCAATACTACTTTTGTCACTTCCGTAAAATTTTGCACCATCTTTATTTAATTCTACATAAGCAGCATATTTATTTTGCTTCACTTCTTCTTTCCCATCTATACTGTCGGAAGCTTTTTTAAAATGAATACCCGATTTATCGATTTCTTTCGTAAATGCTTCAAACGATTGAGAAAATGTGCTACTCGCTTCATCTTTATATAGCACTTGTATATCCTTAATCGATTGACTATCGCTATTAAATGCATTCGTTAATGCTGTCCCTAACACGAGCATGAGCACAATCGGAAATGCTAACATAAAAACTAAAGTTCTTACGTCCCTGAAATCTCTTTTAATATGCATAATTGCAATATTGAAGATGTTCAATTGATGAACCTCCCTTTACCTTTTCTTCATTTACCCTTTATTTATCTCGTAAGTTTCTTCCAGTCAACGTAAGGAATACCGTTTCTAAGTTTGGTGCCTGCTCCTCTAACGAACGAATTTCAATGCCATGATTAATGAAATGCTGAATAATTTTATTTAAATTATTTAATCCTGCATCCGAGTTTACCTTAATTACGTTCTCTTCAATTTGAACAGCTTTCACACCATTTATCTCTTTTAACTGTTCTACATCTAAATTTTCTACTGACTTTACTTCAATCCAAATGTCTTTCGTATCGGTAATAATCGCTTTTAACTGTTCTTTCGTTCCTTCTGCGATCACTTTACCATGATCGACAATTGCGATTTTCGTACAAATCTCTTCCACTTCTTCCATGTAGTGGCTCGTATAAATAATCGTGCTACCCATTTCATTTAATTTACGTACTGACTGCAGAATATAGTTTCTTGACTGTGGATCAATTCCAACTGTCGGCTCATCCATAATAATTAACTTCGGTCTATGTGCGATTGCACAAGCGATATTCAGTCTTCGTTTCATCCCTCCAGAAAAGTTTTTCGGGTAACTTTTATGTTTATCGCTAAGCCCCACAAATTGAAGTGCTTCCTCTACTCTTGCTTTTAGCTCAGCTCCTCTTAGCCCATACAATCCAGCAAAGAATTTCACATTTTCATAGGCAGTTAACTCTTCATAAATCGCAATATCTTGCGGAACGATACCGATATTCATCTTCGCAAATCGATTATGTTTCTTAATATTTTTTCCTAGTATACTAATTTCACCTTCATTGCTTCTTAACAACCCAGCAATCATATTAATCGTTGTACTCTTACCAGCACCATTTGATCCTAAAAAGCCAAATATTTCTCCTTCTTTAATAGATAAAGACATATTATCTACCGCGATGAAATCACCAAATTTTTTCGTTAAATTTTTTATCTCTAATGTATTCATCATTTCACCCCTATTTCGGTTTCTCTGCTTTTAGTATAAACAAAAAAAATGAACCTGCTCAGTGCAGAAGTTCACTCTTTTCACATGAGAATATTCACTTTTTTCCTATGAGATGATTCATCCTCATATTGGCAACAACATTGTTACCGAAAAACCATTTTTTCCATCTACAATAATTTTCCCGTTTACAGACGCTGTTCGCTCCTCCATCCCCATAATACCGAGACCTTTTTTCACAAGCGCTGCACCTTTTCCGTTATCCTTCACTTGTACTTTAACCATCTTGTTAAGCACATGAATATCTATGGAAATCACTGTTGCATCAGCATATTTCATTGCGTTTGTAAGTGCCTCTGTAACATTTTCACCGATAATCTTCCACTGAATCGGTGAAATCAAATCTAAGTTCCCTTTATATACGAAAGGAATATTTATATCATGCTTACTGGAAAATTCCTCTATGAATAATTTCATACGGTGAATACCAATTTGCTCAGTAGGTGGCTTCATATTTTTTAATGTAATACGAATGCTTTCAATTCCATCTTTAGAAATATGAATAGCATTTTGTAATAACTCCGCAGATTTTTCTTTATCTATTTCCATTAACCTCTTTGCTGCTTCCATTTGAATAAGTGCGCCCGTCATTGAGTGGCCAATTTTATCATGAATTTCTTGTGACAACCGATTTCTCTCTTCTAACTTAAATGTGTACTCTGATTGTCTTATGTACTCTTTATTTTCATTTAAACTTTTCGTCAGTCGTTGCAGATCTTTTCGCATCTTATCATTTTGTGATTCAAGCTTTACTACACGCGATATATACCGTTCTGCCATAGTTAATACGATGAAAGAAAATGCAACAATTAATCCATACGTCATTCGAATACTTTCATCTGTAAAGATAATAGGAATCATCATAGTGATAAAGAGCTGCCATTTCTTCTCTATATAACGAAATATAATTTCATATAAGTTCAATGGTAAAAACAAAATAAAAAACGGATGAATCTTCCATGTAAATAACATAACTACACCGATTGACACAGAAGTTAATATGTTTTTGTACGTGTTATTTTTAAATATAGAGATCAGCACGTTTACAGAAAGATATAAAAGCAAAGTAAGTATAATCCATGGTAAGTTTGCAACATTTAAATAAATGTAACTAAACACAATATATATAAAAACAATTAATTTACTTACAATTAACCAAAATTCCATATCTTTAATCTACTTTCCCTGTTAAATAATAAATCGCAATTTGTGTACGATGTTCAAGTCCAGTTTTCCCTAAAACTGATGTAATATAATTTGCAATCGTTCCTTCTGATATAAAAAGTTGCTTTGAAATTTCTTTATTCGAAAAACCTTTCGCAATTAATGCGATAATACTAAGTTCTCTTTCTGTAAAAAGACTTTTATCTATTTTACATTCTTCCTCTTTGCTTTCCATTAAATTGCACTTAATTTTATCAAGCACTACATCTTGCATAACTGTTTGACCGTTATATACTCCTTTTATCGCATCACGAATACGCTCTGGATCATTATTTTTTAATAAATAGCCTTTCGCTCCGTTTTTCACTGCGTCCAAAATATATTCATCATCATCGAATGTCGTTAAAATAAGCGGTTTCGTTCTCGTCTCTTCACAAATAAATTTCGTTGCCTCTACCCCGTTCATGTTTGGCATACGAACATCTAAAAGTGCAATATCGACTTCATGCTTCTTACAATATGCTACAGCTTCTTCCCCATCATTTACAGTATCTAATACTTCGAATTCTTCGTATGTATTTAAAATAATCTTCATGCCTTCTCTAATAAAAGAATTATCATCTGCTATTAATATTTTAATTTTCATGTTTGTTAGTATGGACCTTCTCCTACTAACATTCACATCCTTTCTCCGCGTAACATTTCCTCTTTGCTCATTATATACTTCTTTTTACCATTTTTTCACACATTTTTTCATATAGCCTCCTTCCTAAAAATATATTATTCTTTTTTTACAACATGTGTAGGGTGACTTACCATTTCTTACGTCTATATAATAGAATGCGTCAAAAAGGAGGGAGAGACCCATTGAGGAAAAACAATTAATTGAAAAAGCACAGCAAGGAAGCGAACATGCCTTTCGTATTCTTGTACAAACCTATCGTCATTATATTTTTCAAGTTATCTTTTCTATTGTAAGACATGAAGAAGATTCGAAAGATGTTACACAAGAAGTATTCGTAAAAATTCACGCCTCTCTCCCTAATTATCAATTTCGCGGATTGAAAACATGGATGGCTCGTATTGCCACTAATCACGCTATTGATTATAAGAGAAAGAAAGCTAGAGAAAACGAAGAACTCTCCTTATGTAAAGAAACTGAGGAAAATATAAAATCCTCTCATAATATTGAGGCTTTATTATTGACGAAAGAGCAAAAATTACTCATTGCTCAAAAACTGCGAGAACTTCCCGAAAATTATCGTGACGTCGTTCTCGCACATTACTTAGAAGAAAAAAGTTATCAAGAAATTGCTTTACAGGAAAACATCGAAGTGAAAACAGTCGAAATGAAACTGTATCGGGCAAGAAAATGGATTAAAAAACATTGGAAGGAGGAAGAGTTTCTATGATGCATTGTTCAAAAGAAGATTGGCGCAATTATACATTAGATCTTATAGAAAGCAATGAACGTGAATCTATGGAAGAACACCTTTATGAATGTGATCATTGTTTAGCACTTTATATGGAAAGTATTGATGAACAACAGGAAAACCTTCCAATGATAAATGATGATTCATTTACGAACGAAGTTATGAAACAAATTAATTTTGAAACACTACAACCTAATGAAAATATAAAAACAAACTCACTAAAGCGCACCATTATTCACTACATAATTGCGACTGCGGCTACAATTATTTTTATGGTAAGTGGTTTATTCCAATATATTTTCACAGCGACATCAAATTTCGAGAAATCTTCAAAACATAACGTGTCTTCTATCTCACAACAAATTGTAAACAAATCGGTAGACACATCAAAAAAGGACGGAGGTTCAAAGCATGAATAAAAATCCCTTTTTAGCACTTGTATTAGGGCTAATCCCCGGGCTTGGTCATTTATATGTAAAGAAATTTGGACGGTTTATTTTATATAGCGGAGGGGCTGTATTTCTATTTATCTTTGCAGCATTTTGTACAATAGCATTAGGAGAGCGTGATATTGCTTTTCTTTCTCTGTTTTTACTAGTCGTGTTATGGGCAATCAATTTATTAGATTTAGTTATCACTATTATTAATCAATCGAAAAAACAAGCAGCTGGAGAATTGACAGAGTCCTCTAAAGAGAGCGAACGTTTTTATATCATTCTCCTATCAATCATTCCTGGTCTTGGTCATTTTCAATTAGGACTTATGCAACGTGGACTTACATTTTTAGTAGCTTGTACAGGGATCGGGAGTATGATCATTTTCGTTGCACTTTTAACATCCCAAGAAAGCTTCCTTATCTTCCTTATTACATTACCTGTTTTATGGATTTATAATTTCTTCGATGTTGTTCAGCAACTACAGAAAAAAGAACGTGGTGAGCAATTAGTTGATCGTACTATTTTCGAAGATTTTGAAGAGCACCGTGAACAAGGAAAGAAAAGTAAAACATTCGCTTCTATTTTAGCGATGTTCCCCGGAGCAGGACATATGTATTTAGGCTTACAACGCCGTGGCCTTCAGCTTATGGCAGCCTTTTTACTTTCAATATATTTACTTGACTTATTAAGGCTATCTGCGTTTTTATTTTTAGTACCAATCATTTGGTTCTATAGCTTTTTTGACGCTTTACAGCAAACTTCAAAATACGGAAAAGAACGTGTAAATGACGAACCTATCATTGATTATTTTATCAATCATCAAAGATGGATCGGTATTGGGTTAATTACACTTGGTGGTTATTATTTATTAGATCAAACACTCCTTCCTATTTTGGACAATTATTTTGCAACTATATTTAACATTCATCTTAGCGAGCTGTATTATCGCTATTTCCAAACATCTATCGTTGCACTCCTCTTAATTGGCGGCGGCTTTAAATTGTTACTTGGAAATAAAGAAAACAAAGGTGGTACAAAAGAATGAGAACATGGCGCGTTGGAACATTTTCAATGGGGCTTTCTATTATTGCATTAGGTTGCTTCTTACTATTTTCAGTTATGAGAGGGACTCAGGTATTAGATTCCTTAACAGCATGGTGGCCTGTTTTACTTATTATACTTGGCGTAGAAATTTTACTATACCTTCTATTTTCTAAGAAGGAACAATCATTTATTAAATATGATATTTTTAGTATTTTCTTTATTGGCGTTTTAGGAAGCGTCGGAATTGCTTTTTACTGTTTATTATCAACTGGATTACTAGATGAAGTTCGTCATTCTATTAATACCACTCGCCAGACGAGTAATATTCCAGGTGGACAACTTGATATACCTGAATCTATCAAAAAAATTGTAGTGGATGCAGGGCATCACCCTCTGACAATAGAGGGAAATAATACAAATCAAATTCACCTTCTTGGAACATATGAAATGACGACGAAAGCTAATGAAAAACTTAATTTAAAACAAGAAGATTTCCTTTCCATTCAAACAGCTGGTGAAACGATGTATGTAACATTAAAATCATTACCAGCTCAACATAAGTTCTTTAACTCAACACCAAAAGTGACACGGACACTTGTACTTCCGCAAAATAAAAATGTAGAAGTTCGTGCTTCAAATAACGAACTATCTCTTTATCCAGGTCAATTACAAAATAATTGGTTTGTACAAGAAAGCTCAAGGGTGTCTGTCCATCTTGCAAAAGAGAGTGATGTATCTTTAACAGCGGTAACAAATCAAAAAGAAACACATGGAAACACACCTTGGGAACAAGTTGAAGATGTAACGAAAAAAGAAGATACTACTTCAGAAGAAAATCCAGAATTCAACGGGCAAGAACATTGGTATAAAAATTCGATTAAAACCGGAAATGGGACACACAAATTAAACATTGAGAAAGCTTACAATTTAAATATGAGTGTTATTGAAAAATAAGAAACCTTCCACAATTGTGGAAGGTTTTTCTCATATAATCGCTTTAATTCCTTCTAACACTAATCCAATCATAAATCCGCAAACAGCCCCGTTTACTCGGATCCACTGTAAATCTTTACCGACGTTATTTTCAATCATTTCGATTAACGTTTTATCATCTAACTTATCAAGGTTTTCTTGTACAAGTTTTCCGATTTTCGAATGATTCTTTTCAACAAGTGTGACAACTTGTTTTTGTAACCAATCTTCTATTTTTTGAACAGTCACTTTGTCATCTTTTATTTTATTCATCTGTGTTTGTAAAAATGGAATAACATATTTATCAGTAAATTCTTCGTTATTTACAAAGGTAACTGCTCTTTGTTGTACTTGCTCAAGCATTTCTTTTATTTTGTCAGTACCATCCCAATTTGCAATCCATTTTTCTTTCCAATTTTCTAATTCTTGTAGTAACGCTTCATTTTCTTTTACATTTATAATTTCTTGACGGATTTTCGCTAATATAAGTTGTCTTGTGCTATTATCAGCGTCTTGTAAGCTGTTAATATTGCTAATAATAAACTTCTGCAAAATGCCACCAATTTTATCTTCATCTACAATATTCATAAATGATTTCAAAGTAAACTGCAAGAATCCATCTACTTTTATATTTTCCATCGCCTTCATACCTAAGCTTCCGAGCTGATAACGCGCTTCATCTTGCGCTGTCCAATCTTTCACTTTTACTAATATGTAATCAAGTGTCTTTTCATCATATTCTTGCACAACTAATTGATCAACAAGCACTTGTAAAATGTTACTTGTATTAATTGTATGCAAATATGTTTTTAATTCTTTTTCAATAATAACAGCTAACTTTTCTGTATCTATTGAAACAATCGCTTTCTCAGCAATCGTTACAATCCCCTTTTTCACAGCATCAGACTGCATTTCTCTCTCAGCAATTTGCAGCACCATTTGTGCTAGCTGCATTTCTTTTACTTTATTCGTAATACTTTCTTTCGTTAGCCACTCATTTTCTAACGTATTGATGAGCCCTTTCGTCACTCGTTTACGATTTTTAGGTAACAAAGCTGTGTGTGGAATTGGAATTCCCATCGGATGACGGAATAATGCTGTAACTGCGAACCAATCCGCAAGTCCACCAACTAACCCAGCTTCAAATCCCCCTTGTATAATCTCACCAGCTACCGTTCCTTGAAAAGGGATAGAAGCCGCAAATCCTACTCCCATAACCCCAAGCGAAATACCCGCTATATATTTAGTCTGTAATGACATCGTATACACATCCTCTTATTATGTAAAATAAAGCTTTTTGTTGTATTTATTTAATATTAGTTATCCTTTATATATACTATAAAGAACTATTGTGAAAATAACAAAGATTTTTATGCACATGAAAAAATGAGGCTACAACTAGCCTCATTTTTCTAATATTGTTAATGCCTCACCTGTTTTATAATACCCATTCATCACATCTTCTGGAACCATACTACCGCCCGTTCCCCACACAATATGAGTACCTTTTTTCATCTTCTCTGTTAACTGTTGCTTTTGTAAATACTCATCTTCTTTACATACTTTCACTGGCCCTAACATACCCGCTAATGCAGAAGGCTCTAAATAAATATTTTCCGTATCTGCTAGCTCTTTTAATAATCTATATAACTCTTCATCACTTACTGTGTAATTTCCACTCAAAAATGGTTCCATCGTTTTCCCAACAAACCCAGAAGGTCTTCCTACCGCTAGTCCGTCTGCGTCTGTTACATTATCAATCTCGATATCTTGAACGGCGATTTTATCATGAAGTCCTGTCATTAACCCGAGTAACATACATGGTGAATGTGTTGGCTCTGCAAAGAAACAATGGACGTTGTCTTTATACAATAACTTTAAACCAAATGCTACTCCGCCAGGTCCGCCACCTACTCCGCACGGAAGATAAACGAATAAAGGATGTTCTTCGTCTACTACAATCTCTAACTCTTCTAATTGTTTTTGTAAACGCGATGCTGCGACTGCGTATCCTAAAAATAAATCATGTGAGTTTTCATCATCTACAAAATAACAGCGAGGATCAGCATCTGCTTGTCTTCTTCCTTCTTCTACAGCTTTACTATAATCAGCTTCATATTCAATAACGTTTACACCTTTACTTCTTAATAAATCTTTTTTCCATTGTTTCGCGTCTGCTGACATATGAACAGTTACGTTAAAACCTAGTTTCGCACTCATAATCCCAATGCTTAGCCCTAAATTTCCTGTTGAACCGACCGCAATTGAATATTTTGCAAAAAATGCTCTACATGTATCACTATCTAAAATGGAATAATCATCTTCTTCTGTTAACATACCGTGCTGCAAAGCTAATTGTTCAGCATGTTTCAACACTTCATAAATGCCGCCTCTAGCTTTAATTGATCCTGATATCGGAAGATGACTATCACATTTTAATAATAATTCTCCTAAAATAGGTTGCTTGTAATTTTTCTCTAGAGCTTGTTTCATAGAAGGGATTTTCAATAAAGGTGATTCAATTATGCCTTTCGTCTCTTTCGTTTCAGGAAAAACTTTCACAATGTATGATGCAAAACGCTTTAACCTCTCCTCCGCATCTTTTACATTCTCTTCACTGAGTGGCGAATCTTTTATTGCCGTTTCATACTTTTCCATGTTCGGATTCACCCAAAACACTTCTTCCGTTGCGATTAATTTATTTAATAGTGGATATCGTTCTTTTAATTTCTCTATTTCCTTCATTCCTCTTCCTCCTCATCACCTTGTAGCTTACGATTTAATAAACTATAATTAAATTAATTTTAATATAGTTTAACACAAATAATTAATTTAAGTTAATTTTAATTTAATTTATTTAAATATAATTTAATAATAATCAAGGAGATTTTCAATATGGAAAATATAGATATTGGTAAAAAGATTGAAAAACAAAGAAAAGAAAAGGGCTTAACTAGTAAAGAACTAGCAAAGATGGCCGATATTACACCATCTATGTTAAGTCAAATTGAACGCGGATCTGCTAACCCTTCTATCCAAACATTAAAAGTTCTCGCTAAAGCTCTTGATGTTCCAACATTTAGCTTTTTACTTGAAGATACAAATACAGACGATTTAATTGTACGTTCTCATAAACGCAAAAAAATGATTATCGATAATTTATCATATGAAATGCTATCACCCAATTTCACAGGAAATTTAGCAACAGCGATTATGACCATCCCGCCGAATACAGCTTCATCAGAAAATGTACTAGAACATAAAGGTGAAGAATTAGCATTTGTATTAGAAGGGAAAATCACATTACATTTAAATGAAGAAGAATACATATTAGAAACGGGTGATAGTGTAAAAATACCCGCTTATTTAAAACATAAATGGGTAAATCAATTCGAGAAAAATGCTATTGTTTTATTTTCTGTTACTCCACCGATTTTTTAATAGATGTAATAAAAATAGCCACGTGCGGATTTCTCCGTACATGGCTATTTTTATTTTTTCGGCACGAACAAAATCCCTAAACTCATAACACAAAAACTGAGTAATTGCTGAACTGATAAACCAAATAGAACCGAATTCTGTTCACTAACAAGTGAAATAATGATATGAGCTAACCCCTCAACAATTAGAAAAACACTTATATTCTTTCCATTTCCTAGTCTTTCATCTTTCATCCATAGCAAGCCCATGATACAAAGGGCAAGGATGATCTCGTATGCGAAAATGGGGTGGTATAAAAATTTAGATTCATATATTTTCATTCCCCAAGGCAATGTCGTTTGTACACCTACTTCTTGGTGGAATAGAAAATAAAAAATAAGACTCATACATAGTCCATAAGGCAATGTATCAAGTAAAATACGAAGCGAGAATTGCTCCTTTTTACTTCTCCAAACAATGTATACAATCGTAAGTATGCATCCTACTACAATGTGTTGCATACTGCCTACAGCTAATAACGCTTGCATTGGTGACCTAATAGCCCATACTGGATTTAATATTGCCGGTGCAAATTTCCATACAAATACGATGATAAGAAAAGCATTTGTTACTGCATCCATCATTTTTTCATATGGTACACTTTGTTTCTTCATCTTTCGTTTCATCAACATAAATCCAAATAAACTTCCAATTATAAGAGATACTGGTTGTAACCTCACGATCCACTCCATCACTATGAAATCCCTTCTTAACTCTCAATTAATTTCTTAAATTTCTCTTCTAATTGATCTGGAGGTAATACGCCTCGTACTTGCTCTACGATAATTCCATCTTTATTAACAAAAAATGTCGTTGGTAAAGAAAATACTTTATAATCTAATCCAGCTACTCCGTCCATATCTAATAAAACAGGAAACTTAAATCCGTGACGATCTGCAAATGCGCTCGCTTCTTGTACTGGATCTCCAATAGTTGCATTTACCGCAAAAATTTCAACATCTTTTTTATATTTATCATACATATGAACTAAGTCAGGTGCCTCCATTTCACATGGTCCACACCATGATGCCCAAAAATTAATAAGATACGGTTTTCCTTTTGCATCATTTAACGAATGCAGCTTCCCGTCTAATCCTTTTAACGTTATGTTTGGTGCTTTAAATCCTACTTGTGGTAGTATTTCTGTTTCTTGTAACTCCGCTTGTTTTGCTTTTCTTTCTTTTTCTTCTTTCTTTGTATTATAAAAGTTAACTCCGGCCCAAATTAGTGCCCCGGCCAGTATAATCGCAATTAGTTTCTTCACTTTTCTTCCTCCTCATTATTAAAAGCCTGTAAATCCACCGAATAGACGAATAAAGAATGCTGTAATCTTCGTCATTTGATTTGTATACAATAAAATACCTGTTACAATCATCATTCCACCGCCAATTTTCATCATGACATTGGCATATGTAACGATCCATTTTATCTTCCCAATAAAGAATGCCATCACGAAAAATGGAACCGCAAACCCAAGAGTATATGCTGTAATATAAAGAAGTGCCCCTTCAGGATTCGTCGCGCCAAGCATGAGTACAGCTGAAAATATCGGTCCAACACATGGCGTCCAACCCGCTGCATATGTCATACCGACTAAAATTGAGCGAATATATCCAGTCGATTTACTTCTATACTGCACCTTTTTCTCTGCCATAAGCCACTTAGGCTGAAACAAGCCCGTCATAAATAGCCCCATTAAAACAATAAAAATCCCACCAATTTGTTGAA
>Ga0209463_1001128_pt1 | contig 17062 bp, 13 predicted proteins | sample AgamicMgSfrz_FD_187169 | JGI IMG/M metagenome (GOLD analysis project Ga0209463, IMG submission 187169) | Agave microbial communities from Guanajuato, Mexico - Mg.Sf.rz (SPAdes) (version 2) | ecosystem: Host-associated > Plants > Phyllosphere > Phylloplane/Leaf | place: Guanajuato, Mexico... | reverse complement strand
CACCGTACACACTATGATCAGGTAGTTCAAGCACTTGCAGAACGTGTAAGTACGTTGAAACTAGGTGCGGGAATGGATGCAGAAACGGACATGGGGCCACTTGTTTCAGCAAAACAAAAACAGACAGTTCTTGGCTACATTGAGCAAGGAAAAAAAGAAGGCGCACGTCTTGTTGCGGGAGGCGAAAGAACATTTGATATAGGTTACTTTGTTGAACCAACGATCTTTGCAGATGTAACGGACGATATGACAATTGCACGTGAAGAAATCTTTGGTCCAGTCATGTCAGTTTTCGTTTTTGATACAGTGGAAGAAGTAATCAAACGAGCAAATGATAGCGATTACGGTTTGGCGGCAAGTGTGTGGACAGAAAATATAAAGACTGGTCACTATATCGCTAACAAACTTCAAGCAGGAACAGTCTGGATTAATGATGTTGGGCTCGAGTGGGAGACAATGCCATTCGGTGGATACAAACAATCCGGTATTGGACGTGAAATGGGTGGAGAGTATGGCTTAGAGAATTACACAGAAGTCAAGAGTATCTACGTAAATATTGAACGTGCACAAAATTGAATAATATAAACCTATTTGTATTCTAAAAATTTAAAAATAACTATTTATATCGGAGGAAAATAACTATGTTTAAACCAGTCGGGATGATTCCAGCTTTACCTACACCTATGAATGAAGATAATAGCATTGACTTTAATGGCTTGAAACAAATCATAGACCATGCAATCGAAGGAGGAATGAACTGCCTTCTAGTTGGTGGAAGTACCGGAGAATACTCATTAATGAGCATGGAAGAACGAAAAGAAGTCATTAAATTTGTTTGTGAAACAGCAAAAGGTAGATTACCTGTTATGGCAGGAACGGGATGCCATCGAACAGAGGATACAATTGCACTTACTCAGTATGCAGCCGAGGTTGGCGCAGATTGTGCATTAGTCATTAACCCCTACTACATGCACACAAGTAGACAAGGCATCATTGATCATTACAAAGCAGTAGCAGAGAATTCTGATATTGGAATTGTTATCTACCATTATCCTGACGTAACAAATGTTGAACTTGACCCAGAGTTAATCTATGAGCTAAGTCAAATAGATGGAATTGTCGGCATTAAAAATACGGCTGATGGTCAGCATACTTCTAAACTTATTGCATTGACAAAGGACAATCCAAACTTCTCGGTACTTACGGGATTTGAACATCTAATCCTGCCTACTTTAGCATTAGGTGGACATGGTGCGATCGGAGTAGTTCACAACTTAGCTCCGAAAAAAATTGCAAAATTATATGATTTAATCGTAAATGAAAACGATTTAAAAGAAGCGACTAAATTAAATCAGCAATTGCTAGAATTATATAATGCTATTGAAGAAGAAACTATTCCAGGCACGGTGAAGGCGGGCTTAGAAGCACTAGGATTACCAGGTGGAAAAAGCAGGTTGCCATTAGTTCCTGCATCTGAGGAATTCAAGTCTACGATTAAACAAGTATTAACTAATTTAAACGAATTAAAGTTAGAAGAGTCAAAGTAAGAGATGTAACTATACTAGGTCGCGGAATCATGGCCATTTCATGAGAAGAACAGGGGGAATCAGGCTTAGGGGCTGTAAAAGGCAGTATTAGAAAAACTAGGGTTTCTAGAAAGGAAAAGAGATTGCCATCAGTCCCTACACCTGAGAAATTTAAGTCTACTATTATATAGGTAGAAACTAATTTTAAATAATGAAAATGGGAGGGGTCAAAATGAAGGATGTCATTATAGTTGGTGGTGGGCTTGCTGGTTTATCTGCTGCTTGGCGCCTTAAGCATCATGATATTTTACTTTTGGAATCCGATGATCGGATTGGTGGGCGTGTACGATCTGAACGTCGAGGAGATTATTGGTTAAATTGGGGCGGACATTTATATGCTGGAGATGGTTCAGCAACGGATGAGCTATTTAAATCTGTAGGAATAACTGCCTTGCCTGTACCTGGCATTTTATCTGCAATGTCGTTAAATGGGAAATTGCTTTTAGATGGTCCCGTTGAACTGTATCCATTTAGGGTCCCTATGTCATGGAAGGCTAGATTTGCTATGATTCGTGCAGGTGCTAAAGTGCGTGCAGCTGTTATCAAATATGGTAAAATGGCAAAAAAACGTCCGGGAGAGGACTATAGAGTGCAGCAACAACGAATTTTAGAATTTATGGATGACCGAACGTTCTCCGACTTTACGGGGAAACTACCACCAGACGCAGATGCCATTTTTAGACCTACCGTTAGTCGTTCGACTGGTAGCCCTGAGACGATGACCGCAGGATCAGGTGTAGGATATTTTCACACTGTATGGAACAAAGATGACGGGTTAGGGAGAAATATTGTTGGGGGACCATCAACGCTTACAAACACAATTGCCACAACATTAGGTGAACGAGTTCAATTAAATGCAAAGGTTTTGGAAGTTCTTCAGAAAGAAGACTCTGTCGTAGTAAGCTATACTCAAGATGGTGTGAAGCATGTGGAGGAAGCTCGTTATGCAGTACTTGCGACTCCTGCCCCGATTACAAAAAAAATAGCGAGAAACATTGATCCGGAAATTGCGGATGCTCTTGGTCAAGTTACCTATGGTCCACATGTTAGTGCAGCATTTTTAACAAATGAGACAGGACCTCAAGTTTGGGATGATGTCTATGCTTTTGCTACCCCTAAAAGATCATTCGATATTATTCTTCATCAATCTAACCTAGTCCATGCAAGGGAAAAGGAGAGAAAGTCAGGTAGTAGTCTTATGACATTTTCACCAGGGGAAAGTGGGCGTCGATTACTTGATAAATCGGATGAGGAAATTCTTCAAATCTATTTGAAAGATTTAAATGAAATATTCCCTGGTTTTAGTGATCATGTAGTGGAAGCTCAGGTAATGAAATTCCCATTAGGTTCAGCTTATATTTTCCCAGGTCGCGCAGAAATACAGCCCATTTTAACAAAATCTGCAGGTCGCTTGTTCTTAGCAGGTGATTACTTAGGAAGCTATTATACTGAAACAGCTGTTCAAACAGGATTCACTGCTGCACAAAATATTAACAGCTTACTGGAAGTTAGGGTTGTTGAATCCCAAAAAGAGAAGAAATTCAAGACAGTAGTTTCTAGTTAATTTCCATGTTTTTTTTGAAGGAACTAGTTGATTTCATTTTAAAATTATACCAGGAAATATATAGATAGAAAACCCTCATTAAAACCAGTGATTTACAGTCAATGATGTGGTTTTATGAGGGAATCCCCCAAGTCCCATTTAATCAATAACCTTATCTACCAATTTAAGCAATCGCATATATAAAGAAAGTACAGGCCAAGTTTTGCAACTACGTAAAATGCAAACGCTTACTTTTGGGAGTATTATCAACTTTTCAATTAAGTAATCTAATGTAAGAATTGTGCCATCTTTATATAGAAACCTAGCTTAATCTGGTAATACTTTAAGATGCTGTAGGGCGTCATTTGAACAATTCAATATATTCCCTTCAAAGATATATCCGTAGAACTAAAAAAACAAAATGGTCATAATATAAGACTTTAGAGGGAAAAAAAGGAATCATTTATACTATTTCACCATTAAAAACGGATGATATGAAATAAAAATTTATTTCAATCATAGGAGGAAAATTATGAATAAAGTCCGCACGATGGAAGAAATGCCTTTAAGTAAATTCCATTTTAAAATGTTTGCCTATAGTGGGGGGAGTGCATTCCTCGATGGATATGTTATTGGAATTATTGCAGTAGCACTTGCTGTTATGCAGCGTCAAATTGATATGTCTTTAACCATGGTTGGTTTGATTGGAATGGCCACTCTTGCAGGGATGTTTGTTGGTGGAATGACGGGAGGATATCTTACAGATATTCTTGGTCGAAAAAAGATATTTGTTATCAATATGCTTATTATAGCTGTTGTGTCCACTCTTCAGTTTTTTATTAACGATCCTATACAGTTGGTCATTTTGCGATTTATTCTAGGTATCATCATAGGTGCAGATTTTCCCATTGCAGGAGCTTTAATGACAGAATTTTCACCAAGAAAAAATCGTGGCTCCTTACTTGGAGGCCTTAATGGACTTTGGTATGTCGGCTATGCCAGTTCCTATTTGGTTGGTTACTTTATGCTATCTCTTGGTGATACAAGCTGGAGATGGATGCTTGTAAGCAGTGCAATCCCAGGAATAATTATGTTTATTGCTCGTTTAAGAATGCCTGAATCTCCTCGGTGGCTAGCTAATAAAGGAAGAGAAAAAGAAGCTAGATCAATTATTAGTAAAATATATGGTAAGCATGTTGTTATGTCGAAAGAACCAGAAATTAAGGTGAAAACAACCTTCCTTGATATTTTTAGAAATGGAAATGGGAAATGGACCTTTTTCGTAGCTGTCTTTTGGTCGCTTCAAGTTATACCTACTTTTGCGATAGGTACCTATATCCCTCAGATTCTTGGCCAGTTCGGTTTTGCCAATGGAACAAAAGAATACTTAGGATCGGCGGTCATTAATATCATCTATCTTGTCGGCTTGTTTCCTTTTCTGTATTTGGTTGAACGATATGGAAGAAGACCAACACTTATTTGGCCGTTTTTAGTATGTGCTATCTCATTGTTTGCACTCGGGTCAACCTCTGGATTGAATATGTCATTTATTTTTATCGTAGTTCTCTTTATAATCTACGGAGTACTTAATACGGGGATGGGAATACATCAATGGATTTATCCAAATGAACTTTTTCCAACGCATATTCGAGGAACGGCGATGGGCTTTTCTACCGGGATAACTCGTATTACTTCTGCCATTGGCACACTTTTGTTCCCTGCATTCTTAGCGAATTATGGTGTGTCAGCTACATTTTATGTTTGTGGGGCAATGTATTTCATAGGATTTTTAGTGGCTCTATTCATGGCTCCGGAGACAAAAAATATGAGCTTATCTCAAGCTAGTTCAATAAATAAAGGTAGTAATTCACCGGATAATAACTTCATTCAGAAAAAAACGGTTAATTAGAAAAAGGAATTTGCGGGAATTATGTCGAATCTTCTGAGAAGATATACCCTGGATAGTAGACGAATGATTGATCTGCATCACTTTTTTTGTGGATATAAATATAGTACAGAGAATAGTGTCCTATATTTATTTATTTATTAACCTGACTATCTACAACGCTTACAAAAACATATATTTCCGGAATCGTCTTTACGACGTTTAATTTCAGGTAGATTTATTAAATCCTGTCATCCACCTAGGCGGATGACAGGATTTAAATTTGAAGTTCTAGTTATGGACGGAGATCAGGAAGGCGGAGATGTTATATGGCTCCAACTAGATATATTGTTACCTAATCGAAGCCCTAATATCTTGAAAACTGAAATTGACGTAACATGGAATATGAGGTGCATAAAATGAAGAAATTATTAAGTTTAAAAGTTTACATCATTACAATTGCTGGTGCAACATGTTGGGGACTAATCGGTTTATTTATTACTCCATTATATGATCGTGGTTTCACAGCTTGGGATGTAGTCGCCATTCGAGGAATTTTCACCTTTGTTATCTTATTTTTGCTTATGGCTATATTTTATCGGGACCAATTACGTACACGATTAAAAGATCATCTTTTTTTCGCTGGTGCCGGAATTTTTAGTATTGCTTTTTTTAATTTTTTCTACTTTGAAGTCTTTTCTCAATCGAGTTTATCTCTTGCGGTAACCCTTTTATATACAGGCCCATTGTTTGTAACTATTCTCTCCCGGCTCTTTTTTAAAGAGGCTTTGACCATTCGAAAGGGATGTGCACTTGTTCTTGCTGTCATAGGCTGTGCCTTTGTTGTAGGTTTGTTGCCATTTGGTCAAGGAGGTATACCTATGCGTACCTTATTGATGGGAGTTTTATCGGGATTTTGTTATGCATTGTACAGCATTTTTAGTAAGCCTATAACGAAACGGTATTCTGCATTGACCATTACTACGTATACATTTCTTTATACAAGTATTTTCATGTTACTGACAAGTGACATACTAAAAAAGACTGATCAATTCCAACACGGAGATGTTTTGCTGTCAGCTGTGTTGTTGGCTTTGGTATCAACAGTTGGAGGCTTTCTTTTCTATACTTCGGGCTTAACACATTTAGAAGCTAGTAAGGCATCCATTTTGGCAACGATAGAACCCCTCGTTGCAGTATTAACGGGAGTACTGTTTCTCAGAGAACATTTGCAAGGATGGCAGTTATTGGGCATTGGATTGGTGCTATATTCAGCCATTCTAGTGGCAGGAAAAAGTAGTAAGGGAAAGAAGGCAGTTAACATACAGGCATATAAAACTCATTGATTCTTTTATAGGTTACAGCAAACTGAACGGCTATTATTGGATTTCTATTAGTTGTTCCCACTAGATTAAACAGACGCCATGTAAGAGGCGTCTTTTTTGATTGGGTCTTCTCCTAGGATGATATATAATATAATTATCCATTATGATCGAGTTTTTCAGATTACCTACAGCCAGAAGGTGAAAGGAGATTTAAATGAACATCCAAAGCCAATCAATCATTACTGAAATCATTAATATTAAAGAATCTCTACCAAAAAAACAAAGACAACTATGCGATTATATCTTAAAGAATTATCAATCAATAGGACTGATAACTATTAAAGAGCTCTCACATAATGCTAAAGTTGGAGTGTCAACCATTATGCGTACGGTAAATGCATTAGGGTATGACCACTTTAATGATTTGCGAAAAGATCTCTATGATGAGTCAGTACCCACTAATTCAAAGTGGACATTACAGAAGTCTTTTTCAGCAATTCCAACTGAAGGAGAGAATGTTCCTACTTTAGTGCAAGTTAGCAAGGAATCTATAAACTTACTAGATAAATCATTAGATTCAACCTTACTAGAAAATTTCGAAACAACCATTGATTTGATTCTCCATGCAAGTCATGTCAATGTTTTAGGTAGCAGACCATATAAGGCTATGGCGTTATATTTTGAACAATTGCTTGGGGAGTTTTATTCTAAAATAAGACAATTAAGCCATGATACCGAAGTACTCTGTGATAGAATATTGCAATTTGAAGAGGATGAGGTTTTACTTGTTTTCGCTTTTGAACCTTATACTAATCGAATTATAGAAGCTGTCACGCTGGCCCATGAACTCGGTATTAAGGTTATATTGATATCGGACCATATTTCTTGCCCAATTATCCAATATGCTTCGGTCACATTAAAAGTTGAAGTCAGTGAAGAAAAATTTTCTGTGGTACCTATTATTGTCTTGATTGAAGCATTAGTTATTGAACTTGGGAAACGTTCTTCTGAAGAATCGATTAAAAAATTGAAAAAACTAGAGAAAACACTTATTGAAAAGAATGTAACTTTTTCATATTGAAAATTTAGCATAAGGATTGAAAATCCGGCTTAAAAAGGTATTTATTCTTTTTTACAAAAATTGAATAATAAATCAAACAGGAAGAATCCATTTTTTTAGTGGATTCTTTCTGTTTCCTAACAAATAAGGATTAACTCTTTCTTTTTTAATAAAAATTTATTGTAAAGTGCTAGCTAGTTTCTAATTCGATGGAGAGATAAACTAAAAAATCACAAACAATTTGCATCCTTTCTGGAAAGAATATTGTTAGCCACCGAGGTACAAATTCATCCCAAGAAGGTTTCTTTTTTGATGGAAAACCGCGCTGGTACAAAAGGAGTGAGACGCCTTTTTGCCTCTGGACAGCCGGTCATATACTCTTTAATCAATATACCTGTGATAGGACTGAGCAAAATGCCATTCCTGTAGTGGCCAGTGCATATATGCAATCCTTCTATGAATGGGTGAGGTCCCATGACTGGCAGATGATCTGCTGCTTGGGGTCGAATACCAGCCCATGTCCGTTCGACTGCGCCTTCGTTAAGCACTGGCAAAAGACGGGAAGCTCGTTCTAAAAGAGAGAGAATACCGCGAGCCGTTGCAGACGTATCAAATGAACCTGGAATAGAAGTTGCCCCAATTAGCACTTCTTTATTACGCTTAGGTACCATATAACAACCGTCTACCGCAAAAACCGTTTTTAATGGTGCAGCATCGTTTAAACGGATCGACAAACATTCGCCTTTCACTGGAATAACTGGTAAGGAAAAACCGGTTTGAGCTAAGATCTGACTACTCCATGCACCAGCTGCATTTACCACTTGGCCTGTATAAAATGATCCAATTGGAGTATCAATTCCAACTATACGATCTTGACGTGTTAACAGCCGAAGAACCGTCGTTTCCTCATAGATATCTACACCCGCATTCAATGCAGCTTTCAAAAAAGCCTGAGCAAGAAGGGGTGCTTTTACTTGATGATCTTTTTCTAGAAAAATGGCACCAACTGTTTGAGAGGTCATGCAAGGCTCAACTTCCGGCACTTCCTCTGGTTCAAGCCATTGAATGGACGCATCTTTTTGGGATAAAAATTGAAATTGTTCTTGCAAATCATCTCGATCAGCTTCCTTGGCAGCTGTTTTTAATAAGCCGGCTTTTCGCAATTCGATATCAATGCCAGATTCAGATAGTAATTCATCGCGAAGAAGAGGGAACATAGCCCGGCTTTCCAGTGCTATTTCCATCAATGGATTTTCACGTTCAAATTCATTTTGTGCCCCTAGCATACCGCCTGCTGCCATAGATGCCTGTCCAGCTTTCCCTGCATCAAATATAGCAACGCTTAACCCTTCTTTGGCAAGTCGGTAGGCAATAGAACAACCAATTACGCCACCGCCGATAATGATGTGGTCATATACGTGCATTTTCTTCACTTCCTTATTCATAATAAAATGTTACTATTCATGAGCTTTTTATCATCCAATTTCACATGTGACAAATACCTGAAGGAAATACAAATAGGCGCTGCTCTCGAAAAAGAAAGCAGCGCTTTGTACAAAGAAGCCAAAAATACACTTGGTTTAAGTTGTGCCACTTCCCTCCGCCAGTACGAACTGGATCAGGTTCCAGGAGTCCCAAAGTTAATCACTTTAATCTCAGCCTTTTTTTAAAGGCACCTCCAGTGGATTGAATATTCATTTTTTTCAGACTACCATACAAACAGACGTTTGTCACTTGAACTTTTACTAAAGCGAATTTGAAAGACTAAAAATCTTAATACATGAATATTTCATTTCTTTAAAATTGATTCCCTGAGGATATCTTTATTTTCTTGATGAAGTATTTGAGTTGAAGAATAAAATAAGGTCAAGGGAGCTAATTGATGTTCGTTTCCTATAACATTGATGCACTAGCTTATGCTAAGAGAATGTTTAATAAATTAGTATTAATACATTCTCTTCTTACTAAGAACATTTATCTGATTAGGTTCTGAAACCTGTAATCCTAAAATAAATAAACTTTATTTTAAAGCCTTTAGATATTATTCAGGAAACATCCTTCATTTTATATGATTGATGAGAATGTCTTTAAAATTCTGTGCGGCTTTGGATAGATATCGATGTTCTCTCCATATAAGGGCAGTTTCAGAGTTTATGTTTGGAATTATTTCAGCAAAAGATAAGCTTTCGGGCATTTTTATCTGTAGAGCTATTTTAGGAACAATTGCAATTCCTAATCCTGAATCTGCTAGAGTCATCAAAGTCCTCACATCAAGACTTTCACAAATAACCTTTGGATTAAATCCAAAGCTATTACATGTCTCAACAAATCTGTGAAAAACATTATAATTACCCTGGCCGCGTAAGACTAAAAGAGGCTGATTCTCTAACTCTTTTATCGATATCGTTTTCCCTTTAAAAAAGTTGCCGTTAGAAGGTTGAATAGCTACAAGAGGTTCTGATTGTATGTGATGGATTATGAGATCTCTCATATCAGTCATTTCTTCGGATTGTAATGGTAATCGAATAATGCCTAGTTCAATTTCTTTATTTTGTAGAAGCTCTTCAATTCTTCGTGAATCTTCCTCCAAAAGTTGGAATGAGATAAGTGGATATTTCTCCTTAAATATCTTTAAAATTGGTGGGAGGTAAGGGATACATGACATTACTATCCCTATAGAAAGTTTCCCTCTTTCTCCCTCCTGCTGTTCCCTTACTTCTGTAACCATTCCATCAATTGAATTTAAAACTTCTTTCGCTCTTTTATAAAATGTCTGTCCAGTAGGAGTTAATTCAAAGTTTTTATTATTACGTTTAATGAGTATTACTCCTAACTCATCTTCTAATGCTTTTAGTTGCATACTTAATGGTGGCTGACCAATGTGTAAACGGTTAGCTGCGCGCGTAATTTGTCCTTCATCTACGATTGTTACAAAGTAAACTAGTTTCTTTAAATCCATGATTTCAGCGTCCTTTACATATATTTTTTATATGCACACATATCATTATATATATTTTACATATGTTTATACACACCATTAAAATGAATAAGCAGGGTTAAAGGTTAGCAAATAAATCATTTTTTAGGAGGGCAATGGGTATGAAACCATTAAAAAGTTTTCGAGAATATGTAGAAGTTTTAAAAGAATATAACGAAATAGTTTCTATTAATCAAGAAATAGATTGGGACTTAGAAATGAGCGCTATAATTCGCCGAGCTTATGACCTGCCTTCTCCAGCACCACTTTTTAAAACCATTAAAGACAGTAAACCAGGATTTGAAGTGCTGGGAGCACCAGTAGGAATGAGCCCAAATAAAGAAAATCCATTTATACGAGTAGCTCTTTCTCTCGGGTTACCAATAAATACTCCTGCTCCTGAGCTAGTTGAAGCCTGGTCTCATCTTCCAGACGTTAATCCTATTCCCCCTCGCTTAGTTGTAAATGGTGAGTGTAAGGAAAACAAATTATTTAATGATGAAATTGATCTTACCAAACTGCCCGTACCATTTATTCATGTTGGAGATGGAGGTCGTTATATTAATACTTACGGTATTCTTATCGTCCGTACTCCTGATGGATCTTGGGTTAACTGGTCTATTTCACGTGTTATGCTTGATGGTCCTCGTACAATGGCCGGCGTTATTATACCATCGCAAGATCTCGGTAAAATATACAGACAATGGAAAGAGATAGATAAAGAGATGCCGTATGCCTTATGTCTAGGTGTGGATCCTGGTATCGCTATGATAGCAGGGTATCCTCTTTCTGGTGATGTTAACGAAGGCGAAATGATTGGAGGATGGTATGGTGAACCAATCGAAGTTGTCAAATGCGAGACTAGCGATTTAGAAGTACCTGCTACAAGTGAGATTGTTATTGAAGGAACTGTCTCTCTAGAAGAAATGATTCCAGAAGGCCCATTTGGTGAATATGCTGGTTATACATTGGTTGGTCATGAAAAGCCAGTACCACGCTTTGATGTGACTGCTATGACACATCGAAATAATCCAATAATGCCAGTAAGCGTAACCGGTGTCCCCCCTGAAGAAAGTTCCACCAATTGGGGCATTGCTATTGCTGCAAGTATTCAAAATACGTTGCGAAAACAAGAATTACCTATTAAGGAATGCTTTATTCCATTAGAGTCTGCAGTACATTGGCTTGTTGTCACTATAGATCGTAGTCAACAAGGAGATGACAATGAACAGTTGGCCCATGAAATTGGAGAAGCAGTTTTTGCAACTAGAGCTGGTTCTTACATACCAAAAGTAATTGTTCTAGATGACGATATTAATCCAAGTAACATTAATCAAGTTGTGTGGGCTTTGGCTACCCGTCATCGACCAGATAAACGAGAAGCAATGGTTAACCAAAAGGTTTTACCTCTTGTTGGGTACCTAGATGAAAAAGAAAAGAGAGAGGCGCTTACTACAAAGGTCATTTATAATTGTTTATTACCTTTAAACAGTCGCTCTAAAGATGAGCAAACTATTGAAGCATCATTCAGAAGTTATCCTGAAAATTTACGCAATCATATTATTAAGAATTGGGAAAAATACGGATTTTAATGTGTCTTATAGGAAGTAATTCTATCTTCATAGATATTATATAAAGCCTTTTTAATAAGAAGGAGGATAAGTAAGATGAAATTGATTGTAGCAATAACTGGAGCAACAGGAGCTATGTTTGGTGTTCGCCTTTTACAGCTTCTTAAAGATACAAATATTGAAACGCATCTGGTTTTATCATCATGGGCAGCTGCAACTATTCAAGAAGAAACACCTTATACAGCGAAAGAAGTTTCACAGTTAGCCAATTACTCGTATTCAAATAAAGATTTAGGAGCCAAGATTTCCAGTGGTTCTTTTCAAGTTGATGGTATGGTTGTCGCCCCTTGTACAATGAAAACATTAGCTTCAATTCGTATAGGTCTTGGTGATAATTTAATTACTCGAGCCGCAGATGTAATTTTAAAAGAGCGTAAAAAGCTAGTATTGCTGACACGGGAAACACCACTCAACGATATTCATCTTGAAAATATGTTGGCGTTATCTCGCATGGGAACCGTTATACTCCCTCCAATGCCTGCATTTTATAACCATCCCCAATCTCTAGACGATATAGTCAACCATATTGTATTTCGAACACTAGATCAGTTCAACATACATCTTCCAGAGGCAGAAGAAAAACGCTGGAATGGAATTTTAAAAAGTAGAGGAATCACACAGTAAAGGAGAAGAGTATCTACTCATAGATATTGGAAGAAAAAAGAGGGGGTCTAAACCTTCTTTTTTTTTTATAGTCTATCACCCAAAAAAGAACTCATATTCATTTATAATCTATAGATTACCTACTTCGATAAATTTTCTTTTTGGTATATCAGGGTAAACAGGCAATCTTACGGCGATATCCACTTTACCCAATATATCTATTTTCTTAATCTTATATGTAACGTTATTGTATGTCCATACAACTTCATTCGCGTTAGAAAAGTATAAGGTAATGTATTTTATTGGAACAATCAATCTATAAAAGGGAATAAAATAATTCTTTTTTTATAAAAGGGTTAAAATAGTTTCAAATAGATGTTAATATACACTTAAGGTTAATTATTTTTAGATAATTCAAATAAAAAAGAATGATAGGAAGATTTAAGAAGCGATATGAATTAGAACAAACTAAAATGGTTGGTTTTCTACACATTTTATGAAAGGAGCGTTCCTATGCCTATTCTAAAGAATCAAGTTGTTTTAGTAACTGGAGCAAATCGTGGACAAGGAAAGATCATATCAAAGCACTTAGCATCCCTTGGAGCAAAAGTTGTATTAGGAGCAAGAAATGTAGAGGAAGCTAAATCTGTCTCATTAGAAATTGGAGAAGATAAAAGTCTACCTCTTCAATTAGACGTAACTAAAGAATCTGACTGGACAGCAGCTGTTAATACTATTATTCACACCTATAAAAAGTTAGATGTGCTAGTTAATAATGCTGGAATTTATATAAAAAAACCACTACTAGATACTACTACGGAGGATTTCCAAAAATTAATTAGTGTAAATCAACTCAGTATTTTTATGGGAATAAAAGCAGTTGCCCCATTCATGCAAAAACAAAAAAGAGGATCAATCATCAATAATGTTTCTATTTCTTCTTTTTCCCCAATTAATCAATCTGCTGCCTATGCAGCAACAAAAGCAGCAGTTTCTAACCTCTCTAAGTCTGCAGCAAGAGAATTAGGAAGCAAAGGAATTAGAGTAAATGTGGTTCACCCTGGTGTTATACATACAGACATGCTAGATGATGCCACTTCAAAATCAAATTGGAATGACACTATACCTTTGGGTAGAGTTGGAAAACCAAATGATATTGCCCATGCAATTGCCTTCCTTGCATCTGACCAAAGTTCTTATTGTAATGGAGCTGAAATCGTGGTAGATGGAGGTCTAACTCTAGGGACTGACATTTAAATAGTCTACTGTAGCTTAGGAGTAACCGTTTCCCCCACTACAAAGAGATCTAAACTCATGTGTTTCATTCGCATCGCAATTTCCCCTTTTATTTTTTTAGTTTATTTGTTTTTCTACTCTACTGATCCGTGTTACTTTATAGCCCCATTCCCTCAAATCAAATTGGGTTCGTACATTTTAGTGGGTGGGACAGTATTTGATTGTTCTTCTATTTTATAAAAAGAATAGGCGACTAGACCAACCCCTTTGATATAAAAAGGAGCACATACTCTGTGACCAGCTACTTATCACCTACTACGATATCGTTTCTTTTTTATTTTTTGAACAGACAAGCAAGCTTACTGAAGTAGCTACTTAGTATCAAAAGAATAAAGACTTCGTTAGTATTATCCCATCAATTTAAAACATAGCAAATACTAAATAAAAAAGTTATAGTTATAAAAAAGATTTACAGTATGACGAACATTATTAATGGGAAGATAAGGAGATAAACACATAAACAAGGGATGATTCCAGGACTCCTTCATTAGATTTCTAACTTTGTACCTAAATCCTTGCATTCAAGGGGAGTTTGTTGTTTTTAAAACTGTCAGTTAGTGCCATAACAGGGTTCTAAGAGGTGAAAAAAGAGCCGTTTATTATGATAAACGGCCCTTTGGTATGGTGAAGTCCAAACCTTAATTATTTAATATAACTTCAATTCTCTTTGTATTTTTACCTTTGTTCTTAACTTTATTAAATGAAAATAAACCAATCTCATTAGTTGACTTTACATGAGTTCCTCCACAAGCTTGTTCATCTAATTCACTAATGGCTACTAATCGAATCGTTTGGATAGACTTAGGCAGAAGGTTAGTCACGGTTTTGATGGATCCTGGGATTTTCTCAACTTCTTCACGTGGAAGAATGCGTGTAGAAATCATATGATTTTTTTCTACAATCTTCTGAATTTCCTGCTCCATGGAAAAAAAAGAAGCTTCAGAAATTCCTTCTTCAAACTGAACATCGATACGAGCGCGATCATCTTCATAAATCTCATTACTAGTAGCTAAAGCACCAAATTTATTATAGAGATGGCCTGCAATTACATGTAAAAGCGTATGGTATCTCATAAATCGATAACGTCGATCCCAATTGATGTGAGCCGTTGCCTCTCCTACAGATAGATTTTTTGCATCTTGCATATAATGAACAATTTCACCCTGTTCTCTTTTTACTTTTACAACTTCGATTTCATGATCTCTTTGCTTTATAACGCCTGTATCGAACGGTTGCCCTCCACCTGTTGGGTAAAAAACGGTCTGGTCTAAAATTACTTTATTTTCGTTAATTTCTTTAATAAAGGTCTTACAACTTGTCTGATAACTGTTCTCTAAAAATAATTCTTTTTCCATTTCCAGTTCCTCCTCATCAATGAATAGTTGAATAGACAATAAAGACTGCAAAATAAATTAAAATAGCACCTAAACATCGGTCAAACCAATGACTGTATCGTTCGTAGTAATCTCTAAACCTTTGATAAGAAATAACCGTTGAAATAAACGTAAACCATAGACCGACAGCTAGAACGATTTCCGTTCCATAAATCCAACGTACCCAGCTAGCTGTATCAGCTGAAATAAATTGAGAAAAAATACTTAAGAAAAAGAGTGCAGCTTTCGGATTCAATACATTACAGATAAAACCTTCACGAAATCCTTGTTTAACATTTTTATCCTTATTTATTTTTACTTCGTTTTCTGTTTGTTCTTTATTTTGTTTAACGGATCGAATAGCATGAAAACCTAACCATAATAAATAAAGGGAGCCAGCTATTTTTATGGCTATAAATATACTTGGAATCTTTTCGATAATGTAGGTAAAACCTAAAATTGTGTATGTGATATGAACGAAAAGAGCTGAAGCAACACCTAATGCTGTTGCAATCCCTATACGTCGACCAAAACTCAAACTATTTTTCATCACAAGAAAAAAATCTGGCCCAGGAGAGAGACCAGATAAGATTCCGATTAGGAATATTTCTAAAAACATATTAGGCCTCTCCTTTGTTGTTCTCTTTATTTAAAAGTTCATTTGTCACAATATAGAAAAGATCTGAATCACCTTTCCAAATTTGATTCATTTTCTCTTCTGAAGAATGCTCACTCATTACTTTCATCATAATGTCATGACGGATATATTCTTTAGCCAATAACACTAACATAGGATCTTGTGTATGCACGGCTGAAGGCACCGTATCTTTTGAAAAACCTGCAATCATCACTTCCTTGTTGTCACACACAATAATTGTTAATCGTTGACTCATACGCTGTTCTTCGATGTCTGCGGTAGAAGGATGATGATAAAAAGCGCGCCCAAAGTGATCAGTAGGCTGACAGTTAAACAAAAGCGAATATAATCGTACATTTGATTCTGTTGCTTTCGTTGCGTAGGGTTCTATCTCATGTAATTCTGAATCCCATACAGATAACCATACTTCTTGATTTGCTTTTGAAATAAGGTCATTCATTCGTTCAATCACAGCAGACCTTTCTTGAATATGACGAATGACATGAACTTCTGGAGGATGTTGAATTTGTTCAAGATTCTCTTGCAAATAATCAAATGTTTCCTCTTTCTCCTGTCGCAAACGTCCAATAAACTCGTTCGGTGGTACAGGTGTATAAGTTAATGGATCAGAACGAACTTCATTTATAGCACCGTGTGAAACCAGCTTATTGATGGACTGATAGATCATAGATCGTGGAACTCCACTCTGCTTACTGATTTCGTAACCAGTAAGAGGCGATTGCTTTAATAGTGATAGATAAGCCTTGCTTTCATTTTTTGAAAAACCGATTTCCATTAGAGAATCAATTAATTTTTCCATGACAGCCTCCTCATAGTTGTAATGACCCTTACTACTATAAAATAAATCAAAAAAAATAGCAACTTCTATAAATTTGAAGCGCTTTTCTAATTTTATAATATATATATTCGCGGTTGACATAATGTGTGTTTTCGGAATTCATGAAAAAGGAATCCATTAGTTTAAAAAACAAATAAAAAATATTGTAGTGTTTATCTTCAATTAATAAAATGATTAACATATAATACAATGTAAGAATTATAGATACAGAACTATTTTAATCGAGAGGCGATAACAAGATGGAAAACTTCTATTTGTTCGTGATTACCTGCATATTTCTAATTATT
>Ga0209463_1001127_pt1 | contig 17063 bp, 14 predicted proteins | sample AgamicMgSfrz_FD_187169 | JGI IMG/M metagenome (GOLD analysis project Ga0209463, IMG submission 187169) | Agave microbial communities from Guanajuato, Mexico - Mg.Sf.rz (SPAdes) (version 2) | ecosystem: Host-associated > Plants > Phyllosphere > Phylloplane/Leaf | place: Guanajuato, Mexico... | reverse complement strand
CATCATCCCGTAGTGTGCATGGCTTCCATGTTGATTTGTAATATATACGCGTAGTAGTTTATCTTTTTTGTTTTCATCTTCTTCCATTAATTTTTTGATCATTTTTGCGGCATTACGATTAATTTTACGATTTGGAACGGGAAAGCTCGGTACTTTAATGATTCCTCTCTGAAATCTATTGTATATTTAGCTTAAAAAATGGTAAGATATAGGGTAAGGAGGTGAATACAATGTCAACCATTACCCATTTAATTAAATTAAAGAATCCGACTACAAAAAAACATAAAGAATGGCTATCTGCTCAAGAAAAATATGCAGATTGTGTCAATCACTGTGTTGAACGTTTGTTAAAAGGTGAAACATTATCCTCTAAAAACGTAGCAGCTGATTTAAAATCAGCAATTATTAATGAAGCTATTCGTCGTGCTAAAAAAGCGGTTTCGGATTATAAAAAGGATGTTGCAGGTTCAATTCCAAATTTTAAAAATCAACTTCCAATTTCGATCAATAATCAAAATTGGGATACGAAAGAAAAGAATGGAAAATGGTATATTGGTTTTGTTATTGATGACAAGAAAAAATACATTCCTGTTGAACAAAACAAAATTGTAGAGACTTTTTTTCCTTATTTTCAACAAAACATTACAAAGGAAATTAAGGATGTTAAAAACAAAAAAACAGGAAAGAAAACATCGAAAGAAATTCGTATAGACCAAAATCGTGAGTTCAGAGGAACCATTCAACTTCTTCGAAAAGGGAAAGAATGGTATGTAGCTATCCCTATTGAAATGTCATCTCCTATTACGACATATTCTGTGCTACCTCAACAGATTATCGGTGTCGATCTAGGTCTTCGCCATTTAGCTGTGGTTTCAGAGCTAAAAAGCGGAAAAAGACAATGTTTTAGTGGTAAAGAAGTAGGTTATATCCGAAGACATTTTCGTTCCCTTAGACGATCTTTTGGAAAAAAGAAAGCACTGCGTGCTTTGAAGCGTCTAGGTAAAAAAGAATCTCGTTGGATGGAAGATTATAACCGTAAACTTGCAAAAAAAATTGTAGATTTTGCTTTAGAATTCGATAGACCTGTTATTAAAATGGAGAAATTATACAATATCCGTCAAACATGCAAGAGCATGAAAAAAGCTGATAAAACCATCCATTCTTGGGCATTTTATCAACTTCAGCAGTTTATTGAAGAGCGAGGAGCTAAATGTCACGTTCAAGTATTATATGTTGATCCGAAATACACTTCACAAATGTGTAATAAGTGTGGTCATATTGAAAAAGCAAATCGAAATAAAGACAAATTTAAGTGCAAAAAATGCAATTATACTTGCCAGGCAGATCTAAATGCAAGTAAAAATATTGCGAATAGCACTTCTCTTGCGGTGTAGTTATTTTTTCAAAGAAAAAATAATGTTTGATAGCAAGTTTGCCTGTTAGGTATAATCCTAAACAGGAGGGTCGCAGTGGCTAGACCTATGGTGTCTGCGTTGAAGAATGGTCGGAAACGGAACAACTAGAACGTCGTGAGACGTGCTTCATTCAGAGTAAGTCACCACCGCACTTCCACAGGGAAGCATGGGATTTTATTCCCGTGAGGATGTCACATTTCATGAGCAACCATCCCTTTCATTATTGAATGGTTTTATTATATCATTTTTTTGCCAAAAAAAGTCTAACCGAAAGGTTAGACTTTTTGATCATTGAATGGCTTTTTTATTCTTTTTTTGCTAAAAGGTGAATCATATCTTCTTGTATCGTTTGCAACCATGCTTTGGCGTCTTTTCTTGTACTTTCTAGTGGCATGTCTTTTTCGTAAATGAGAGTCATTCCTTCGGGTTGTTCGATATCAAAATCAATAATAGTCACATCAGGCATGCACGAAACAATTTCATGTTGACGTTCCAATGTTTCATATAAACTGAGTGATCCGTTCCAATATTTTTGATTAATTGCCCAGTATTCAATGCGTAATATTTTTTTATCTTTTTGTCGAGTTGTGTGAAGTGTAAAAGGGATGTCATCGATTTTAAATTCTTGTTTTATATTTTTTTGTAAAAAGATTTCTGTTTGTTGATCTAATGAAACGACCCATTCTTTCACTTCTGAAAAAATATCATCAAACATTGTTTGGTTTGATGAAAAATAAAACTGAAGACCATAATGATTTGGATCATCGTATTCTTCTTTAAGCGTTAAAGAAGGTTCATTTTTAATAATTTTTTTCATTGCATCCATATAGGGAACAAGACCAAATGTACCATTCCAATATTTTTGGTTGTAGGCAATAGCCACATAAAGGTTTACTTGATTGTTTTCTTTTTCGATAAAAAGAAAATCACAAAATTCAAGAAATAGAATCATGTCATAGGTTTTTCCAAAGAAATTAAGGGATTTTCCTTTTACTTTTTCTGGTTCCATATCTTCATAATACATAGGTAACATCATCCTTTTGTTAGTTAGAATACTTAAATTATATCAAAAAAAGACATAGTTTATGTCCTTTTTATGTAATAAAAAGCGCGATTGCGATGTAGTACATCAAATGTATTGGTTCTTCCTGTGACGCTTTCAGAATGACCTAAAAATAAATAACGTTGCTTTTTTAGTTTTTTAGCAAATTTCTCCACAATATCAAGCGTTGTAGATAAATCAAAATAAATCAAGACATTTCGACAAAGAATAACATCAAATTCATAAGTAGGTAAGTAAGAAGAAGTCATTAAATTAAGTTCTTTAAACGTAACCATATTTTTGATATGATCTTTAATGACATATCCTTTTTCTGTTTCGGTAAAATAAAGATCGAACCAATGTGCAGGCATTTTTCTAAAACAAAATGAATGTTTTGAATAAAATGCTTTTTCAGCTACATTTAACACGTGTGTGTCAATATCTGTTGCAATAATTTTCACTTTATGTAAAGGGATTTGATTATGTTCGGCAATCATCATTGCCAACGTGTAAGGTTCTTCTCCTGTTGAACAAGCAGCGCTCCAAATATAAATATCATTATGAGGTTCTTTTTGGTACAATTCGGGTAAAATAGTGGTAACAAGTTCGATTAATTGATTTTCTTCACGATAAAAATAAGTTTCATTAATGGTTAAAAAAGGAATTAATAACTCCCACTCAGAAGAATTTTTTTCAATGTATTGAAAATATTCAAGTAATGAAAGAGATAATTCTTTACTTCTTCTGCCTATTTTGATGCGTAAAGAAGAAAGGTTGTTTGAAAAATCAATGCCAATTTTATCTTTAATTTGAAGTGAAAAAGCTTTTAATTTTAATTCTTCCAACGAAAATTCCTCCTTTTTTTCTTTTTATACTAGGAGACAAAAAAGAAAAAGCAAGGATTTTTTTCATTTTTTATATAAAAAAATACAACAACTAAAAAAGAAAGGGTGGAAAAAATGAAAGGAAAAACATGTAATGAATCACGCGTGGTACGAACAGATTTAGTGTTGCCAAATGATACAAATAATCATAATACGCTTTTTGGTGGCGTATTGATGAAAAATATCGATGCGATCGCTTCCATTGCAGCCAGAAAACACTGTCGAACAGAAATTGTAACAGCGTCCACCGATTCTGTTGATTTTTTGTACCCTATTTCGCCAAATGATTCGTTCTTTTTAGAAGCGTTTGTCACATGGGTAGGAACAATGTCGATGGAAGTGTTCGTTAAAGCGGTAGCAGAAGATTTTAATACGGAAGAAAAAAGAATTGCAGCCACTGCTTTTTTAACATTTGTAAGCGTTGGAAGTAGTAAAGAAAAACCCGTTCCTTCTATTATTCCAGAAACGGATGAAGAGAAAAAATTGCATGAAACAGGAAAAGAACGAGACGAAGCGCGAAAAAAAAGAAGATTAAAAAGCAAAGAATTAGCTTCTTTTTTAACAAAAAAAGCGCCTTGGGAATAAAAAAAAGACATTACATTAATGTCTTTTTTTATGATGAAATGCTGCTACTTCGGAAATATCCGAGGTAATGGCGATATTTTCTTTAGTAAAGAGTGTTAAAAAGTCGGGATAATCATGCACGCGTTTATCTAATACGCAAAATGATCCATAATCTTGTTTGGTACGAATTAAACGACCAAAAGCTTGCTCATAGCGGACGAGTGCTTCCCACTGTGAATACCCTTTGTTTTGATCTAATAGCTCCTGAATAGGATGGGTTGGGACAGAAAAAGGCATGCGGGTTAAAATAATTTGCGTAAGTGCCTCTCTTTTTAAATCTATTCCTTCGAAATAACTGAGTGTTCCAAATAAAATGGAACGAACATCTTGATTTGAAAATGAACGCATAATGTGTTGATGGTTTGTTTTGTCTTGGACCCATGTTTCAATAGGTTCACCTATTTCTTCTGAAAGACTTGCAAGAAAAGGTTTTAATTTTAGCGCCATTCGCTTCATTGTTTGAACAGAGGTGAAAAGAATAAATGTTTTTTGTTCTCCTGCTTGAAGCAACGCTTTAATTTCAACTTCTAATTCACTTTCGTAAGAAGAAAGTTTGGGATTGATTGTAGTCGAAGCATACACTATCGTTTGTTCGCGAAGCGAAAAAGGTGTAGGCATGACACGGTCAATATCTAATGTGACGTTCATTCGTTCAGCAAAATGTTGGCATGAATTGTTTTGTGCAAGTGTTCCTGAAGCAAAAAGCGTTCCTTTTGTAAACAAAGAAGGAAGAAAGGAAATATGTTTAGGTGTAATTTTTAGTGAAACTTTTCCATTTTCAGGTTTTTCTGCCCAAACTAATCGTCGATCTTTTTCTTGTTTAAATAAATAGAAAAATTCAAGAAGTTCAAGCGAATTTACTGCCCAGAAATTTTCATCCTCTTTAAAAGTAGTATCTTCTTTCTTTTCATCAGTAACAAGGGATTCTTTAAAAGAATGAATGGTTTCTTTTTGCCATTCTAATAACTGTTCGACCATTTTAAAAATGCTTTCTTCTTTGAATTTCAATTTTTCAAGTGAAGCGGCAGGTTCGGAAAGTCGTTCAGTTAATGCATTCATTCCTGCTTTAAATTTTAAAACCACAGGATTTTGATAAAAAGAAGACGTAAACCATTCATTGATTTTTTCTTTATTAAATTCATGTTTATATGCCAAATTCATACCTTGAAATGCCCATTTTTCTACTTTTTCATAAGATAAGTCGAAGGTGGCAGCATCTAAAATAACTTTTTCCATTTTGTGTGCTTCGTCAAAAACGTGGAAATGAAAATCATTCCATGCTTCACTAACATAAAAATGTCGATTAAAAAATAATGAGTGGTTAACAATCACCAAATCTTTCCCTTTTTGATGGTAATGTTCAAAAAACGTACAATTTTCATAAAAAGGACATTGTTCTTTTTTACATCCTTCCACTTGCATCGTTTCCCATTGTGTTTGGGACATTTTAATTCCGACGTTTTGTCGATCTAATGCACGATGTTCGGTCAATAAATCCAATGTTTTATCATTTATTTTCTCATAAAGAGAAAGCGGAATACTATCTTGCGCTTCAGCGAAACGTTTATGGCAAAAATAATTGTTACGTCCTTTTAAAATAGCATACGAAAGAGGGCGATGATCTGAAGATAATTTTTCATAAATATCATTCATCAACACCAAATCTTTCATTAATTGTTCTTGAAGATTAATGGTAAATGTACTAATGGTCATATTAAAGCCTGGATTTTCTAATTTCATTGCAATAAAAGGAATTAAGTACCCTAAACTTTTCCCCGTCCCTGTTGGTGCGTGAATGCCAATTTTTAACCCATTTTTCATCGAATGATAGACATCATTCATCATATCTAATTGTTCTTGTCTTGTTTCAAAATGGGGAATTAATTTTTTTACTTCTTCTAATACTTGGTTAAGCATCTAAAAACCTCTCTTTCTTTTCTTCTCTCTTTATTATAAAATAGAGAGTGGAGAAAAAGAAAGTAAAAAGGAGAAATTTAATTTTTTCAAAAAAGTATTTTGTACTTTTTTAATTAAACGCAAAGGGTGATAAAGATGAAAACATATACAGTTGCAGTAGTAGGTGCGACAGGCGCCGTTGGACAAAAAATGATTGAAACATTAGAAAAAAGAAATTTTCCTGTAGGGAAATTAAAAGTACTTGCATCAAAACGTTCTGTTGGGAAAACAGTGACATATAAAGAAAAAGAATATGTAGTAGAAGAAGCGCTTCCTGAAAGTTTTAAAGGAGTAGATTTCGCATTATTTAGTGCAGGCGGATCTGTTTCAAAAGAATTGGTTCCTGAAGCGGTAAAACGTGGAGCGGTTGCTATTGATAATACAAGTGCATTTCGTATGGATCCGAACGTACCGCTTGTAGTACCTGAAGTGAATGCACATGCATTAAAAGAACATGCAGGTATTATCGCTAACCCAAATTGCTCAACGATTCAAATGATGGTAGCGTTAAAACCAATTTATGATGTATATGGAATTGAAAAAATTGTGGTTTCTACTTACCAAGCGGTTTCTGGTGCAGGAGATAAAGCGATTCATGAGTTGAAAACGCAAACAAATGAAGTACTAACAGAAAAAGAAATGACAAAACAAGCGTTTCCTCATCAAATTGCTTTTAATGTTATTCCACAAATTGATGTATTTGAAGAAAATGGATTTACAAAAGAAGAAATGAAAATGGTCAATGAGACACATAAAATTTTAGAAGATGTATCCATTGAAGTAACGCCAACATGCGTGCGCGTACCTGTTGTGTTTGGGCATTCTGAAAGTATTTATATTGAAACGTCTAAATCATACGATTTAGAAAAAGTAAAAGAATTATTAACGAAAGCTCCTGGTATTGCTGTTGTCGATAATCCAGAGAATAAAGAATACCCGATGCCAGTTGATGCAGAGGGACAATATGATACGTATGTAGGACGACTTCGCCGTGATTTATTTCATGAAAATGGATTAAACATGTGGGTTGTAAGTGATAACGTATTAAAAGGTGCAGCTTTAAATGCGGTTCAAATTGCAGAGGAATTAATAAAATAAACAGCCAAATGGCTGTTTATTTTTATAAAAAAACCCTAACATTTGTTAGGGTTTTTGCTGTTACGCTTTTTCTACAATAATTTCTTCTTTTGAAATACGAACTTTAATAGCTGTTACGCCTTCTTCATCAAGGATTAAATCTGTTGCTTTATCCTCGATATATTGTTGAATCGTGCGACGAAGCGGACGAGCACCAAACTGTTTATCGTAACCCAATTTTGTTAATTGTCGTTTTGCTTCTTTTGTCACGTTCAGTGAAATATTTTGAGCTTTTAATTTGTTTTCTAAATCGGAAAGTAGTAAATCAACGATTTGAACTAAGCTTTCTTCTTCTAGGTGGTTGAATTCTACAATTCCATCGAAACGGTTTAAGAATTCAGGACGGAAGTACGGTTTTAGAGAATCAATTAATGATGATTCTTGTAAAGACGTACTTTCTGTTGCACTAAAACCAAGTGTTTTTGGTTTGATATCTGTGATACCTGCATTACTTGTTGCAATAATGACTGTATCTTTAAATGATACCGTTTTACCGTGTGAATCAGTTAAACGACCATCTTCTAAGATTTGTAAGAACATGTTTTGAACATCTGGATGTCCTTTTTCAATCTCATCAAGAAGAATGATTGAATATGGTTTACGACGAACTTGCTCTGTTAATTGACCAGCTTCATCGTGACCCACATATCCTGGAGGTGAACCGATTAATTTTGAAACAGAATGTTTCTCCATGTATTCACTCATATCCAGACGAATCATTGCATCTTTTGAACCGAACAATTCAAGTGCTAATTGTTTTGTTAATTCTGTTTTACCAACACCAGTTGGTCCAACAAATAAGAAACTAGCAATTGGACGTTGTGGATCTTTTAATCCAGCTCGTGCACGGCGAATTGATTTGGCTACTTTATCTACAGCTGCAGATTGACCGATCACATTATCTGCTAATGTTTCAGCTAAATTGTTCATTTTCGTACGTTCTTTTTCTTGAAGTTTTTGAACAGGAATACCTGTTTTTTCTTCTACGATACCTTCAATATCTTCTACTTGAACAGAAGGGCGAAGTGCTTCGTAAGAAGCTTCAATTTGAACTTCTTGATCACGAAGGTCAGCGGCTGCTTCAAATTTTTGTTCTAAAACCATTTGTTCTTTTTCAGCACGAATTTCTTCTAATTGTGCTGCCATTTCACGCATTGGTTTTAAATCTTGGCGAAGATTTACTTTTGAACCTGCAATATCAAGTAAATCAATTGCTTTATCAGGTAAGCGACGATCTTGCATATAACGGTGAGATAATGTCACACATGCTTGAAGCACTTCATCTGATAAAACCACATTGTGGTGTTGTTCATAACTTGAACGAATGCCTTTTAAGATTTCAACTGCATCTTCCAAGCTTGGTTCGTTAACCGTTACAGGTTGAAAACGTCGTTCTAATGCAGGGTCTTTTTCAATCATGCGATATTCTTTTAATGTTGTCGCACCCATTACTTGGATTTGACCACGAGATAACGCAGGCTTTAAAATGTTTCCTACATCCATTGCACCTTCTCCACTTCCAGCTCCAACTAGTTGATGAATTTCATCAATAAATAGAAGGACTTCTGGTCGTTCTTCTAACTCTGAAATAAGTGCTTTTAACTTCGCTTCTAGTTGTCCTCTAATACCTGTTCCAGCTACAATATCAGCAGCGTCAATTGAATAAATTTCTTTATTCAATAATTTTTCAGGTACGTTTTCATTTACAATACGAAGAGCTAGACCTTCTGCAATAGCTGTTTTCCCTACACCTGATTCTCCAATTAAAACAGGATTGTTCTTGTTTTTACGATTGATGATTTCAATCATTTGATCCACTTCTTTATCACGACCAATGACAAATGGAATTTTCCCCTCATCTGCTAAATCGTTTAAGTTGCGTCCAATTGAATCAAGTAATCCGTTTCGTTTTGGTTTTTTAGTTGCAGTTTTAGCTGAACCGTTTGTTGCTTGTGAATTGGATTGGTTTGAGCCACCTAAAGCAGCTTGTAGAATATCACCGATAGGATTTCCTGACATATTCATTCCTCCTGCTTGTAATAGACCTTCTAATCCTTCTAAACCATTTAGATCTAGTAATTCTAGTAAATCAGGTACGCTTGCGTTTTCTGCGCATTCTGCACACATTGATACTTCTTTTGGTGCTTCTCCATCAAGTCCCATAATTTTAATAGAAACCATATTGTTTGCATCTTCTTGGCATTTTGGGCATTTAATTGTCATCTTTTTTTTCTCTCCTTTTTTCCTTATCTGTAGTTTAAATTTATCTTAAAGATAAATTTAATTTTAGCATAGTTCTATTATATTTTGGTAAATAAAGGGTGTCAATTATTATTTTTGAAAAAAAGAGTGAAAACTCACTCTTTTAAGATGACATCGGACAAAGAAGAATTTGAAATATTTTTCGTATGTACTTTTCCTTTGATTAAACATCTTCCATTTCCTATCATATCAACATTTAAAACATTTATCAAACTTTTTACTTGAATGTTGTTTACCCCATTAACAGAAAGAGAAACTTTATCCATTTTTTCACTTTTAACATCGAATTTTGTTTTTCCTGAAGAGTAAAGGATAAATTCTTGAGAAGAAAGTACTTTTCCTTCGATTTCTCCTGTTGAAAAAAGTGTAAGACGTGGAATTCGCTCAAATTTAAACGTATTTTTCCCAAAAGAATGAAGTTCAATTTCAGAAGAAATGCCTTGAATACGAATATCTAGTCTTCCTGTTACCTCAATTTTATGAAGGCTATTTTGAGGTACTTTTACAAGAAGAGAAACAAAAGGGATTTCATCTATTTCTTCATGATGTTTAAACAAAGTAGAAAAGAAACCTTTTGATGGCTGTTTGGTTTCTTTTTGTGGAATACCTTTGATATAAAAAGCATGTTCAGAAATAATAGTTGTAATTTTTTCCTTCTGCTCTGATTCAATTTCAATATGATTTTTTTCATGTACTTGAAATGTGATACGTCCTATTAAATAAGAAATATGTATCGTATTAATCTTAACAGGTTGTTGTACAATCATCATGGTTTCCTCCTAAACGAGCCTATTTTTTATATAGAACAAAAAGAAGAAAAATCCTGGTTTTTTGTTGGGATCTTGATTAAGTTTTTAAAAAAGGAGGGAGAAATTTGAAACCTGTTCTATTAAAATGTTTTGCAGAAGAATGGCTATTTTCTCGTTTATTTACTTATGTAGGTTCTCAAACGCCTGTTTATACATATGAAAAAAAGAAAAAGAAATGGAAAAAGCATGAACCTAAAAAAAGAGAGCGAATTCCTTTTTTATTTTTTGATGAAGAAGGAATGATGATAAATTTAACAAATATTTCTGGAGATTGGTCTCTTATTTCATGGAATGAGATCAGAACGGTTACACTCTATTATACGATGAATCCATGGGATTGTATCTCTTTTTCGTTTGAAGAAGAAAAAATCGAACGAGCGAAAATGAAATTTTATCTACAGGATATGAATGAAAAGTATGCTGGTTTTCACGAGCATTTCAACAGTCTCTATCAAGATAAATTTTCGCTTTATTTAGATTGTAAAAAAAGAAGTGTTCAACTACAATTACCTCCTTCTTGGATAGAAGGAGAAGAAATACATGTGTTGAAAGAAATCTTCAAAGAACACTATAGAGAAATTGAAGTAGATGAAGAAGATGAAGTATTGAAAAATTTTTTTGATTGAGAGGGTATTACTATGTACAAAGGTAAAAAAGTAGTCGTATTAGGGCTTGGTAAAAGCGGATGGGCAGCTATTCGTGTACTTAAAAAATTAGGTGCTCTTGTTATTGGGCATGATCATAAAAAAACAGAAACACCAGAGGAAGTAGATGTAGAATTAAAATATGGAGAAGAAGAGGTTATTACATCTGACATCGACGTTGTTGTAAAAAGTCCAGGTATTCCATATAACAATAAACATGTTCAACAAGCATTTTCTCTTCATATTCCTGTAATTACGGAAGTAGAACTAGCGTATCAAGTTACAAATGTTCCGTTTATTGGCATAACGGGAAGTAACGGAAAAACAACGACTACGACATTAGTGGGAGAAATTATCAAACAAGATCAGCAAGCTGTTTTAGTAGGTGGAAACATTGGCACGCCGCTTTCTCAACAAGCTTATGAAGCGAAAGAAGAAAAATGGATGGTAGCGGAATTAAGTAGTTTTCAATTGATGGGTATTGAAACTTTTCAACCTAAAATTGCTTGTTTAATGAATATTTATCCTGCTCATTTGGATTACCATGGAACAATAGAAGAATACATTGATGCAAAATCAAAGCTCTTTCAAAATCAAACAAAAAATGATCTCGCTGTATTAAATGCGGATTCTCCTTATACAAAACCAATAGAAGAAAAAATACAATCTTCTATTTATTATTTTAGTACGAAAAAAGAAGTGGCAAAAGGCGCTTACGTAGAAGGAAATGAATTAATGTTTAAAGATGAAACAGGGAAGAAAACCTCGATTATATCCGTCGATAAAATCGTATTAAAAGGAGAACATAATCTGGAAAATATACTTGCATCTATTGTTATCACGATTCTTGCAGGTGTAAAAGTAGAATCCATTGTAAAAGTGTTAACACGATTTAGCGGAGTTGAACATCGATTAGAATTCGTGGAAAATCAACAAGGAGTTTCTTACTACAACGATTCAAAAGCAACGAATCCTGAAGCATGTAGTCGAGCACTTCGTTCGTTTCATGAGCCTATTTTGCATATTGCTGGAGGTTTAAATCGAGGAATTGATTTTCACGAACTCATTGATATTTATGAGCATCAGTCGATTAAACGATTATTTGCTTATGGAGAATCCAAAGACATGCTTGCATCGATGGCTGAAAAAGCGAATGTAAAAGTAACAAAAGTAAATACATTAGCAGAAGCTGTTCAACAAGCGAAGAAAATGGCGACTTCTGGAGATGTTGTTCTTCTTTCGCCTGCTTGTGCTAGCTGGGATCAATATGCTTCATTTGAAGAAAGAGGAAAAGTATTTAAAGAAGAAGTGAAACGAAAAGGTTAAGGGATTCCCTTAACCTTTTAAAAATCATATTTTTGAAGTAAGGAAGAAAATAAGCTTTTGCATAAGCGCCATTTTTAAATATTTCCCATTTTAACAAATGAATGTTTTCTTTAGAAAAATATTCAATGGACATCAACAAAGAATCTCCTTTCAATTCGTCTTAATTTTACGCCTTTAGCAGGCGATGTATATAAAGAAAATGAATAAAAAGGGGTTCGAATCTTTTTTTCTTTAAAAAAAGTATCAAATTGTTTTCTAATTAATAACTCAATTTCTTCTCGTTTAGAAGAAATGGTTTCAAACATAATTTCAAGATGAAAAAAATTATGTTGGATAATTCGAAACTCTGTAATTTCGTGGCTCGAAAATAAAATACAACGTCGAATGAAATCAGGAAAAACAGGGACGGATGTTCCATCAACTTGTTTAAAATAAAACAAATCATCTTGTCTTCCATCGATAGATGAAAGAGCTGTAAAAGGGCTTCCACATAAGCAAGGTTCTTCTTTTTCTGTCAAAATATCATTTAAACGATAGCGAATAATAGGTTGCGTGGTTCGTGTAAAATCTGTAATAATAGGGACAAATTTTCCTAATTTTTTATCGATATATTCTTTTTGAATGACAACCAAATCTTCGTTTAAATGAAGTGTTCCGTGTGAACAAGTAGTCGCTAAAAATCCTTCTGTGCATTGATATACTTGATGAATTTTTTGCTTGAAAATAGAAGAAAGATACGTTTCATCAATGGGATCCAGTACTTCAGCAACCGAAATAATTTTAATAGGCGAAATCGTTAAAGAGCCTGTTTCTTGTTTTTTTGCCAATAACCGAAGTAGGGAAGGTGGTCCGATTAAAATAGTCGGTTGATATTGATTTAAAGAAAGTATATGTCGATCTACTTCTTCTAGTAAATCATAAAAGGAAAAATGAATCGGTCCTTTTTGTACAGAAGAATATAAATTGCTATTTGCTCGCAAAAAAAATGCAATACGTTGAAATGTGAAAAGAGAAGAAGGCAATGTTTTTTGCAAAACAGTGGCTGCCCACTTAACACGTTCCTCAGGAGATACGAGGAAAATTCCTCGATTTCCAGATGTTCCTGATGATAATCCAACGGTAACAGAATGAATCGTTGGAGAAAAATTTCGTGATGTTTCTCCTTCTAAAGCAACAGAAAAAGCGTCTTTCTTTGTAATAGATACTGTATTTAATGTATCAAAATGTTCCATCATACTCGACTTATCAATAGTCGGGAATTCTCGCCAATGATCAAGTGTTTTTTCTTTCCAAAGTTCTTGATAAAACGAAGAATTCTTTTGAACCCATCGTAGATGTTTTTTAACTTTTTTTTCTTGCCATTTTTCCAATTGTGCACGATTGGAAAAAGTTAAATGTTTTTGATAAAAATAATGAAAAAGAAGAGTAGGAAGTTCAAACATATTAATCCTTCTTTCTAGTTAATTTGTAAGTGATAATTTTTTCCAATAAAGACCACGGAATCCATTTTTTTAAACCTACTAACCGTTTGGTTTCTTTTCCGATTGCATAATAGAAAGCAGGTTTTTTAACAGAACAAATAAAAGCTAACTTTTCGGCAACTTCAAGTGGATTGTTTCCGTTTTCCTTGGCATTAGTAGCTTCTTTGAAAACATTGTTTACTAAATGTTGATAATCAGATTCGACAGATAATTGAACGTTTTCTAATCCTTTTTCCCAAATGTTTGTTTGATAAGAACCAGGTTCAACAAGCGAAACAAATATATTAAAAGGTAAAAGTTCTAATCGAAGAGATTCGCTATATCCACGGAGTGCAAATTTAGATGAAACATAAGGTGCCATAGCAGGAAAACCGAAAGAGCCGCTAACGCTGCCAATATTGATGATTTTCCCTTTTCGCTGTTTTCTCATGAATGGTAAAAACGCTTTCGTAACGGCAATAACACCAAAAAAGTTTGTATCGAACTGTTCTTTAAAAGAAGATAAAGGAATAGTCTCTGTGATACCCCCTGTGCAATATCCCGCATTGTTAATTAAAATATCCAAAGAACCATAGGTGGTAGAGACATACTCAACTACTTTTTGAATTTGTTTTTCATCTGTTACATCTAAAGAAACAATATCAATGGAGTCGAAGACTCCATTTTTTTTCGCTTCTTCAAGAAGGGATGTTTTCTTTTTTATATCACGCATCGTAGCAATTACGTGATATCCTTTTTTGGCTAATGTAAGGGTGGTTAAAAATCCAAATCCACTACTTGTTCCTGTTATTAATACATTTTCTTTTTTCACGGTAACTTCCTTTCTGAAATCGTTATTTCCCTACAATGAGAAGGAATAATGATGGTCTCTGGTGATTGTTGATAAAATTGATGAATGTTATATAACGTTTTTTTAAAAAGAGTAACATCATATAAAATAAGCTCTGCTAATTTACTAGGAAGAGTATAGTGACGAAAAGAATCACTATCCCAACTCGCATCAGCTATTAAAAATACTTCTTTTTCATCATGTTGAAAAAACAAACCAAATTGACCAATGGCGTGTCCTGATAAATCGACAGATAAAAGAGTTCCATCGCCAAAAAGATCATAAACAGTTGAAAAAATTTGTTTGAATGAATGGTTTTTCACATAAGAAGCGAAAGGAGCATCCTCGATAAATGAAACACGTTCATTAAAATTTTTTGGAAGAAGTCCAGGAATAAACGCGTGTTTTAAAGCAGAAATGCCTTGTTTGTCTATTAAAAAATCATACGCTTTTTTTGAACAAATAAATGTTGCATTCGGAAAATCTTTTAATCCTGCAATATGATCTCCATGAAAGTGAGAAATAAAAAGATAGCGAATTTCGTTTGGATGTATGCCCATTTTTAACAATTGATGAGAAGCACTTTCTTCTTCTGAAAAGTGTAAAGGTGTTGTTTTTGCATAAAAAGAATAAGGGAATTTCTTTGTTTCGTTCAAAAAATGAGAAGCATATCCTGTATCCATTACGATATATCCTTTAGAAGGATGTTTTATCAGGAAAAAAAGAGCGGGGAAGTGAATGTTTTTCCATTTCCCTTTTTTTGTTGTTAAACGTTCTAATTGAGAACAAGCTCCTCCTTTTAAAATCTTAAATGTCTCCATGTTCATGCTGTTCCTTCCACCATTTTACAAATAGATCAAGTCCTTCTTTAACAGAAACGGAGGGCTTATATCCAAGTTCGTTTTTAGCTTTTGTGATATTTAATGTTTGACTTTTCCCTAACACACCGACCGTATAACGTGTCAAAAGAGGTTCTTTTTGAATACGAAAAACGCGATGGACCCCTTCCATAGCATAAGCGAGTCGATAGGCGCTGGAAAATGACATATATTTAGGTTGAAAGGGCAAATGGAGTTTTGAAAAAAGCAATTGAAGCATATCAATTAAATAAACAGGATCTCCATTTGTAATATTATATTTTTGACCAATCGTACATTCAGGTGAGTGCATACATAAAAGCAACGCATCTACGACATTTCCTACATAGGTAATGTCCATTAATGTTTTACCATCTCCAAATAAAGGAAGCGACTCTTTTTCATTAGCGCGAATCAAACGAGGGATAATGGTCGTATCACGAGGACCGAATAAAGCGCGCGGACGAATCGTAATGGTTGAAATGCCTTCTGCAAACGCTTGATCAATTTCTTGTTCAGCTAACCATTTCGTATGTGCATAATGATTAACAAAAACAGGAGGCAACATGTCATCTTCTTTTACACCTATTCGTTCGTCATGGTTAAAATAAATGCTAGGTGTAGAAACATGAATTAAACGTTTAGGATGATAGGTTTTACATCCTTGGATAATATTTTTTGTTGTTTTAACATTTGCTTGGTAAAATTCTTCGTATTTTCCCCAGGGAGAAGAAAGAGCGGCGGTGTGAAAAATGAAATCTTGATTTTTACATAAAGCAATTGTTTTTTCTTCATCCGTTAAATCACATGCAAGAAAAGAAATCCCTTTTTTTCGTAATTCGTTGGCTATTTTTCGATTTCTACCTGTCGCTGTGACATGATAACCTTCTTGTTTTAATTTTTCTGCCAAGTGAAATCCTAAAAAACCTGTAGCACCTGTGACCAATACATTCATGTTGAACCATCCCATTCTATATCAAATGTTGAAGCTTCTAATAAGTTAATTTTTTGTTTTTTTGCTATTTTCCAAAGAGAGATAAGAGAAAAAGGTTGAAAGAAAAAAGGTTTTAAATCTTTGAAGGAAAATAGAACATCTTTTGATGTAAAAAATGAAACCAACCAATTCAATGAAAATTGACGAACACCGTATAAAAGCATCGCGGATGCTAACATTGTTTTTTGATTTATATTTGGATAAATAAGAGGCGGCGTATCAAAAAAAGCACGAGAAATAGAATCGTCTTTTGTAAAAAGATGAATACCGCTTGTTAAACGGGGATTGCATTCAATCGGATAAATTTCCCCGTTTTCTTTTACAATAAAATCAAAAGAGATTTGCCCTGTAAACCCAAGAGTTTGGACAAATGTTTTAACCCATTGTTCGATAGATGCGTTTTCATGATGTTGAAAATGAATAGTAGCTCCAATGCCTGCTGAAAAAATCGTTTCATATAAAGAAAAAGCACAAACCGTTCCTTTTTGACATATAGCATATGCGCAGTGCTGCGTTCCTTCGATCCACTCTTGCATTACCCAAGGTTGAGAAGTGTTTGGTGTAATGTTTGGAATTTGCTGATCATGTACAATATGTACATGAGAAGAAAAACGAGAATAAATAGGCTTTAATACGAAAGAATCAAAGTTCTTTTTTTCTTTTTCTGCTTGTTTCTTTGAAGTAAGTAAATAGGTTTTTGGAACGTTTTTGTTTTCTTTTTTTAAATAATCAATAAAAGTCCATTTATTATGAAGCATTTTTAATGTATCTATCGGTTCGCAAAATAAATGACATAATGAAGA
>Ga0209463_1001124_pt1 | contig 17088 bp, 13 predicted proteins | sample AgamicMgSfrz_FD_187169 | JGI IMG/M metagenome (GOLD analysis project Ga0209463, IMG submission 187169) | Agave microbial communities from Guanajuato, Mexico - Mg.Sf.rz (SPAdes) (version 2) | ecosystem: Host-associated > Plants > Phyllosphere > Phylloplane/Leaf | place: Guanajuato, Mexico... | reverse complement strand
CGCGTCACTACGCCGTTCGCCAGTCCTGAGCCTGGAATACGCATCAGCCCAGCTCCCGCGCCAGCTGGGCAAACCGCTCGCCGCGCTGTTCAAAATTACGGAACTGGTCAAGACTGGCGCAGGCGGGCGACAGCAGAACCAGGTCGCCAGATCGCACCAGCGGAGCGATAGCCTGCATAGCCTGCTCCAGCGTTTCGGTCTGTCTGGAAATTTCCGGGCGCAGCGCCGCCAGCGCCGCACCGTCACGGCCATAACACCAAACCCGAATAGCGTCGCCCTGCAGGTAACGTGTCAGCGGCGTAAAATCGGCCGATTTACCGTCGCCGCCTAACAGCAGCCACAGCGTACCTTTTACCTGCAATCCACTTAACGCCGCTTCCGTGCTGCCGACATTGGTCGCTTTGGAATCGTTAATCCAGCGCACGCCGTTACGTTCATGTACCAGCTGAAAACGATGCGCCAGTCCGCTAAAGGTGGTTAACGCTTTCAGGCTGCTGGCGCGCGGAATGCCGACCGCATCCGCCAACGCCAGCGCCGCCAGCGCGTTGGTATAGTTGTGTTGACCAACCAGTTTCATCTCATCGGTATTCAACACTTTTTCGCCATGCACGCGCAGCCAGATACTGCCTTGCTGACGGTTAAGATGGTAATCGCCGACATCAACGCCGAAACTGATGCAGCGCTTATCAGCGCCGCGCACCGGCATGGTCAGCGCATCGTCAGCATTCACTACGCACACCGCCGCGTTTTCATAGATGCGCAGCTTGGCCGCGCGGTACTGCTGCAGTCCCAGCGGATAGCGATCCATATGATCTTCGCTGATATTAAGAATGGTCGCCGCTGCCGCCTTCAGGCTATAGGTGGTTTCCAGCTGGAAGCTGGAAAGCTCCAGAACGTAAAGCTGAGCTGGCTGTTTCAACAGGCTGAGCGCCGGCAGGCCGATGTTTCCGCCGACGCCGACGGCCCAACCGGCAGCCTGCGCCATCTCGCCTACCAGGCTGGTAACGGTGCTTTTACCGTTGGAACCGGTAATGGCGACGATGGGCGCCTGCGCTTCACGGCAAAACAGCTCAATATCACCGACGATTTCAATGCCTGCCTCCGCCGCCTCCATCAGCAGCGGGTGCGCCAGCGCCATGCCTGGGCTGGCAACGATCAGATCTGCCGCCAGCAGCCAGTCGCCGTTAAGCGATCCCAGATGACGTTCCACATTTTCCGGCAGTTTATTCACGCCAGGCGGCGACACTCGGGTATCCATCACGCGCGGCGTTACGCCCTGCGCTAAAAAGAAATCAACACAGGAGAGGCCTGTTAGCCCCAAACCGATAATGACAACTTTTCTACCCTGATAGTCAGCCATAGTTAACGCACCTTAAGGGTTGCCAGGCCAATCAGCACCAGCATCAGCGAAATGATCCAGAAGCGCACGATAACGCGCGGCTCTGGCCAGCCTTTCAGTTCATAGTGGTGATGGATCGGCGCCATACGGAAAATACGCTGGCCGCGCAGCTTAAAAGATCCCACCTGCAAAATAACCGACAGTGTTTCGACCACGAACACGCCGCCCATAATGACCAGCAGGAATTCCTGACGCAGCAGAACGGCGATGGTGCCCAACGCGCCGCCTAACGCCAATGAGCCGACATCGCCCATAAAGACCTGAGCGGGATAAGTGTTAAACCATAAGAATCCCAGCCCGGCGCCGACGATAGCGGTACAGACAATCACCAGCTCGCCGGCATGACGCAGATAGGGAATATGCAGATAACCGGCAAAGTTCATATTACCGGTGGCCCAGGCGACCAGCGCGAAACCGGCGGCAACGAAGACCGTTGGCATAATCGCCAACCCGTCCAGACCGTCAGTCAGGTTGACTGCGTTGCTGGTGCCGACGATGACGAAGTAAGAAAGCAGAATGTACAGCAGGCCCAGCTGTGGCATCACATCTTTGAAAAAAGGCACCACCAGCTGCGTAGCTGGCGTATCTTTGCCCACGGCGTACATCGTGAACGCTACTGCCAGCGCAATCAGCGACTGCCAGAAATATTTCCAGCGCGCGATCAGCCCTTTGGTATCTTTACGCACTACTTTGCGATAGTCATCGACAAAACCAACTATGCCGTAACCAATCAGTACTGTCAGCACGCACCAGACATAAGGATTCGAAGGATAAGCCCACATCAATACCGAAATGGTAATCGAAGTGAGGATCATAATGCCGCCCATCGTCGGCGTACCGCGTTTGCTGAAATGCGATTCCGGGCCTTCGCTACGAACCACCTGTCCAATCTGTAATTTTTGCAGCCAGGCAATCAGGCGCGGCCCCATCCACAAGGAGATAAACAGCGCGGTCAGCAGGCTGACGATGGCGCGAAACGTCAAGTATGAGAAGACGTTAAAGCCGGAATAAAAAGCGACCAGATGTTCGGCCAGCCAGACTAGCATGTTCCTTTCTCCTGTAAGGTTTGTATTACCTGCTCCATGGCGGCACTACGAGAACCTTTAACTAAAACGGTAATAACCTGGTGTTCGGAAAGCAGTGACAATAAACGCGCGCTCAGAGCGGCTTTATCACTGAAATGTTCGCCAACGCCGCTGGCGTCGCTAATGTGTTGGCTGAGCGATCCGACGCTCAGGACTTTATCGATCCCGGCACGCTGCGCGGCTTCGCCAACCTGACGGTGACATGCCACCGCTTCTGTGCCCAGCTCGGCCATATCGCCGGTTACCATAACGCGATAGCCCGGCATATCTGCCAGTACCTGCGCCGCCGCGGTCATTGAGCCCACATTGGCATTGTAGCTGTCATCCAGCAGCAGCTTTTGCGGGCCGAGCACAACAGGAAACAGTCGTCCGGGAACCGCTTTCAGCGTGGCCAGTCCCTGCGCGATCGCCTCCAGAGGCGCGCCGACGGAGAGCGCCAGCGCGCTGGCGGCCAGCGCATTGGCGATATTGTGTCGTCCCGGCAGCGGCAGCATCACCGCCACATCACCCTGCGGCGTATGCAGCGTAAACGCGGTGCCCTGCGGCTTCACCATGACGTCTCGTGCGTAAAAATCAGCCTCGACGCCCTCAGTAACCGAAAAGCGCCAGATGCGCTGCTGCGTGAGCTGGGCCTGCCAGCGTGGCAGATCGTTGCTGTCGAGATTGATAATGGCCGTGCCATTTTCCGGCAGGCCAAGGAAAATTTCACCTTTCGCTTTCGCCACGCCTTCCAGCGAGCCAAAGCCTTCCAGGTGCGCGGCGGCCAGGTTGTTAATCAGCGCGCTTTCCGGGCGCGTCAGGCCGGTCGTCCAGGCGATCTCGCCCTGATGGTTAGCGCCCAGTTCAATCACTGCATATTGATGCGTCTCGTTCAGACGCAGCAGCGTCAGCGGTACGCCAATATCGTTATTCAGGTTGCCTGCGGTATAAAGCGTTTCGCCACACTGACGCAGGATGGCCGCCGTCATCTCTTTTACTGAGGTTTTCCCGGATGAGCCGGTTAACGCCACAACGCGGGTTTTCACCTGTTGACGCACCCAGGCCGCCAGCATTCCTAAGGCGATGCGCGTGTCGCTCACCACCACCTGCGGCACTTCAATTTGCAAGCGCCTACTCACTAATAATGCTGCCGCGCCGCTGGCTACCGCGTCAGCAGCAAAATCGTGCGCATCGAAACGCTCGCCTTTTAAAGCGATAAACAGGCAGCCAGCCGTGACTTTACGTGTGTCAGTGGTGACTTCGGTAATAGTGGCGTTGCCGCCGGTCAGCACGCCAGCGGTAATCTGTGCCAGGGTTTGCAGAGAAAGCGCAATCATGCCACCACCCCCAGTAAACGAGCAACGGTGACGCGATCGGAATAGTCGAGACGACGGTTGCCGATGATTTGATAATCTTCGTGCCCTTTGCCCGCCACCAGTACGATGTCCTGCGGCTTCGCCTGCATAATAGTGTTAGTGACCGCTTGCGCACGTCCCGCCATGACGCGGGCACGGCCCGGATCGAGCAGGCCGCTAAGAATATCTTCTACGATGGCGTTTGGATCTTCGCTACGCGGATTATCGTCAGTAATCACCACCATATCGGCAAACTGTTCGGCAATAGCGCCCATCAACGGCCGCTTGCCTTTATCGCGATCCCCGCCGCAGCCAAAGACGCACCACAGCTGACCTTTACAGTGCAGACGCGCGGCGTCCAATGCTTTTTCCAGCGCGTCCGGCGTATGAGCGTAATCCACCACCACGGTGGGTTTATCCGGCGCGCTGAAAACTTCCATGCGTCCACAAACCGGCTGGAGCTGTCGCGCGCTGGCGACAAGCTGCGCCAGCGGGTAGCCCAGCGCCAGCAGCGTCGCCAGCGCCAGTAGCAGATTGCTGACGTTGAAAGCGCCCATCAGACGGCTTTCGATCTCGCCTTCGCCCCAGCTGGAAGCAAAGCGAATGGTGGCGCCGTTATCGTGATAACTGATATCAGTGGCCTTGAGCCAGCGACCATGCTTGCCGGGCAGCGCGTTATTTTTCATGGTAACGGCAACCGCATCCGGCAATTTCTCCAGCCAGCGCAGGCCGACTTCATCGTCAGCATTGATAATCGCTTCGCCAACCTGGTGTTCGGAAAACAGCAGCCATTTAGCCGATTCGTAGCGCGTCATGTCGCCGTGATAATCCAGGTGATCGCGACTCAGATTGGTAAACACCGCGGCGGCAAAAGGCAGCGCTGCGACGCGATGCTGCACCAGTCCGTGGGAGGAGACCTCCATCGCCGCCAGCGTCGCGCCCTGCTCAACCAGCGAATTCAGCATATGCTGCACATCAACCGCCGAGCCGGTCGTGTTTTCCGTCGGAATTAAATGACCGTACAGCCCGTTTCCGACGGTGCCCATTACCGCGCCGGTTTCGCCAAGCAGACTGGCCCACTGCGCCAGCAGCTGCGAGGTAGTGGTTTTACCATTGGTGCCGGTGACGCCGATTAAGCGCAACTTATCGCCAGGCTGCTGATAAAAGCGCCCGGCCAGTGCCGAGAGACGCTGCGGCAGCTGCGCCAGATAAATAACCGGCACGCCGTGCATTTCACCAATTTCGCCATCCTCCGCTTCGCCTTCGGCTTCAGCGATGACCGCCGAAACGCCCTGTGCGATAGCCTGAGGAATAAAACGTCGCCCATCAACGTTATGGCCTGCAACAGCCACAAACAGATCGCCGGACGCCGCCACGCGGCTGTCCAGGGTCATTTCACGAAGCGGACGCTCCGGCGCGCCAGGCACCCACGGAGCCAGTAAGTCGCGCAAGTTACGATCTGTCACTTGATTCCTCTTTCTTGTTGTTAACCAACTCATTCTTTTCACCGGTCCCGGTCGGCAACGCATCCGGCTCGATATTCATGGTACGTAGCACGCCGCCCATAATCGCGCCGAAGACCGGCGCCGACACGGCGCCACCATAATATTTACCCGCCTGCGGATCGTTGATAACCACCACCAGGGCAAAACGCGGATGGCTGGCCGGCGCGACGCCGGCGGTATAGGCGATATATTTATTCACGTAGCGGCCATCCGGCCCGACCTTTTTCGCAGTCCCGGTTTTAATCGCGATGCGATAGCCTTTAATAGCGGCTTTTACGCCACCACCACCCGGCAGCGCGACGCTTTCCATCATATGAACTACGGTTTTCACCAGCTGTTCAGGAAAGGCGCGTTCGCCCGGAACCGGCGGATCCACTTTAGTAATAGAAAGCGGACGAGCGATGCCATAGCTACCGATGGTGGCATAAACGCGCGCTAACTGGAGCGGCGTCACCATCAGCCCATAGCCGAATGAGAAGGTGGCCCTTTCAATATCGGACCACCTTTGTTTATGGGGATACAGGCCACTGCTTTCCCCGACCAACCCCAAATTGGTTGGTTTGCCCAATCCAAAGCGTGAATATGTTTCCACTAGTGCTGAGGAGGGCATCGCTAACGCCAGCTTGGAGACGCCGACGTTACTCGACTTCTGTAGAATTCCGGTAAGCGTTAATTCGTTATAACGCGCTACATCTTTGATTTCATGACCGTTAACGCGATAAGGCAGCGTATTCAGCACGCTATTTTCACGTACCACGCCACGCTGTAATGCGGTCATTACCACCATGGGCTTCACCGTTGAGCCCGGCTCAAAGATGTCGGTGATGGCGCGGTTGCGCATTACATCTTTTGGCGTATTGCTGAGATTGTTTGGGTTGTAGGCCGGGCTGTTGGCCATGGCCAACACTTCGCCGGTATTCACATCGACCAGCACCGCCGTGCCAGATTCCGCTTTGTTGAAGGCGACGGCGTTATTAAGTTCGCGGTAGACCAGCGCCTGTAGACGTTCATCAATGCTGAGCGCCAGGTTATGCGCCGCCTGGCTGTCGACCGAAGAGATGTCTTCAATCACGCGGCCAAAGCGGTCTTTACGCACCGTGCGCTCGCCTGGCTGCCCGGTCAGCCAGCGATCGAAGCTTTTTTCCACCCCTTCGATGCCCTGACCATCAATATTGGTAAAGCCGATCAGATGCGAGGTCACCTGGCCTGCGGGATAGTAACGGCGCGATTCTTCACGTAAGTGAATACCCGGCAGCTTCAGTTTTTTGATGTAGTCGCCAATGGCCGGATTTACCTGGCGCGCCAGATAGACAAAGCGGCCTTTAGGATTGGCATTCACACGGCTGGCAAGCTGATCGAGCGGAATGGAAAGCGCATCGGCCAGCGCTTTCCAGCGGCTGTCGAGCGTAATACCGCCGCGATCGTGCAGCTCTTTCGGATCGGCCCAGATGGCGTTGACCGGCACGCTGACCGCCAGCGGTCGGCCTGCGCGGTCAGTAATCATGCCGCGCGCGGTAGGAATTGACTGTACGCGCAGGGAACGCATATCCCCTTCACGGACCAGTCTGTCGGGATTGATCACCTGCAACCAGGCCACTCGCAACAGTAATCCCGTTAGCGCAAGAAAGATGCCGCCGCACAGCAACGCAAAACGCCAGCTGACAAAGCTGGCCTGATCTTCCTGTTTTTTCAACTTAAGCGCTTTGGTAGCGGATCTCATGGAGTCCGGGATTCCTTATTGCTGTACCACAATATTTTCCTGTGCCGGGTCGACATGCTGCATTTGCAATTTTTCCGTCGCCGTGCGCTCAACGCGACTATGATCGCCCAGCGCGTTCTCTTCCAAAATCAAGTTGCGCCATTCAATATCCAGCGCGTCACGCTCCAGCACCAGTTGCTCACGCTGCGCCGTCAGCAGACGCGTTTTATGTGCCGTTGTCACCACCAGCACCGCAGAGACCAGTACCGCGACTAATAACAGCAGCGGGATCTTGCCGTGACGCAGCAGATCGCCGCCGATAATGCCAGGAAGAGAGTGCCGCTCGTTACCTATCATGATGCGGTTCTCTCTGCGATACGCAGTACTGAGCTGCGCGCGCGCGGGTTTTCCGCCACTTCTGCCTCGCCCGGCATCATTTTACCTAAGGCTTTTAACTGGCGGCCGCCCAGCTTTTGCAGCTGCGCTTCCGTCACTGGCAATCCTGCTGGCACCTGCGGTCCTCGGCTCTGTTCGCGCATAAAGCGTTTGACCAGTCGATCTTCCAGCGAGTGGAAACTGATAATGGATAAGCGTCCGCCCGGTGCCAGCGCCTGCAGCGAGCCTTTAAGCGCCTGCTCAATTTCTTCCAGTTCGCTGTTCACCCAGATACGGATCGCCTGGAAGCTACGTGTTGCCGGATGTTTAAACTTGTCCTTTACCGGCGTAGCGGCGGCAATCACCTCTGCCAGCTCCTTCGTGCGCGTCATCGGCTGCAGACGATTACGTTCGACGATGGCGCGCGCGATTCGCTTAGCAAACCGTTCTTCGCCGTAAGTTTTCAGGACAAAGGCGATATCATTCTCCTCCGCCTGCAACAGCCACTCCGCCGCCGACAGGCCGCGCGTGGGATCCATGCGCATATCCAGCGGTCCGTCGCGCATAAAAGAAAAGCCGCGTTCGGCATCATCCAGCTGCGGCGACGAAACCCCTAAATCGAGTAAAATGCCATCCACTTTGCCGGTGAGATCGCGCGCTTCCATGTAGTCAGCCAGCGCCGAAAAGGGGCCGTGAATAATGGTAAAACGCGGATCGTCAATCGCAGCGGCAGCGGCGATAGCCTGCGGATCGCGATCGATAGCAAACAGCCTGCCCTGCTCTCCTAATTGAGAGAGAATCAGACGCGAATGTCCGCCCCGACCGAAAGTGCCATCGATGTAAATGCCATCTTCTTTAATATTGAGCGCGTTGACAGCGTCATCCAACAGCACCGTGGTATGTTTAAAATTATCCTGCATAGCTATAGCGACAAATCCTGCAACCGCTCTGAAAGCGGCTCCTGAGCGGCTTGCTCAGCGTCAATATCATCCCTGACTTGTTGATACCAGGTCTGTTCATCCCACAGTTCAAACTTGTTAAACTGCCCAACCAGCATCACTTCTTTTGTCAGACTGGCGTGCTGGCGTAGCGTGCTGGCCAGCAATAAGCGCCCCGCGCTATCCATCTGACACTCGCTTGCATGACCTAACAGCAGCCGCTGTACGCGGCGCTCTACGGGATTCATGCTGGATAAACGAGATAGTTTTTGTTCAATAATTTCCCACTGAGGCACGGTATAAAGCAGCAGGCAGGGCTGATGGAGGTCAATGGTGCAAACCATCTGGCCTTGCGACTCCTCAATCAGCGTTTCGCGGTAACGCGTAGGCACGGCCAGTCGCCCTTTGCTATCGAGGTTGACTAAGGTGGCGCCACGAAACATGTCAGCTAATGCCCTCAGTTACCTTTTTTTGCCACTTTATCCCACAAATTCCCACGAAAGGAGTTTACGGAGCGGAGGAAATCATTGTCAAGCTACGCAATGAGCGAAGCGGGATTATTTGCTGGGGAATAAAAATGCTTAAAGATAAGAATGAACTTATTTCTCAGGGCGATAAAAAAATAAACTAATGAATAGTGGTAAAAAAATCAGAACGCCCAAAAAAATGAGCAAAAAGAAAACAATTTTTCCTGGCTATCGGGAAGGGTGGTGGTTTGCGACACAGGCGACATTTTAGGGTCTTTCTGATAAAAATCGCGCCTGGCGGGGCCTGATGGCGGTTTACAGTGGCGTTAATTGAATAGTGCAATAAAAAAGCCGCACGTCAGCAAAAAAAGATTTCTGCCGATTTACTTTAATTTACTTAATATCCTTTCCCGTCCCTTTGAAATAACGCTTTACTTTTATTACTGACGATTTTAAAAGCAAAAATATTTAAAGATGTAAAAAAGGCAGCCCAGGCTGCCTTTAACAAGTAACAATAAACGTTACTGCCGACTTAATTTACCGCGGCGCACCAGATTACGTCGGATACGCGTTAAGCCAGGCTTTGGTTTACGCGGTTCATCAAGACTGGCGAGAACCAACTCCAGTACGCGCTCCGCCACATCACGATGACGCTGCGCTACAGCCAATACCGGACATTCAAGAAAATCCAGCAGCTCGTGATCGCCAAAAGTAGCAATCGCCAGATCGGTGGGCAAACGCCCTTCACGCTGTAAAGTCACATCCATGACGCCCTGCAACAGGCCAAATGAGGTAGTAAAAAGCGCGTCGGGCATCGGATGCTCATCCAGATACTTTTCAAACAGCGAAGCCGCCGCCACGCGCTCAAAACTGTTGGCGTAGATAAAATCAATTGCGCGATCGTCACCGCGCCATGCCTCGCGAAAGCCCATTTCACGCAGAAAACTGACCGAAAGCTCAGGCAGCGCGCCGAGGAACAAGACATTTTTAACCGGAAGCTGACGCAATTCAGCCGCCAGCGCCTGCGCATCCTCCTGATCGGCACCGACAACGCTGGTGAAGTGTTCACGATCCAGCGCGCGATCCAGCGCGATAATCGGTAGCGGATCGTTTGCCCAACGCTGATAGAAAGGGTGTTCCGGTGGCAGGGAGGTTGAAACAATAATCGCATCGACCTGACGTTGCAGCAGATGCTCAATACAGCGCATTTCATTATCAGGCTGATCTTCTGAACAGGCGATCAGCAGTTGGTAACCGCGCTGGCGTGCCTGACGCTCCAGATAGTTCGCGATACGCGTATAGCTGGTATTTTCCAGATCGGGAATAACCAATCCGATTGAGCGTGTTCTGCCCGCCCTGAGTCCGGCGGCTACCGCATTGGGATGATAGTTATGCTCGCGCACCACGGCCATCACCTTTTCAACGGTTTTATCGCTGACACGATATTGCTTAGCCTTGCCGTTGATGACATAGCTGGCGGTAGTACGCGACACGCCGGCAAGACGCGCTATTTCATCCAGTTTCACAATCACTCCACATCGGTAATGCCATGCATGAGGCAGGCGAATAGCCGCAGCATGGCTAAGGATAAACTTTTTTACATCTAACCGTAGAAAACGCCAGCGGGCAACCGCTTTTAATGGCAAAAATGAGGCGTATCAGAAAATAAAAAAACCCGACAGAACGCCGGGTTAGCAACAGAATGGATTATCACTATGGATAATTAACGCATAATACGATCGCCGCGTGAAACGCCGACAACGCCGGATCGCGCTACTTCCACAATTTCCGCCACATCGCGTAGCGTATTGAGGAACGCGTCCAGTTTATCGCTGGTGCCGGCAAGCTGAACCGTATAAAGCGTTGGCGTAACGTCAACAATCTGCCCACGGAAAATTTCGGCGCTGCGCTTCACTTCTTCGCGCGCGTAGCCGCTGGCCTGAATTTTCACCAGCATGATTTCACGTTCAATATGCGCGCCCTGCCCCAGCTCGGTCACGCGCAGCACGTCCACCAGCTTATGCAGCTGTTTTTCAATCTGCTCCAGCGCTTTTTCATCGCCGACGGTCTGGATCGTCATGCGCGAAAGCGTAGGATCGTCAGTGGGTGCCACCGCCAGGCTTTCGATATTGTAACCGCGCTGTGAGAACAACCCGACCACGCGGGACAATGCGCCAGATTCATTTTCCAGCAGAACCGATAAAATACGACGCATAATTAAGTCCTCTCCGTTTTGCTTAACCACATCTCATCCATACTGCCGCCGCGGATCTGCATAGGGTAAACGTGTTCGCTGCCATCAACATTCACATCGACAAATACCAGGCGATTCTGCGCGACCGTTTCCAGCGCCAGCGCCAGTTTTTCCTCCAGCTCAGACGGATGAGAAATAGAGATGCCGACGTGACCGTAGGCTTCCGCCAGGCGCACAAAGTCCGGCAGCGATTCCATATACGAATGGGAGTGACGGCCTGAATAGATCATATCCTGCCACTGCTTGACCATGCCCAGATAACGGTTGTTCAGGTTCAGCACTAATACCGGCAGGTTATACTGCAACGCGGTGGACAGCTCCTGGATATTCATCTGGATACTGCCGTCGCCGGTCACGCAGACTACCGTTTCCTGCGGCAGCGCCAGCTTCACGCCAATCGCCGCCGGCAGGCCGAAGCCCATGGTGCCGAGACCGCCAGAGTTGATCCAGCGGCGCGGACGATCGAACGGATAATAGAGCGCAGCAAACATCTGATGTTGACCCACATCGGAAGTAACGTAAGCCTCGCCTTTGGTTAAACGCCACAGCGTCTCGATCGCCGCCTGCGGTTTGATCTTGTCGCTGCTGCGATCGAATTCCAGGCACTTACGCGCACGCCAGCCTTCAATGCTTTGCCACCAGTCGCGCAGGCTGTCGAAATCCTGTTGTGTATCGCCCGCAGGCAGCAGCTCCAGCATCTGCTGCAATACCTGGCGCGCATCGCCTACCACTGGAATATCCGCCGCTACGGTTTTGGAGATCGAGGCCGGATCAACATCAATGTGCAGTACGGTGGCGTTCGGGCAATATTTCGCCAGATTATTGGTGGTGCGATCGTCAAAACGCACGCCAACGGCAAAAATAACATCGGCGTTATGCATCGCCATATTTGCTTCATAAGTGCCGTGCATTCCCAGCATGCCGAGGTTCTGACGATGGGTGCCAGGAAACGCGCCGAGCCCCATTAATGAATTGGTTACCGGTAAGTTAAGCTTTTCCGCAACGCTGCGCAGCTCTTCATCGCAACCGGAAATAATGGCGCCACCGCCCACGTACATCACCGGTTTTTTCGCGCCCAACAGCGCCTGTACTGCGCGTTTGATTTGGCCTTTATGGCCCTGCGTCGTCGGGTTATAAGAGCGCATGCTAACGCTTTCCGGCCAGACGTAAGGCAGCTTATTCGCCGGATTAAGAATATCTTTCGGCAGATCGATCACCACAGGGCCTGGACGACCGCTGGCTGCCAGCCAGAACGCCTTTTTAATAATCGTTGGGATCTCTTCGGTATTTTTTACCAGAAAGCTGTGCTTTACGATGGGACGCGAAATGCCCACCATATCGCACTCCTGAAATGCGTCGTAGCCGATAAGGGAAGACGGAACCTGACCGGACAGCACCACCATCGGGACAGAGTCCATATAGGCGGTAGCAATGCCGGTAATCGCATTGGTGGCGCCAGGCCCGGAGGTAACCAGCACCACGCCGACATCGCCCGTCGCGCGCGCATAGCCATCGGCCATATGCACCGCGCCCTGCTCATGGCGCACCAGCACATGATCAATGCCGCCGACAGTTTGCAGCGCATCGTAAATATCCAGCACTGCTCCGCCGGGGTAACCAAAAACATGTTTTACGCCCTGATCGATTAACGATCGGACCACCATCTCAGCTCCTGACAACATCTCCATTTTTGCCTCCCGGCTTTCAGTTTGCTCTCTGTTCAGGCATTGCCGCGCAGCGGGTCTAACGTCTGACATTGGTTTTACGCAGAGATAAACAGTGTGTTAATGCTCAAACCCTGAATGCGCTTCAGGGTCAGGTACAGGGGGAATGAAGCCCTTGCAGATTTCTATCCTGGCTTTTGATAATTACCATAACCGCAGAAATCTTGTTGGGTAAACCCTAAACTTGCAGGTAAATAGTTGCCGCTTTCCTTTCTTAAACTGCCTGTTTCCTTAATTGGCAGTAAAAACGCTGAAGTCAGGCGCCAATAACAGCGTATTATGCTGCGCATCGTTTTATTCATAGCAAAAACTTATCATTATTAGTTTTTTTACCTCGTTCAGGAATGGAATGGAAAAGCCAAAGAGTTAAGTTTGGCTAAATATCCTGCCAGAGCAATTACAGATGATATTTTATCTGGTCATTTTGCTGCTGATAAGGTGCAAAAATTTCCTTTCTGATATTAATAGTCTCTTCTCATTCAACGACTCGCACGAAAAAAAGAAAGCAACCCATTGATTCATATAAATTTAAAATACAGGGAAATTATAATAATCATATATTCTGCTGACCGGCATCCCTTTGGCATTTATCTCTTTTTCATTAATCCCGTTTACGCAATATCTGATGGGGTACCCGGTTGACATCACGAACGCAATCAAGTACCAATAAAAACAGCACAGAAATTTATGGAGTCTGATGACATGATTCGTTCCTTCCGCCTGCTCGGTCTACTACTAAACGCATATCACTTGCGCGGTAGTCGTGTGGGCGGAATCAATCACTGATTCAGGCTTGCAAAACGAAGAAACCCGCGCCAATGCGCGGGTTTTTTTATGCTCGTGACACAGGCGAACCGGTAAAAGCCAAACTTAAAGGAAAAATGCGATGAGCCAACAAGTCATTATTTTCGATACCACTCTGCGCGACGGCGAGCAGGCATTACAGGCCAGTCTGAGTGTTAAAGAAAAATTGCAAATTGCACTGGCGCTGGAACGTATGGGCGTTGACGTTATGGAAGTCGGCTTTCCGGTTTCGTCACCCGGTGACTTTGAATCGGTACAGACCATTGCGCGCACGATTAAAAACAGCCGCGTCTGCGGTCTGGCGCGCTGTGTTGAAAAAGATATTGATGCCGCTTATGAAGCGCTGCGCGTTGCGGAGGCTTTCCGCATTCACACCTTTATCGCCACTTCACCGATGCACATTGCGACCAAATTACGCAGCACGCTGCCGGAAGTGATTGAGCGCGCGGTCTGTATGGTCAGGCGCGCACGTAACTACACCAGCGACGTTGAATTCTCCTGTGAAGATGGCGGCCGTACACCGATTGACGACCTGTGTCGCGTCGTGGAAGCGGCGATTGATGCCGGCGCCACCACCATTAATATTCCTGATACCGTAGGTTATACCCTGCCCCATGAATACGCGCATATCATCTCTTCGCTGCGCGAACGCGTTCCGAATATCGATAAAGCCATTTTGTCCGTGCATACCCATGATGATTTAGGCATGGCGACAGGTAACTCCATCGCCGCGGTGATGGCGGGCGCCCGTCAGGTAGAAGGTACGCTGAACGGCCTGGGCGAACGAGCCGGCAACTGCGCGCTGGAAGAAGTGATCATGGCGATTAAAACCCGCGCCGCGATGATGAACGTCCACACCAATATCCATCATCATGAAATCTGGCGTACCAGCCAGACCGTCAGCCAGATCTGCAACATGCCGATTCCGGCCAATAAAGCGGTAGTCGGCTCCAACGCTTTCGCGCACTCTTCCGGCATTCATCAGGACGGCGTGCTGAAAAATCGCGAAAACTACGAAATCATGACGCCAGAATCGATCGGCCTGAATCAGGTACAGCTGAACCTGACCTCGCGCTCGGGCCGTGCGGCGGTAAAACACCGTATGGAAGAGATGGGCTATCAGGAAAGCGACTATAACCTGGACTCGCTGTATGACGCTTTCCTCAAGCTGGCGGACAAGAAAGGCCAGGTCTTTGACTATGACCTGGAAGCGCTGGCCTTTATCAATAAGCAAAACGAAGAGCCGGAATATTTCCAGCTGCAAGACTTCAACGTGCAGTCCGGCTCTTCTATTACTGCCACCGCCTCGGTGCATATGATCTGCGGCGAAAATGTACAGTCAGAAGCTGCCACCGGCAACGGCCCGGTTGACGCCGTATACCAGGCGATTAACCGCATCACCGCTTTTGATATCGAGCTGGTGAAATACCAGCTCTCCGCGAAAGGTCACGGAAAAAATGCGCTGGGTCAGGTAGATATAGTGATCAACTACAACGGCCGCAAATTCCACGGTGTTGGCCTGGCGACCGATATTGTTGAATCTTCCGCTAAGGCGATGATTAACGCCCTGAATAATATCTGGCGCGCCAAACAGGTGGAGCAGGAACTGCAGCGTAAATCGATTGAACAGAAGGAAACGGTGTAAACATGACGCAAACACATCATATCGCGGTATTACCGGGCGACGGCATTGGCCCTGAAGTTATGGCTCAGGCGGTAAAAGTTCTGGACGCCATCCGTCAGCGTTTTGGTATACGCATTACCACCAGTGAATATGACGTCGGCGGCATCGCCATCGATCGCCACGGCGAGCCGCTGCCTGCGGCGACCATCGCAGGCTGTGAACAGGCGGATGCGATTCTGTTTGGTTCGGTCGGCGGCCCGAAATGGGAACATCTGCCGCCCGCTCAGCAGCCGGAGCGCGGGGCGCTGTTGCCGCTGCGTAAACACTTCAAACTGTTCAGCAACCTGCGTCCCGCCAGCTTATATAAAGGTCTGGAAGATTTTTGCCCGCTGCGTAGCGATATTGCCGCGCGCGGCTTCGATATTCTGTGCGTGCGTGAACTGACCGGCGGCATCTATTTCGGCCAGCCGAAAGGCCGTGAAGGCAGCGGCATGCATGAGAAAGCGTTTGATACTGAGGTTTATCATCGCTTCGAAATCGAACGCATCGCCCGTATCGCTTTTGAATCCGCGCGTAAACGCCGTCATAAAGTCACCTCGATTGATAAAGCTAACGTGCTGCAAACCTCAGTGATGTGGCGCGAAATCGTCAGCGAAGTGGCGAAAGATTATCCCGATGTACAGCTGAGCCATATGTATATCGATAACGCCACCATGCAGTTAATTAAAGATCCGTCGCAGTTTGACGTGCTGCTCTGCTCCAACCTGTTTGGCGATATTCTCTCTGATGAATGCGCGATGATCACCGGCTCAATGGGCATGTTGCCTTCGGCCAGCCTGAATGAACAGGGCTTTGGCCTGTATGAACCGGCAGGCGGCTCCGCGCCGGACATCGCCGGCAAAAATATCGCTAACCCGATTGCGCAAATCCTGTCGCTGGCGTTGCTGTTGCGCTACAGCCTGGATGCGGACGAGGCGGCCAACGCTATTGAGAGCGCCATTAACCGCGCATTAGAAGAAGGCTATCGCACCGGTGATTTAGCGGGGAATGGCCCATCTGTAAACACCGATGAAATGGGGTCGATCATTGCCCGCTTTATCGCTGAGGAAGTCTGAGAAAATGAAAACATTATACCAGAAGCTGTTTGATGCCCATGTCGTGTACGAAGCGCCCAACGAGACGCCCCTGCTCTATATCGATCGTCATCTGGTTCATGAAGTGACCTCGCCGCAGGCCTTTGACGGTCTGCGTGCGCATGGCCGCAAAGTACGTCAGCCGTCGAAAACCTTTGCCACCATGGATCATAACGTCTCGACGCAAACCAAAGACATCAACGCCTCCGGCGAGATGGCGCGCATTCAGATGCAGGAGCTGATCAAGAACTGCGCCGAATTCGGCGTGCAGCTGTACGATCTGAATCACCCGTTTCAGGGCATTGTTCACGTTATCGGCCCGGAGCAGGGCATGACGCTGCCAGGCATGACCATTGTTTGCGGCGACTCGCATACCGCCACCCACGGCGCTTTCGGTTCGCTGGCTTTCGGTATCGGCACCTCGGAAGTGGAACACGTACTGGCGACGCAGACCCTGAAACAGGGCCGCGCCAAAACCATGAAAATTGAAGTAAATGGTCAGGCCGCGCCGGGCATTACGGCGAAGGATATTGTACTGGCGATTATCGGCAAAACCGGCAGCGCTGGCGGCACTGGCTACGTCGTGGAATTCTGCGGTTCGGCAATTGAAGCGCTGAGCATGGAAGGCCGCATGACCTTATGTAATATGGCGATTGAAATGGGCGCGAAAGCGGGCCTGGTTGCACCCGATGAGGTGACTTTCAATTACCTGAAAGGCCGTCAGTTCGCGCCGCAGGGCGAACAATG
>Ga0209463_1001123_pt1 | contig 17102 bp, 23 predicted proteins | sample AgamicMgSfrz_FD_187169 | JGI IMG/M metagenome (GOLD analysis project Ga0209463, IMG submission 187169) | Agave microbial communities from Guanajuato, Mexico - Mg.Sf.rz (SPAdes) (version 2) | ecosystem: Host-associated > Plants > Phyllosphere > Phylloplane/Leaf | place: Guanajuato, Mexico... | reverse complement strand
AACTTGCACTGTTTCCAACATCATTTTTAGCAATAATGCTATACGTATAAGATTTTCCAGGGGTTAATCCATTATCAATGAATGAAAGGTTTGTCCCTTCGTAAACGGTCACTCCGTCACGTTTTACTTCATATGACTTTGCATTATAAATGCTTTTCCATGCAAGTGTCACACTTGTTTGAGTTGCGCTGCTTCCTCCTAAAATAGGCGTTGTTGGTGCAGTAGGTGTTGTTGTAAATGTTGTGCTTACAGGTTGACTTAATCCGCTTGCGTTTCCTGCATAAACAGAATATGAATATTCAATACCTGATAGTAATCCACTTAAATTTAAGTAAGGATTGGTTCCTTTATAAGCGATTGCACCCGTTTTATTATTTTTCACTTGATAATACGTACTTCCGTTCACTGTATCCCATGTTAATTTAGCAGTAGTAGCGGTATGTGTTTCCACTAAATTTGTTGGGGACTCAGGCGTTGTTGTTGTTTGTCTTGTTGTTGGAGTGCTTGTTCCAGAAAGATTTACAGCAATTACTTCATATGTATATTTTGTTGCTCCTGTAAGTCCTGTATCAACAAAACTAGTAGCAGGTCCATCATAAATAACAACTCCGTCGCGTTTCACTTGATAAGAAGTTGCATTTAATACTGCACTCCATTTAAGTGATACACTATTTGTACTAGGTGTAGCAGTAAAGGTAACAACAGGTGTTAAAGCAGGCATTTTAGTTGTAGCGGTTAAAGAAGCTGCTGCACTATTTCCTCCAATATTTTTAGCCACTACTGTATAAGTATAAGCAGTTCCTTGTGTTAACTTACTATCTACAAAAGATGTATTACTTCCTGAATAAATCGTTACACCATTTCGTTTTAACTCATAGCTTTTCGTGTTATCAGAAGCATTCCATGATAAAGAAATGGAATTAATGCCTACATCGGTCGTTTTAAAATTAATCGGTGTTGCTGGTGCTACAGGCACTTCGGCTGTTCCTTGCACTGTTGGTGATTGAACAAGACCATATCCATATAAATTATCTTTTCCAACTGTTCCAAGATCAATTGTGTTTTCTTTTAATAACGTTTCTAACTGCGTAGCGTTATAATTTGGATAGGCTTCTTTATAAAGAGCTAATACTCCCGCTACATAAGGGCTTGCCATAGAAGTTCCTTGCATATATCCATATCCACCTGTATTAAGTGTGCTATAAATGGAAACACCAGGAGCTGCTACGTCCACACTTGGTCCTGCTGATGAAAAATAAGCTTTATTATTGTTGCTGTCAGTCGCTGCAACTGAAATAACATTGTCATAACGTGCAGGGAAATCAACTGTATCTCCTGTTCCAAGAGAATTTCCATCATTTCCTGCTGCAGCAACAACTAGAATTCCACTATTGGTTGCACGAGTTACCGCATCTTTTAATGCTAGTGATTCTGTTTGTGTACCAAGGCTCATATTAATAATATCCATATTATTAGCAATAGCCCAGTCAATACCTGATATAATATCCGATGTATAACCAGAACCGTTTGAACCAAGCACTTTTACAGCATAAAGCTCTGCATCGGGTGCTACACCAACAGTTCCTTGATCATTGTTTTCTGCTCCGATAATTCCTGCTACATGTGTACCATGTCCGTTATCATCGTTATAAGAAGTTGTGTAAGGAGCAAAAGAAACACCTCCCGATACATATACATCACTGTGTGTGGCAATTCCTGTATCAAGGACGGCTACTTTAATTCCTTTTCCTGAGTAATTTAAATTCCACGCCTTAGGCGTGTTTGTTTTTTCAATACCCCAATCTTGCGTTTGAGATTTTACCGCCATCATCATCGTATCTCTTTCGATGGCTTTTACACTATCATAACTACTTAAACGGCTGATTGTATTAGAAGGCACCGTAGCAGAAATAGAGTGAACCTCTTCAGGTTTAAACGTTACTTTCCCTTCTGTAGATGTGATACTTTGAATTACGTTTTGATCGACTTTGTCTTTAAATGTAATAATGACATTTTCCATTGTTACAGGTTCTGTTGCTGCAAAAGCTTGAAGCGGCATCGCTAACAATGAAAGGTTTAACGTGATCGCTACGTATTTTTTTAAATATTTTTTATGTAAAATATTAATCATAACATTCCTCCTCATAGAAATCTGAACGTGCTAAGTTTCAATTTTCCCGATAATTAAAACTTTTCATTTTCTACTGAGGTTATAATGAAAAAAATCGAAAAGTGCAAAAAAAAATCACATTTTTTTAGAAGAAATTCTTTCTTTGCATTTATAATGGGAAAAGGTGACAAAAAAGGAGTGAAAATAGATGTTGCATCTCTCATTAATGTATTTGAGTATATGGTTACTATGTGTTGGTGTATATTTAACATTATATAAACTTAGAAAAGGTGAAGGGAAAGTTATCACAATTGCTTATTCTGTTCTCGGTTTATCGGCTTTGCCGTTGGTAGGATTATGTGCAATTGAAATACTATGCATCGCAATGAAAATTTAAAAAAAACGTCCTATTGGACGTTTTTTTATGTTTCAATATCTTCGAGGTAATCCCACGTTAATTCATCTTCATCTTCGGATAAAAGGTAAGCACAAACTTTCGTTTGTCCAGGATAGGTCCACTCCGAACCATCTGAATTATTCATTTCTCTTTCGCGAACAGCAACTAATCGTTGTTCATCGTAATATTGAACCATATACAAATTTCGTTCATCTTGAATTTTTGGATGAAGAAAAGTAGTATTGGTTAGTTCAATTACTTCAGTAATGCCAGATAAATCTAACAATTTGTTTTTATCCATGATAAATTCATCCTCCTTTTTTTTATTTTCGTAGAAATAATTCTTTTAACCGAATATCTTTCATTTTTGCATCACTTTTATGGGCTTGATAAAAACGTCCCCAAGAGATTTGAAGTAATAATGGAGGTGTTTTACTATGATCAAATAATTCACGTTTATACTTGTTCATTTGTAGTACTCGAAGCACGTTTATCTCATTCTCTTCAAATTGAACGCAAAATTCAATGGCAATATTTTCACCATCTTCATTGGAATGAAATGTGTAATAATACATATTCATTTTTGGATGAGCTTTTGCTTCGGCTACATGAAATTCTTCAGGTTTAAATGACAAAAGATTCATAAATTCGTTCCTTTCTATACATCATTTTTTCTTATTTTACCATAAAATAAGAAAAAACTGCTTAACTAGGCAGTTTTTTTATATATTCATTGATTTCGCTTCGACATGTTTCGGTTTCATTTGTCACGCGTTTTATAAACGTTTCACTATCAATTCCTGAAAAAAGTGGCGGTTTCGTTAGTAATTCTGTAATTGATTCTATCGTTTTTTGTTCGCATTCTTTATCTTCTTCTTTTAATTTTTTTAGTAGGGCAATGCGACTTAGTAAATCTAACAACTGGTTCGCTTTCATTCGTTCATTTAGCACGGAAAATCCCTCCGAAAAATATATTTATGTATTTTTTTGAATATTAAGTAAAAAACCTTTTGCTAACTGTTCAACTTTTTTCTTTCGCTTTAATCCTTGAAGAAATCGTTCAGGAATAGATTCATACCCATAATAAATACCTAAAAAAACACCCTAAAAGGATGTTTTAAAATTCTTTTCTCAAAATTTCATCTTCAAGCGGTACACCTTTTTTACTGTATTCCAATACAAAAGTAGCATGTTTCATCCCAAGAGTTTCTTTTGCATAAGAAAGCAATGTTTCAAGTTTTTCAGGATCTTTATCGCTTACTTTTCGAGGGATTTTAATGTTAATGATAGGTTTTACATCATAATCTATATATGTTTTTTTGCTCGATGGCGACACATTATAAATAAAACCAACGTTGTCGTCATAATAAACAGACCATTCATCAATTTTAGGAAAAGTCTTATGTACAACAGAAGATAAATCATCTTTTGTTTCTTTTGTCCATTTTTCGGCAATATATGTATCTTCCATTTGTGCGGTTTCCGCATTGTAATAAACAAGAAAATTCAAATCATTTTGTTTATCGTGCGCTTTTGCTGCATAATCAAAATTAAAATTCCCCATATTGTCATAGAAAGAACCTGTAATCGAAACATGTTGATTGAAATTATTTTTTATATATTGCTTTCCTTCTGATATTGCTTTTTCTTCTTCTTTTGGACTTGATTTCATTTCGTACAAAAATGAAAAAACAATAAAACCAAGAATAATAGCAACGATTGCTGCGATCGATACAACCCATTTTGCCAAAGTTTTCATTACACACTCATTACATATAACGTGTTATATGTAATGATCACACCTCCTTTTTTATAATATTTGTATAATTTTGTTAACCTCCCTTTAGTTTATCATAATGGAAAAAACAAAAAAATAGCCATTCGGCTATTTTTTTACCACGTTTAGTTAATCAAACGTGGCTTTTTCTCCAAATTCTGCAGAAAGTTTAATATAAGAATTAACAGCACTTAGTAAATAGGTGTCTCCCGTATTAACTGTACTACGCACGGTTTCTGTTTGGGAAGCGGGATAATAATTAAGAGTAATCATATCTTTTGTTTTAAGGGCTGCTTCTTTCCTTTTCTCGCAGGAAACTTGTAAATCTTGTTTGAAAATAAGCAATTTATTTTCTTGGGAAGACGTAAAATTATCAGGGATTTCAATAGCGTCAATTTTATTTATCAACAAATCGTATTCTGTAATAATATCATCCATCGCTTGATAGGCATCTACTTCACTTACTGAATGATCAGAAAGTCCAGAAAATGTTTCTTTCCAATGAGTTTTCCAAATACGATCATAATCGTTAATAATATCATCTACTTGTGGTTGAACATTTTGGATAAATTCTTCTTTTGCAGAAAGCGTTTCTGTTTTTTCTTCTTTCCACGACCGAATGCGATCGCCAAAAAGAATAGAAAAAGCGACAAGCGCTACAAACACAAAAATAACAAAAGACCATTTTTTATATTCTGTTTGTTGAGTCATCAAATTCCCCCTATGTTAACATATGTATGCATAATTTGTCCTATGAAAAAAACCTCCTAATGGAGGCTTTTTATTTTGTATTTACTTGCAATTTATCGCTGCGAAGATAAACAGCGCAGTTTTTATATTTCCCGTAGCTTGGTTGAACCAAAATATAAGGAATGTGTGTAGAATCATAATACAAAAGAGAAGGTTCTAAAATAAATGTATGATAGGCATTAAGTAAATGAGTATTTTCTATAATTTTTGCTTTTGAAGAATGAATATCTTGTGTTTGTTCGCCTGTGCCTTCGAAAAAGGAGTAATCCCAGTCTATAACGGAATATGTTTTTCCTTTTTCAAAAGGAAAAACTGAATGTTGAGTCGAAAGTTTCATCAATTCTTCCAATTTTTCTAAGCGACGTTTAGTTAACCGATTCCCTTCTTCTAACATTCGAACGCCTGTTGCAATGATGTCTTGTTTATCTTTAAAAGCATCATACATTAAGTCAGAAAAAGCATGCAAGTTTTCTTTTTCAGTTTTATCTATTGATTGATGAATTAATACAAATGCTTGAATTTTTTCGTATAAAGAAAATTTTCTAAATTGATAATCAAGACTTATTAAACTGGCACTTTCCCCTTTGTACCCTTCCTTTTCTATTTCATGTGTAAAAGATTCAAATGACTTATATTCTTTTTCCATTTTAAATTCGTCCTTTTAAATGTGACGTATCAACTCCATGTGCTTCAAGAGCAGCTAAACAAATAGCTAAAGATTTTGTAGAAGCAATAACGCGGATGTGTTGATTTAGCATAGGTGAATAAATTTTACAAATATAATCAGAAGTTCCATTTAACCCTGGTGTTTTGGCAATTGAAATATTATCAAATTGTTCAAATAATTGATCGGTATCATCAGAATTAGTAGAAGGACTCCAAGATTTTTGATCACCATTTGCTATTTTATGCTTTTTAATTAACTCCTCGATTTCTTGATAAATCGTGTTATTCATCTTTATTCCCCTTTTCTTAAATGATTTTATACTCCTTTATTTTACCACAAACAAAAAATTGAGGATAAACAATTACAAAAAGTTATATATAGAACAAATAAAAACAACCGTTAACTTAAGTTGAAGGGGGAAATAAACATGAATATTTCATATCGAACGAAAGTAATGGCGGCAATACTCTCTTTAACGACTGTCATTGTAACAGCAGTCTCTTATATAGATTATCAAAATTTAAAAGAAAAAGTGATCCAAGAAGAAGAAAAAACGCGTACACAAAATCAATTATTCGTGTTAGATGCAGTGAAAAATGTAGATGATGCTTATACTATCTTTGATCAAGAAATAGAAAGAGAAATGAAAAAATCATCTGATCAATTACTCACTTATTACAAAAAAAATCCATATGTACGATGGTGGGATTATGAAAAATTAAAAAAAGATATTGGCGGATACGATATTTATGTAATTAATCGCGACACGGTCGTAACACAAAGCAGTTTGAAAAGTGACATCGGTCTTGATTTTCGAGAAATATCACCTAGTTTTTCAAGCAAATTAACAGAAAGATTTGAAAAAGGAGTATTTGTAGGAGAAGGAATGGATATTGAAAATTTAACAGGAAAAGTAAAAAAATACACGTATATGCCTACTCCTGATGGAAAATATATTTTAGAACTAGGATATGATGTGCAAAATTCTCCTGTGTTCTCCACGTTTAATTTTAAAAACATCAAAAAACAAATTCAAGAAAAAAATACATCTATTTCTGATGTCCGTATTATATCCAATAAACGTGTACTTGGAGAAAGTGATAAAAATGGAAAAGCCATTCTTCTTTCAGAAAAAGAAGTTCCTTATTATGAAAAAGCAAAATCAACAAAAAAAGTTGTTGAATATGTAACGACAAAAGAAAATAGTCGATATACGACAAAATTTATTCCATATAGTTACAAACTAAATAACAAAACAGTGTATCGCATTGTAAAAGTTACGTTTAATGATGCACATCTACAAAATGTGTTGAAACAAGAACAACAAAAGTTTTTCTTAAAAATAGGTGTAGCATTACTTCTTACGGTGCTTGTTGCGTTTCTTATCTCGAGTATGATGAACAAGTCTATTCGCAAAATGACGATATTAATTGAAAAAACTACAAACTTTGATCTAAAAGATGATGAAATAACCAATACATCGAATGATGAATTAGGAAAAATGGAAAATATGATTCATAAAATGCGAAAAGAATTAAAACAAATTGCCCAAGAAATTTATCATACATCAGATTTATTAATTCAAAATGCACAAATTGTTAATAATTTAACAAAAGATGTAAACAAAGAAGCGGTTCAAACAGCAAGTGGTGCTTCTCAATTATCGGCGACCGCAGAAGAAGTAACTTATTCGGTACGCGATATGGATAAAACAGCGCAAAACGTAAATCAAATGGTCTTTGAAACAGCCGATAAAATCACCTATGCGAATGAAACCTCACAAAAAAGTAATGAACGAGCAAATCAATGGAAAGAAAATTCACTATTATCAAAAGAAACAGCACTGCGTGTGTATGAAAAAGTGAAAAATGAAATTGAACTTGCTATTGAAAAGGTAGAATCAGTAGAACAAATCAATGAAATGGCACAATCCATTTCAGATATTGCTCAGCAAACGAATTTACTATCCCTTAATGCAAGTATTGAAGCAGCTCGAGCTGGTGAACATGGAAAAGGATTTGCCGTTGTTGCTGACGAAGTTAAAAAATTAGCGAAAAATACATCTGATACCGCAAGCGGTATTCAACATGTAACAGGTGCGATTCGTCAAAACGTAGAAGAACTTTCAAAAAGTGTCGTAGATGTCTTATCCTTTATCGAAGAAAATGTATTAAAAGATTACGATAATGTGGTGGAAGACTCGAAAGAATATGAAAATGATATGAATATTTTAACAAAATTATTAGAAGAATTCTCTTCTACTTTCCATAATGTAAATGCAGAAATGGATCAAACAGTTCGTGCGCTTGGACAAATCAGTGAATCATTTGAAGAAAATGCAAACAGTATCAATGAAATCGCACAAAGTACAAACAATGTAGCAAGAAAAAATAAAGAAGTTGAAGAAAAAACGCAAACAAATATAGAACTTTCTCATGCGTTACGCAAATTAATCAATGTGTTCAAATTTTAAAAACCGCTTATATAAGCGGTTTTTTATTGACTTTATCCCTTATTTCTATATAAAATACATAATGAATTAATTGGAGGAACAAACATGAAAAAAATTATACTAAATGTATTATTGATTGCTTTATATTGCTTTCCATTTGCTTACTATGCTATGTATAAAGATTTTAGTGATGTTTCAATGATTGGATACGTCTTTATGATCATCCTTGTCACATTTAATGCAAGTTTATCTGCGATTTATGGGACGAAGTCGGCTATTTTAATCGGAAATAGTATTTCGGCTCTTTTGTCTTATTATTTTACATCCGATGTCACAGGTCCTGAAAGATGGTTTGGTTATTTTAAACCATTTCAACCGACGACGCTCGTTATTGTGGTAAGTATTTTAATGCTCATTCCGCAATTAATTGCGGTATTTATATTAAAAAGGAAACATAGAGATTAATCTCTACGTTTTCTTTTAATAAAAAAAGATTGAAAATTTAGAAAAATAAATTATAGTTTAAGTAATAACATAAATAACGAATAGGAGGGGAACAAAATGGATTATCAATTAAAATACATGATTTACGATCAAGCGAACCATGAGGTATATGATGATAAAAAAAATTGGGAGATTATTAGCGATGGAAATCTGATTAAAGCAACATTATTTGATACAAAAGAAGAAGCAATGTTTTATATACAAAAGTTCCTCCGTATTCGAGGAATCTTTGAACGAGGAGAAGAAGGAAAAAAGCGAGATATTATTGTGTACGAAGAAAAAGTTTATTCTCAAGTATATAAACTGTTTTTCCGAAATCGAGAAAAGCAAATTCCTGATTATTTACTACATAATCGAGTATTATTAGTAGCAGAACGATACTATTTAGTTCACGGAAAACCAAGAGGAAGAGTAGAAGTTGCAGCCGATGGATATCGCATAGGAAAAATATTGAATACTCAAAATCAATGGATAGACGGAGGAATTTATATTTTAAATCGTATGTAATAAATTTAAAAAATTTTTTTAATATCAAAAAGAAAGCGCTTTAATCACAAAAATTGGCTAAAGCCAATTTTTTGTTGCAAAAGAAAAAGAACGCTTTATAATACAAGCAACTTGAATACTAAAATTAAACAAAAAGGGGTCAAGAAACAGTTAAAACAAAATTAATTAAAATGATTTAAAAGTAACTAAAAAGTTACTTTTTTTATTTTTATATTAAAAGGTATTGAATAAATGGATAAACATGTCATATACTTATAAGTAGGGAGGTGATAGAATGCTCTACAATAAAAAAATCAAACTAACGGTAACAAAAGAAGAATCGATTCAATTAGATGCTCAGTCTAAAATGTGTAATTGGCTTTATAATCAATTGTTTGATTTAGTGGAAACAGATTATAAAAATGGAAAACCAAAAAACTTATTATCAGGTCGTAATCTTCGTGATGAAGTGACAGTAATGAAACAAAATCACCCATTTTTATACAAAGTTCACTCTTCTCCGCTGAAAAATGCTGCATTCCGTTTAAAAGATGCGTATGAACGTTTTTTTGATCCTGGACTTGCTAATGAAAAACCACATCACCGTTCTTGGAAAAAGAAATGGTTTTCACTTTTTTATGATGAACCGAATAAAGGGTTTAAATTACTCGATAGTCAACAGCTTTCTATTTCGTTTGGAAAACTGACAGATGAAGAGTATCAAGAATGTAAAAAAGTTGATAAAAAAGCTAAAAAACAAATCAAATTAACAGTTGGTTTAAAAGAAAAAATGACGTTGCAATCCAATCAAAAAATTAAAACATTACGTATTACAAAAGATTTAGATTCCTATTATGCTGTGTTTACAATCGAAGAAAAAGTTTCATCTACACCTGTCAATTCTGGTAGTTTTATTGTGTTTGATCCAAACCATAAAAACTTAGCAGTGGGAATTGGCTCAGATGGCAAAAGTTATGAAATTGTAGCACTTAAATCCATGTTAAAGTATTGGGATCAACGTATTGACGAAATTAAATCAAAACGTGATAAGTGTGAAAAACAATCAAAGTTAGTTATTACACCTTACACTGAGTATTTTAAACCAAGCAATCGCTGGGAACGATTAAACCGTACACTTGAAAAAGCTTATCTAAAACGACGAGAACAAATAAAGTTGTTATTATACAGATACGCTCATTTTTTCTCAAGAATGTATGATGAAATTTACATTGGTGATTATGTACCCACTCCAGATCTTGCTAAATACAAAACAATGAAAAGAGCCATGCTCAATCAAACTCCTATTGGGAAGTTTCGTGACACTTTAAATTGGGTTCAAGAGAAAAACAACAAACACTATGCAAAAGTCGAAGAAAGAAATACAACTAAAACTTGTTGTGTTTGTCAACATGAAGAGAAAAAAGAACCATCTATTCGCGTCTTTACGTGTGTAAATTGCGGAACAACACTTTCAAGAGATATGAATGCTGTTGTAAATATTGCTGAAAAAGCCAAAAAGAAATTGCCACGCTCGGGCTATATTGGGGTGAAAAACCCAATATATACAGTTTGGTGGGATTATAAACAAGGGAAGGTCTCTTGTGGTTTAACCTCATCTACTGGCTCTAGTATTTAAGTCTAGAGGCTGAAACAAAGGATTTTTCGGTAACAGAACAAGACGCCTGAAACTTACTTTCTATAGTTAATTTTAATTAACTTTAAGTAATTTAGGCAGAGCGGATATGAAACATGGTAGAACATCCATTGATGGGTTAACAAGAGGAACAAACAACAACATTGATTGGTATTATGATTGCCATTAGTTTAGTCATTGTGATTGGTACTTTACTAAAAGCAGGAAAAAACATTCTTTCTGCTATCATCTACCTTATTCAACAATTAATTCCAGTATCAACGTCAAATCAAAATCAACCTGGATTTAGTCGAAAAGTGATTCGTCCTTTAGCGATTAAAACGAGTTTGATGGATAAAAAGACAGTACACCAAGAAAAAGAACCTTTTTAAAAAGGTTCTTTTTCTTGGTGTACTGTCTTTTAACTTGATAAGCGTTCTAGATTATCGCATACCCATGAAGCCATTGTCCAATCGTTTTCGATTGAAGCTATTGCTTTGAAAACAGGCGCGCTTAAACTATCACTTTCTGCAATTAAAAGTAAATGTTCGTTAATTTGCTTGCGCATCGCGGGATCTTTGAATGATCCGTCGCTATCGTCTAAATTGCTTTGAATATGACGTTTAATTTTTTGTGCTAAACGTTCATCTTCGTCTTTTAATTCGACGATGTGTTTTGCTCCGTTAATGTGAAAAACTTTTTCGATTTTTTCGGGCAAACGATGATTAAAGAAATTTCCCTCGAAATTCCCTTCATCTACTGAAATACCGAAACGTTCTGCTAATTCTGACCAGTTACCGATATATTCTTTTGTTTTTCCCATTCTACAACACTCCATTTCGTTTATCTTTTTATCACGAAATCCATTTTAGCATAAAAAAACGAAAAAGGAAATTTTTTCATTTTAAAAATAAAAAATAAAACCATAACATTTTATTTCACTTTATGATAAACTGTTAAAAGGTCTTGAACCATCAACAAAGAAGTGAATAATAGTTGAAAAAAAGAAAGGGGAAATTTATGAAAAAAAATAGAGAATTGTTTGTTGTTATTGCTATGGTTTTAGGTATTTTTATGGCGTCTATTGATAACACTATTGTATCAGCAAGTATTAACAAAGTCATTGAAGATATTGGTGGATTTGACAAAATGAGTTGGGTATTTACCTCTTATATGTTAGCTGCTACATCGACAATGTTGGTGTTTGGTAAGTTATCTGATATTTATGGACGTAAGTTGTTTTTCTTAATTGGAGTTGGAACATTTTTACTTGGTTCTGCACTATGCGGAATGGCACAAAACATTGATCAATTGATTGTATATCGTGCGATTCAAGGAATAGGTTCGGGTGCATTGCTTCCGATTAGTTTTACCATCATCTTTTCTATTTTTAATGATCCGACAAAAGCAGCGAAAATGACAGGTATTTTTGCAGCAGTGTTTGGGTTATCATCTGTACTTGGTCCACAACTTGGTACATGGATTTCTGATAGTTTTAACTGGAGATGGTGTTTTTATGTAAATGTTCCGATTGGAATCGTTTCATTTATTATTTTACTAATTGCTTTACAAGAAACAAAAGCAGATAAAAAACCAAAAATTGATATTTTAGGAACAATTTTCCTTATTTTTACCACCATTTCCTTAATGCTTGTGTTTGAGTGGGGAGGAAAAGAATATGATTGGAACAGCAATGAAATTTATGGATTAATTGCTACATCAGTCATCGGACTTATTATTTTTATTTTTGTAGAGAAAAAAGCAAAAGAACCTATTTTACCTCTTCATTTATTCAAAAATAAAATGATTTCAGGTACAAGTTTCATTGTATTTTGTCAAGGTATTATTATGTTTTCAGCGATTACGTATCTTCCAATTTTCGCTGTAGGCGTATTAGGTCGTGAAGGATCAAATGGTTTGTTAACGCCAATGATGTTATCATTGATGGCAGGAGCTTCACTTGGAGGAATTTTAATTGCCAAATTTAGATTCCGTACGTTTTACCTATTCTCAATGCTCATGAGTGTCGTTGTTGCGTATTTGTTATACATTGTAGGACCAGATACAGACTATTACAAAGTCATTTTAATTATGATTATGCTTGGACTGTTTGCAATTGGACCATTAATGAGTGTAGCGCAAAACGCGGTAGCTAATTCCATTCCAAAAGAAATGTTAGGAATTGCAAATTCTCTTGTTGCCTTTTGGCGTAATATCGGAGGAATCCTTGGTGCTTCAATCATGGCGACTATTGTGAATAACTATTTAAAACATGATTTAGAAGATAAAATGAAAAACATGCCAATTCCAAAAGACCAAATTGGTAAAATGGCAAATCCTGAAGCTTTGCTTCACGCAAGTAACCAAATTCCAAAACAAGTGATCGACATCTTACGTGAATCGCTTTCAGCAGCGATTAACCATGGATTTTTACTAGCAATTGCGGTTTGCGGTTTAGGATTTATTGCAGCATTTTTTGTTGGAAATGATAAATTTACATTTGAAAAAAAGAAAAAATAAGATGACAAAAGTCATCTTATTTTTTTGTTAAACTATCTTTTTTAAATAAATCATCTCATCTTCCAAATAAAATTCGTAGTTATTTCCGAGTTTTTCTTTTACTCTTGATTTTAAAAATGCTAATGTTTCTTGACAGATTTGATCAAAATCTTCAATTTCTTTTTTTTCTTTTTCTAAGCGATGAGCAATTTCATCTTCAAAAGCATCCCACAAGCAAGAAGGATACGTATAATCTTCATCTTCTTCTACTTCTTTTATTCCAGCATTCTCGATAAACCAATCCGCATACTCTACTAAAACTTCATTTTTCATCAAAAATCTCCCTTTCTTAAGTGGCATACATTCTTATTATAAAAGAAATCTAAGAATTTTTTACAAAAGAATAAAAAACTTTGTATCATAAGAATATAACGGACAATACAAAAGGAGAGATAAAAATGATTTACTGTCATTATTTTAAAGGTGAGTGTAATATTGATCAGAAAAACGATAATCAAGTTCCTGCAGTATGTGTTAATTGTAATAATGGAAAAGGAACTTGTTTTAAAGAATACTTTTTAAAAGTTGATAAAGAAGAATACGAAAAACGAGCTATTAGTACAAAATAAGAAAAAAGATGACATTTGTCATCTTTTTTTATCATTAAATTGTCTTTTTATATTTTAACAAATGACTTCGTTTAATTACTTGTTCTTCGTACCAACTATCAATTTCTCTTTCTTCTCCATCTTCCCATAATGTATAAGTAGGACTAATGAGTGCATATCTTCTCTTTCGATGATTTAATGAAGTAAGCAATTCATCGAACGTTTTATAATGAAGAATAAGTTTATTACTAATACTAGGAACACCTTGGGTATAAGCCCTTTTGATAAAGTATTCTGCATCTTTTTTGTAAATGATAAAATGCATTTCAGAAAGATAAATGCTTCCGATATTTTGATATTGATTATTAACAACTAATATTAAACGTTTCAATAAAAACAGCTCCTTTTTAAATTATTTTTCCTTGTTCTGTTAATCTTGTTGAAAGAGTATTTGTTGTATAACTTTTTCGATAGCTTCCTTGTACGAACGTTTTTCGTTGAGGGACCATGTCATATTCAATCAATCCTTGACTTTTATAATGCTCGTACCACTCTGCCACATATTTTTCAATATTTTCAATGGTTTTGTATGAAAGCAAATCTTTTTCCTTTTTATAACCTTGTTGTTCAATCATCTTTTTTTCTTCTTTTGTTAGTACTTGTGTTGCTACTTTTGAAGCAATCATCCCGACTGTAATATCAAAACGAGCCCAATACGGGTTTTTTTCGTTCAACCATTTAATGGCATCCCAAATTTGATTGGGACTAATTAAATCTTCGACATCTGAACGGTACACATCAATATATTTGACTACTTGGTTTTCATCATAATAACGTTTATGCGCTGTACGTAGTTTAGGATCTTTAAATGTTTTGACGTTCATTATTATTCATTCCTCCACTCTTTGCGTTTTAAAATCTCACTTATTATACACGAATTTTCTAATTTTTCGAAAAAAATGTTTTATAATAGGAATAGATTAATCGAGAAAAGAGGAGAAAAAATGGGAAATAGACCAAGATTGTTTCAAATGATTGGGATCAATAGAACTCAACAAAAAGAAATGGATGAAAGGAATTATCTTGAAGCAACAAAAGATCTTTATCTTCAAATTTATGGAAATGAGTTATTAGCAAATAAAGTGATGGAACCGCTAAAGAATTTACAACTTTGTGATGTGATTATCACCCTTGAACATGATGATACTTCAGTTTTTGGTATGCTACCTGCTACAAAAATTCGTCAAAGTAAGCTTTATGCACATGAACTTATTTACACAATGTTTGAAGCAAAAATGCTTGAGCAAAAGACTCAAGTGATTAAATTAGATTATCTTGATATTTCGAGTTTGGTCGAAAAAGATGAAATGGAAATTGCTGAAGCAACCGATTATGAAATTGTGGAAAAACATGAAGCAGAAGAAATACAACATTACAAAGGAAATTGGGCGAGAAAATATGAAAATCATTCGGTCCACTTTTTTGATCGCGATTTAGAGTTTGCCTATTTACTTTTTAAAAAAATGGGTATTGACGTAGAAAGAAAAGACATAAACCGTTATTTGGTGTTAGATTTCATTTAAAAAACAGCGCAAATGCGCTGTTTTTTCTTACTCATCATATTCTTTATAAATACTTTCAACAAAAATATCCGCTTCTGGTAAATAGTCTTTGTCTATCTCGTGTACGGTAATAAATTGATAGTCATCTTGTTTTTTTAGATCTTCATGATAATAACACACTTTAATCATCCAACCGTCTTCTGGTTTTAAAACGGTATCTCGCATGGAAATACATCCTTGCAATAAATCTTCTTTTCGTTGTGTACTAATGGGAACAAACAAGAATTCTTCGCAATAGAATTCATTATTCTGACGAATCTCATTATACAAAAAACCATAATATTCAATTCCTTTGCAATCTTTGACGATAAACGTGAGTGGCTGATCATAGTAATCGATAATTACTAACATTTTAAATAACCCAAAGGGTGTTTGGTATGTGTATGCGGAATGTAACTGAATCATTTTCCATCTCTCCTTTATCTTTTTTTCTTATTATAAACTTTTTTCATTCTTTTTAAAAAAAGCTGTCAATTTGACAGCTTTTTTAATTATTATATTGTCTTATTTTGTTGGAATTAATACTTTTAATCCCAATTTTTCTCCTTCAGCAATAAGGGACCCTACTTGCTGATGAACTGTTTCCATACTTGGCATATCCGTTTCACTTGAAACAGGTTTTCCGACATTTCGGATTAATGTTTCAAATCCAGCAGGAGTTGATACCACACGGATTCGAGCAGAATCAGTATGTACTTTGAAATAATGAGCATTTCCTTTTGGAAGATGAACAGTATCTCCTACAGATAATTCTTGTTCTTCTCCGTTTGAATAAAAAGTTAATTGCCCTTCTCGCACTTCAATTAACTCATCTTCGTTGCCATGGATATGAGCAGGAGCTTCAAGTCCTTTAAATTCAGTTAATTCTACAACTGACATACGTCCATCTGTTGATTCTCCGTCTAGTAAAATAGATGCGCGAGAACCCATAAAAATATATTCTTCTTTTGATTTTTCTTGTAATTTTTTCATATAACATTCTCCTTTAATAGTTAGAATTTACTGACTATTATAGTTTATCATGTTTTTTAAAAACGTGATAAAAAAAGGTTAGGAAAAACTCTTATTCTCAAAGAGATTTTCCTAACCTTACATTTTTGTAAGATACCTTACAAAAATGTAAGGTTAAAGGGGGTAGGAAAATTTCTCCTTTTTTGATATAATAAAAAAGTAATAATATTCCAATTAACAGGAGATGATCTAATGAAACCAGTATTAGAAGTTAAAAAAGTCGTAAAAGTATTCGGAACAAAAGAAAATCAACACGTTGCCTTAAATGGAATTGATGTACGTGTTGAAGAAGGGGAATTTGTGGGGATTATGGGTCCTTCGGGCGCAGGAAAAACAACTTTATTAAATGTTGTTTCCACGATTGATACGCCTACATCGGGAGATATCGTTATTGATGGAAAAAACATCGGAACGTTAAAAGAACATGAAATGGATGCATTTCGACGTGAAAAATTAGGATTTATTTTTCAAGATTATAATTTACTTGATTCATTAACCCTTCGAGAAAACATAGCACTACCTTTAGCACTTTCGAAAGTAAATGCAAAAGAAATTGAAGGAAGGGTTCAAGAAATTGCTAAAAAGT
>Ga0209463_1001122_pt1 | contig 17106 bp, 25 predicted proteins | sample AgamicMgSfrz_FD_187169 | JGI IMG/M metagenome (GOLD analysis project Ga0209463, IMG submission 187169) | Agave microbial communities from Guanajuato, Mexico - Mg.Sf.rz (SPAdes) (version 2) | ecosystem: Host-associated > Plants > Phyllosphere > Phylloplane/Leaf | place: Guanajuato, Mexico... | reverse complement strand
CTTCTACTAGTACGGTGAAGAAGGGGAAGTTCGCAGGAAGGACAAAGGATGGGATGCATGTATATCAAGTGAAAAACCATACCAATCAATTAGTGTTGACGGGTTTTATGTTTCCTGACGAAGTGTATACCAAAGCGTTAAAAAAGAAGGCAGACTAAATCATGTTTAAGAAGCATACAACGTAACAGAAGAAGGCAGCTCATTGGCTGCCTTCTTCTAATTGCGCAATACGAAATTGCGCTTTTTCTATTATTATTTGTGCATTATCAACGTTGTCGTATAAGACCTTTTGTTGGATTCTCCCTTTTCGATACAACTTCTTGACTGTTTCAATGCGTTCTTTTTGCAAGCCGATAGTGGTATGTAAATCTTTATATTTATCCATTCCGTCACTCCTATTATTAAAACCCTACCTTTTGGGATTATCATTAAGATTTGTGAAGCCTTCTTTCATTTCTTTCACCAAAAACCTTCTTGAATTTGTTTAATGATAAGGAGTACGGATAGCTTATTTATAATCACCTGCAGACCCATCTATTGTATGTATGCTTGGTGGTATGTTTTATTTGAGTTTAAGCCATACTAATAATACGGCCAATGGATAAATGAATTGATTTGTAATCGTTAAGAAAACTCTGTGTTTTTTTAAAAAATATGGATTTTCAATCGTTTTGAAATGACTCAATTTAACTAGGACAGAATTATAGTATTAGATGTATTTAAATTTTAAAATGGGCGCTATGTTTTGTGATGAGAATATAAACATATGGTGTATTTAAAAAAGCAGATTGAACGACCTTTTGCTATACCTTCGAACTGTTTAAGGGTCATATAAGTTGTATTTAAAGTGGTGCGACATATTGTACTTATAAGTTTCAAATTAAGCATCAGATGTATTTAAACATGTTTTGTGCTTCGTATCGAAAACATTGAATTTCACACATAACATACGATGTATTTAAACATTTTGTGTCGTTCTGTAACAACGATAGCTCCGTTTTAACTAAAATATATGGTGTATTTAAATTAAAACACATCTTGCACTTGGTATTTCTCTTTGAAGTAATATTTACATCAGATGTTTTTATTTTAATTTGAGGAGAGTAAGCGAATTTGACTGCGATTAATTGTATAGTTACACGCCTTTTAATAGCGGCTAACTATACAATTAATAAGCATGAGAAGCATTTGAGGATAACCAATGTTGTATTTGAATTATTCCATGGCTCAGCTTATATGCTCAAATACTTTTATAATTACACTAGGTGTATTTAAAACGAGCCTGATAGGTCTTTTGTTACTTCTTTTAATTATTTTGGAGATAAAGAAATATAAACGTTGTATTTAATTACTATTTATGGCGCATTGAATGGCTTGATTGAGGGAGATTAAATCGTAACAAAAGATGTATAAATTACTATCATTACTTTCATTCGTTTTTGTATATAGAAATTATGTGAGACGTATTTAAATGAACAATACATTGGACTGAATAAGGTGTTTGATGTGTAAAAAATACATGTGTTGTATTTAAATTAGAAAATTACCTTCTAATGATACCTTTCAAGGAAATCAATAATAATAAACGTTGTATTTAAAAAAGGTCATTAGCACTTTATTACCAGGGGGATTGCCAAACATAATGCATATGATGTATTTAAAGAACATATCTACAGGTCGACCTAACGCTTCATATTTATAGTTATATAAAATGCAAAAGAAAAAAGCCCTCATAAAGGGCTTGTTCTGTACTTAAACTATTGCCTGTGCAGCATTCACATTATAATACATCCCCACTGGAAAGCTCGCGATGGTATCGAATATTTGTACATCTTCTCCTTGAGTAAAACTGCATCCTGAAGACAGAATGGATATAGGTAGTGCGCAGTTATTTAAATGCGCTATCGTTTTAGCATTATCTACATCAAATCCTATAATATCTTCAAATTTTAATGCAGTTGACATACCTTCGACTTTTAATTCATGAATATCACACGATTCAAAACGATTGAGAAATCCTGAATTCATCAATTCTAACAACTCATAACTCGTGAAATTTTCATTCACATAATCACGAACAAATGACTCTTCATCCCGCAAAAGAATATCGAACTTTCTATAATAATAACGCAGTGTTGGTTCATCTACTTCTCTATTTCCTGTGTGAATAAGCTGGACTGGAACGCCATAGGCCATACGATTATAATAAACAGCTTCTTTTATAGTAGCGGATACTTTGTACATTGTTTCCATTAGTATTCTCCTAACTTGATTATCGTGTTGTAGTTTCGTCTCGGTATTAGAGTATGCAGAAAAACCATAGATATGCAGGTATGTAGGAGAAGAGAAAGGGGGCTGTCGGATTTGAATATGTAACGTTAAACGTAATACTAAAACGTAAACAGTTTACGTAAACATAATGTCGTTTACCACTCTTCTTTGTTGTTAGTCTTAGTTATCCTTGTCATCTTTTGTGTATTCCAGTATCTCTCCAGGTTGGCATTTTAACTCTTTACATAATGCGTCAAGCGTAGTGAACCGCAGGGCTTTTCCCTTGCCTGTTTTTAAGATAGAAAGATTAGTTGTAGTAATACCTACGCGTTCAGACAGTTCATTTAACGTTATTTTTCGCTTAGCCATCATTACATCTAAATTTACAACTATCATACTCACACCCCCTCATTTATATAGTTTCTTCATTTTCTTTAACCGCTTTTAACGCTTTTTTAAAGATGCTAGCTAATACAAATATTAGAAGTGCCATAAATAAGTAGACCCAGCTAATATGGTATTTTAATTCAATCGGAGCGCCACCATGTGGTAGTTCATGAAGCATAAGTTTTGCTATTGTATAGTTATAAGCATCCATGAAGATTACCACAAGAAATGAGACAGCTCCCATTAAGTTCAATGCTTTAACATTCAGGTCCGTGAAAATCTCCCCATCTTGCACACGTTTATAAAACTTGTGTAGAGCCTGGACGAATAACCATGCAGACAAAGACATTCCTTGAACAATTAATAAATGGTACCATTCAAGATGTTGGTTACCTTCACTAACGTAATAAAAAGGTCCTATCTTTATTTCATCTAACGTTACATTTGAAGAAAAGATAGAAAAAACTAAAGCTAAGAATACCCCCGCATTTAACAATCCGAAGAGTACGTCCCCAATCCATAAAATTTCTGCCACCATTTTGTTTGATGGTAATAAATCCTTCAACCATTTTTTCATATATAAACACCTCCATTTTTTTACATCATAATAAGGTTTTTATTTTTTGCAACAAACTTTTTATGTTTTTCGATGAATTGATTATGAAAAAAGTAAAAAATATTACGAAAAGCCTCGCGATATATGACAATTATTTCACTTTTTTCTTTAAGTTTATATCTGATTATCACTGTGAATAGTGGTTACAATGATTGTAATGATATTGTACTTTTGTTAAACTATGGATGTATAAAATTCGCTTTGTCTTATAAACCCAAACTACAGGTAGCAGCTGTTTCAATACGAGACAGAGCTTGCTACACATTCAAAGCGAAAGGGTGTTTATATGTATTTTGTGTCGATGTTAACGAAGCTTAAAAAAGGAAAATTAGGATGGTGGAACGTAGGAAGTCAACACACTGTAGGATATTTTGAGACGTTAGTAGAGGCTCAAGAAATAGTAACAAATAATAGCTTTGACTTGTGCGAAACTGTTTACGAATACACACTTATCGAAGGAATTCCTAGTGGCGGTTACCCTTCACCATCTATTGTAGAGATGTATCGTACTTTTAATATGACTGTCGTTGAAGATGGTTGCAAAGTGTATAATCCCAACTTAACGTATGAGCGTATCAAACATCCGAAAGATTTTGAGTATACAACATTAGCGATAGGATAAGAAAAAAACGGATTCTCAATTGAGAGTCCGTTTTTTTATGCTCTTATTATCCGAGTTATTGTGAAAGATATAAGCTTTCAATTCAGTATAATTTTACCTATCATGATATAATTTAACTTATCTTAACCACGATAAGTGAGGGGAAACTATGACATTATTATCTGATATTTATCCTCAATATGCATCTACACCAATGTTTTACATGAAATTCTCGAAACATGAATACCTTAAGCCGTTACAGCAGGGGCATTTATACATGAATAACTTACAATACTTCATTGACCTTGAAAAAGAAACAGGCCAGTTAGGAATGGGAGATATGTATGAAGCGGCTTCTTTAATGGAACCAGTAAATGGCAAGGTCATGGTTGCTCTTTATGAAAATAAAGACGAATTAATACCATCAGGTGAACGATTTTTATTAAACACGAATCAAGTTACATTGCGTCCATCTGGTATTTCAAAGTGTCCCGTATTTTGTCTGTTTTCTGTTGATTTCAAAATGCTAAAGGTAGAAGAAGAACGCGAAGAAAATTATTTGGTCTCTATTCAATTGACTCCTGAACAAAAAGAAGCAATGATTGGAGAATTTGGTGACCACGTTTTTATCACTGCGCAGGAGACTTTTCTCAATCATATTTCAACAGCATTTAAATCTCAAAATATTCTACATAGTAGGGGTCCTATCAATTATTTATCTTCACTGGAGCTTTCCGAAAGAACTTCTGATTATATTTTTAGTAAAGATGCTAAAGAAAAAATGAAAATCGCATTTTCAAAACGTATTGAATTAGCATATCAAAATGAATATCGAATTTTAATTATGAATCAACCTACTGAACAGCCTGTTACCATAAATGTAGGGCCTATTCCACACTCATTTATCATCCCCGTAGAAAGCTTAATAAATGGAGAATACGTCTTTCCAATTGAAAAGTAGAGCTTGAGAAAAATTAGAACTTCAAATCAAACATTGTTGATTTTTAACAGATTCAGTTAAGAATCCATTATTTTGAATTCTAAAGGAGAAAATCTCGCTATAATCTAATTATGTGTATTACTACACTGCTATAAAATAAGTTAACAGGGGGAAGAAAAATGAGAATCGTGTTGGGGTTGGACAGCGCAAAAATGACTATGGTACCAAATGAAGACGAGCTGAATTCAGAAAAAAACTATTATGTATACGAGTGGTACATTGTAGACACGGGACAAGTGTTTTACATTGGGAAAGGCAAGGGAAATCGATACAAAGAAAAAACCAATCGTCATAGCATTTTTAAAAAAATTATTAACTCTTTTGCGTGTGATGTCCGTATTATTCATAACGGTTTGTCTGAGTACGAAGCTTTAACAAAGGAAGAAGAACTGTTTGCTGTAAGAGAAAATGAAGGACACGTGTTATGCAACGTACAAACTCCAAATGCTACAAATGTCTTTACGGTTGATGAATACACATATATGCAAGCGCCAGAAATCTTAATTGACCGTGTGGACAAACATTATTTTCATATTACTAATCCAGGATATGATATCATCTCTAAGGAGAAATTATTAGCAACACATATAAAAAAGCAGTCCTCAGGTGGACTAGATAAACTATATATAAAAGAAGATATTCTAGGACAAAATGCAGACTATAAATCTATCGTTCAAAAATATTGTTATCAGGTCGAACAAATGATTAAAGAGTGGAATGGAAAAGTATATAAAAGTGAAGCGAAATCCCTAAAGAGTATAATTATTTTTGGAAACATTCCTCTGCATACTTATTATCGTTATAAAGAAAAAGGTTATGACGTCTATCATTTGGTAGATGTTCTAAATTACATTGAAAGCTATAATAAATAACAAATATACGTCATTTTACACCACAAGTTGTTGTGGTGTTTTTTTTATTTTTACAGGATTAGCATTTAGATTACCCTTTAGTAACATATTTATTAAAACGAATTTTCCATAGAGTAAACGTTATATTTCATGCAATTTTAAGACATACTAATGAAAGAATCTTTTTTCGTTTTGTTTCTGAGGTTATATTTGGAACAAGGTGCACTTAAAATGTTGATTGAACGTTGCATATTTTATATGTGTTTTTTAACCATTACAAGGATTGAATATTTAAGTAAGTATAATGTAGATTTTTAGAGTATAAATTCCTGTGGCAAAATAGTGAGGATTTATTCTTTCATTTTCAATCGATTTTTAGGAAAAAATGGTACAAAATAGGTGGTTAGGTACTTTACGGAACTTTATGACAAATTATAACAAAGCGGTTATATCCTTGGAAAAAATTACGGGATACATGATAACCACAGGGATAATCGCATTATGTTTTTTATAAAATCCTGATTTCATCGGGGTTTAATCATAACATAAGATGTATTTAAACTTGTCTTTAAAAGCACAATCCCATGACCGAATGATTGTTCAACTAAAACATGAGATGTATTTAAAAATTCCATCGGTTTCTTAGCCTTCTCCGTAGATTCCAACTGTAATATTTGATGTATTTTAAAGAAGAAAGCGTTTCGTTGAGCCGTTGCAATATCATCTATAATGTAAATAAACGTTGTATTTAAAAAAGAAGATGACCTTTGCAACTTCATTCGTACCTTAAACTGCAAAACATGTGATGTATTTAAATTGTTTTTATTTTAAAAAAGCTCCAGCTAATACTTAGCTAGGGCTTTTTCTTTTTATAAATTTTATTTAGTTACACCTAAATCTTTTAAAATACTTCTGGATACCATCATTTGTTTTTCTCCATCAAAATGAATATCTTCATCTACTATTACAAGTTCACTGTTCACTATATCTATTGCGCCAGTCTTAGGATTTTTTTCTAAATACATCCCTAACTCTGCTGAAGCCTCTTCAATAATATCTAATAATTCTTTTGCTTTTTCTTTATCTTCTTTGGATATAGTTGTCATGTATAATCAACCTTTCTATTAGTTGTTTTTTAAAGCTCTAACTGCATTTGGTCTTCTTTAAAATGAGCAGTGCGATATCGTTTCGGCACTTGTTCGTTTTGCTCTATCTTCCTTAAAATTGCACCTGCAGGAATGTTAAACAAAAACTCTTTTCCTTTTTCATTCTTTAGTGTATAAAGGCCATTTTCGATACGGGAGACGAAGGCATAATTAGTCTTTGTGCCAGAAGCAAGATACAAGACCGTATCATTCTCTTGCAGCTCACCTAGATGATGATTATCTCCAAATAAAATAGACACATGATGCGGGTTGCTAATATCAATTGGCTGAAAGCGTGGATGTTTGTAAAATTGAGATGCTAATAAGAAGCCTACACTATTCGCGTTTTGCTCCCAAAAGATAACGTATTTTTGAGAGCTTTGTTCTGGTTTGCAAGGGTGAATCATAATTGGTTTCCCACTCCGAAGATAGCTAGGAAAAAAGATTCCACTTTTGTCTTCATTAAAGCGGCGTACTACATCTAAAATACTTCCTGGCTCTCGAACGAACTTTTCGAATGCGGGGATACTTTTCTCATTTCGAACAGATGAACATGCTAGCACCATACCTATCAGCTTCCTCTCTTATAATCTGACTTCTCTTTTGTTATACCATGAAAAGTGAAAAAGTGATGGAAAATAAGACATCCAAGTAGAATGTGCAAGTGTGTACCAAATCCCTCCTAGGAGCAACAAGACATACACAACTGTTTCAATGATGCGCCAGCGAAGGTAACGCTTGAGTTTGAATGTGTATTTGCCTAAAATTAAGGTTAAGGCATACCCACACAGAAGTTGAGGCAACATAGAAACGAGATTATACACGACCGTATGATTTGAAAAAATGTCTTATGCGAAGTTGCAGACTTAAAAATAAATATATGTGTTAAGAATGCTCGTGACGGCTAAACTTACTATTGTTGCAAATAAACGTATCACTGTTTTAGAACCCACATTCATCCTTCCTTTCTAATTCATTTGAGTTTTAAAGGTAGGGTGAGTAAATTCTTCGTTTTTAAAAGTGATAAAATGTTTTCTATATTAAAATAAGTAGACGCAGGGATTTTTTTGATTTTTCTTCTTCTCTACAACTAACTTAGAAGGAGTGATGAAATGAAAGTAACACTAAAAGGCTCATTCACTAAACAAGACCTCATCCAAGCGTTCGCAGAAGAAGTTGAAAATTATATGGATGAAGAAATGACAGGAAGCGCAACAATCTATTTACGTTTTAGAGACGATGAGGGCAAATCCATTGATTGGGTGGATGAAAATAAAAACTCATTGGAAGTGACCGTCACCCCCCAATCGTTTAAAGAAACTCGTATTCGTAACCGAGGCATTTCCATTTTAGAAGGATATCAAAATGAGAAAACGTCTACTGCGGTTGCGAATGAATTAGAGGTACCACTGGCACAAGTAGAGACACTGTATCAGCAGTTCAACGAGTTACAGCTGCCGTCTTCTATCTCCATTATTCCTTCAGAGCAATTAACAACCTATATGCTGTTAGAGCGTGAAGTCAACATGGAAGCCGAAGTTAATCATGAGAAGTTAGAATGGATAGGCATCACCATTGTCGATAAGCTACACGTGGAGAAAGTCTATAGCGTACGAGATTATTGTATGAAGCATAAAATCGGTTATCAAGAAAACATTTATAAGCAAGAAGACCTTCTTCTGACAAAAGGAGAAGCGGAGCGGAGCGGGCTGCGTTCTTTTACTCAAACTACGGAACCTCATGGTTTAACGCTTGTTGACGGTAACTTCGACTTCTTTTACGACGCTAATCGTTTACTAAAAGATAACGACTTAACGCTTTTTAAAGGTTCCAGAGCGCCCGATGGATATGTAATAGGGCAGGTGAACGGGTTAACATCCGAGCAAGTAAAAGGACAAGAAGCAGGATATATAGTCAAACGTTCTATCGTAAGGCGTGATTTCATACCAGTGTATCATCCAGCGACGCTTTATAAGATGTATGGTGTTAGGGTATTGAGTGAAGAAGAAATTGAAGAACGGAAAGGAACAACTCTGTTTACACAGCATCGGACCACTCCATATTTTCCGAAAGTTTATAACGTTCAAGATGAATTGAAGATAGCGGGGTATGATGAAGAGGGACGAGAATTTACAGAACCATCACGACCACTGTACGAAAAATTTGGCCTTCTTACGGGGGACGATATTCAACCAGGCGATGCTGTTGTAAAAACTCGCTATATGAAAAAGTTTCAAGGTTTACTCAAAGAAGTAGGAATTGATATAAACAAGCTATATCCCGATGGAATGACTCAGGACTATCAATTAGTTTACCGTGCTACCCGTATCCCCAAAGAAACAATTGAGGCTTACCGAAAATACGAGGAGACACAAGAGTTTATCAGAGAACTAAAAAGAACGTAGAAAACCAAGTCAATTCTTCAGACTTGGTTTTCTTCTTATATATAAGATGTCTAAACCTATCAACACAAATGGTGCTAATAAGTTATTTGTTTAATGCGTCTTGTTCAGCGGCTTTATCTTTTCCTGCAACAAAAGGTATAATTACCAAATAAAAGCACCACTTACCTGTCATGAAAGTAACTATTTCAATTCTGTAAATTTGAACTTAATGTTCTGAAACTTGATTAGATACATAAAATAATAGAGATAACATTTTTTAGAAATCTGTGAGAGGCTTTCTTATAGTTATCGTTTTTTCTTCTTTTTGCACGAGTAAGCATTAGTATAGCTTGCTACGTGTTTTTTTATTTTTTGTTATTAACACCTATAGGTGAATTTAATGTTGTATTTAAATAATTCATTCTATTTGTCAACTTCCATAACTTTAATTTCTTTTACATAAAACATCAGTTACTATCTTTATCTTTACTAACTTGGGGGTGAGTATTAGCGTTTTCAGTATGATATACTAATATTGTAAGGAGGGGAAAAATATGAGAAAAAATTATACAGTCGGTTTCCTTCTGCTTTTTGTTGCATCCATTACGGGCGGGTTAGCGCTGCAACATATATATACATATGCAATGTTAATAGCTGTTTCAGTAGGGACTGTGTCTCTTTTGGTTTCTGCTTTTTTTGCAACGAAAAATTATCATACTCAAAAGTCCCAATAAGCAGTAAAATGTTACGTTTAAAAAGAGCATCCACGTTTTTAACGAGATGCTCTTTTTATTTTATTCAAACTGTGAAACAAAGAAAATCTATTTATTAGGATTTTACCTCTTCATCTTTATACTGACACAACATATATTGCATAAATCCAGTATACAGCTGTTGAAACTTTTCTATAGAAGGGTTACCTGTTGCCCATTGAATATAAGAGGTATCAAGCTGTTCAATAAGGGCGAGTCCAGTTTCTAATGCCTGTGTTTCTTCTTCTAGAAACGCTTGTTGAAATACAAGGGGATAATCGGATGAAGACCCTTTTACTTCCTGGCAACGTTGAAGTCTTTCTGGTTCTAATGTTGGATTCACTGCATGAGCGGCCTGATGTATAAGGTGCAGCAGCACTAAACAGGCACTTGGAAGTACGCTCGCTTTATCGGTTATTAAGTACTGGGGAAGGGTAAGGATACGTGTTTTTTCTTTGCAAAAAGATGCCTCGTATACATAAAGTGAAAATAATCCTTTTAATTCAGGTTTTTCGTCAATAACAACTTGTTGATACGGAATGTGCAACTCATGTAGTAATTTTTCGGCAAATCCTATGTAGTGGATTAAATCTTGGCTATTATTCATGATGAAAGTGCCTCCTGATTTTTAGGTCTCTCCCTACTATACTAAAGTTGTGTTTTTTTCGCACCTCTTACTTTTCATCATAAAATTGTGTATATCCATCTTGCAGGAAGGAAGGTCTTTCGGTATAGTTGATATGAAAATAATGGTGTGAGTAGCAGTTTCTTCTTTTGAATAGGGTGCTAGGGCCTTGTTTTATAACGTTTACTTACTTTTTGCTTATCACCCTTTTTTCATTGAGCTATGGTATATATATAAAAGGGGAGTACATATGAAATTTAGCAACATTGTAACAGATGAGCGAATTAAGGCAGTGAGTCTTGTTTTGCTGCTGGTGACAGCCATTATGGGATGGCTTACAAATGAGTTTATGTGGTTTGCTGCATCCATTATGGTTGTTTCGCTTGCTCTTATTTTGCATGGTGTTTATGAATACCTCACAGAGAATAAGAAAACAAGAGGGATTGTGTTCATTGTTGCCAGCAGTTTATTTGCGGTTTTTAACATTATCTTATTATGGATGTAACGTACTAAAAATGAAAAACAGCTAGGAGTTTATTATGGTTAAGAAAATTTTACAATCGTACAACTATGCATTTATCGGAGCAATCTTTTTACTTTGTGGCATCGGAGTAGTCATGGTGTACAGCGCAAGCATGGTCACAGCTATCTCGCGCTACGGTGTGCCAGCCGACTATTTTTTTAAGAAACAATTGTGGGCCCTACTTGCTGGGTTTTTAGCTTTTGTGGCAACATCTATTATGCCGTACAAGGTCTTACATAATTTGAAAGTGTTAAAGTTTTTAATTTTTGCGGCATTTGTAATGTTGGTTGCCGTTTTATTTATGGGTCACACAGCAGGGAACGCAACGAGTTGGATTAAACTTGGGCCACTTACAATTCAGCCGCTCGAGATTTCAAAACTTATTATTATTGTGTACTTAGCAGCTGTGTTCTCAAACAAACAAGAACATATTAACCACATCGGTCGTTCCTTAATTCCACCGCTTATCATGGTCGGATTGCTTTGTTTCTTAATCGCACTACAGCCTGATTACGGCGGCATCATGTTGATTGGTTTTATCGTCGTTTCAATGATGTTCAGTTCAGGTATTTCGATTAAATCTATTTTCAAAATCTTGTTGTTATGTGTCATTGCAGCTGTTCTTATGCTCATTATTCTTGCTGTGACAGGACAATGGGGAACGGTGTTTTCTCCAGTGCGGCTTGGACGTTTAGCGAGTTACAGGGACCCATTTGCAGACCCACTAGGTGAAGGATATCAATTAGTAAACTCCTATTATGCCATTGCTGAAGGCGGTTTGAAAGGAGTGGGTTTAGGGCAAGGTGTCCAAAAAGCGGGATACTTACCTGAATCACATACTGACTTTATTATGGCCGTTGTAGGAGAAGAGCTTGGTTTCTGGGGTGTAGCAATTGTATTAGCACTTATCTTCTTCATTGTGTTCAAAGGCTTACGTATCGCTCAAAAATGCCCCGATACTTTCGGTTCGCTACTTGCGATTGGAATTTCCGTCATGATTGGCATTCAAGCGTTTGTTAACTTAGGAGCGGTTACTGGGATTTTACCAATTACAGGGGTTCCACTTCCGTTTATGAGTTACGGCGGGTCGTCTCTAACGTTACTGTTAGCAGCTACAGGAGTCCTAGCAAACGTTTCGATGATGACAAAATTCAAAGAAAAATACGATAAGAAAAAAGTAAATCCTGCTCGCTTTAAAGCGAAACAAAGCTCATAACAATTTCTAAATGAATGCTTAAAAGAAAAGGAGAAACAAATGAAAATCTCATTTTTTCACTGGTCATTGGAATTAGAAGAAGGCATGAAACCGTACGTAGACACAGAACGCAAGCGTTGCGCTATTCTTCCGCATACAGACGATGACATTCATATGATTCTCGAATTAAATGAATTAGGCGAACTAGTTATGAGTCCTCGTTGGAATGTTAAAGTAACTCATACGGGTTTACATAAAATAAAGGTGGAAACAAACTCACATAATGAATAAAAAAAGGTAATGAAAAGGGCTGCTGTGTAAACGGCAGCCCTTTTTCTACGCGCAAAAGAATTTGTCCCATATAAATCAACTCTTCCACTAAATTTCCACATATGGTAGAATGCACCTCAGGGAGTGGTATTTTGAAGAAAACTTTTATTGGTTTGCTAAGTTGCTTACTTATTGGTTTACTAGCAGCTTGTTCAACAAATGCAAATAGCGATGAAGCAACATATAGTGTACAAAAAGAAAAAGTAATGATTACAGATGACAGATTTTTAATAGGAGCTACGGGAGTTAGAAATGAAAAAGGCGGCTGGGAGGATATTCTACCTAAAGCCCTTTATTATGAGTTTACTCTCAAGCAAGATGACGAGCAAGCGAACTATAAACATGATAAAGACGAGGTTAGAGGTTCGATTCTTCCTGATAAAGATTTGAAACAGGCATCTATTGATGTATTAGGTGTTAATATCTTTGAGAAAAATCAAGATACATACGGATATAGGTGCTCCATTAAAGGCTTTGACGACTCAAAAACAGGAAAAGTCACTCTTCAATACTACGTAGGAGCGGAGGTTAAAAACAATAAAATGCCCCTAGCTCCATCAGATGAAGAACTACAAAAGCTAAAAAACGTCGCGAATCATGCTACATTAGTCTTAACTCGTGACGACAAAGAAATTGGTCGTTACTCATTAGAAACTTTAAAAGAAACTAAATAAAACTCATTATAACTTTTCATAACACAGGCTTTTTAGGAGTGATAAATTGAGGAAAATTTTAGTTAGTGCACTACTGGCGTTATTAACAATCTCATCATTAGGGGCGTGCTCAAATACTGCCAAAAAAGAAGAACATACGTACACGATTAATAAAGTTGATGCGAAGATAACAGATGATGCTAAGTTACTAGAAGAAATTGGTGTTACAGACTCAAAAGATAGATGGATAACTGTTCAACCAAAAGCGTTGTATTATGAAATAACGTTGAAGCAAAATGACGAATCAACCTTTTATAAAAATGACAAAAATAATTTGTATGCGAAGATTATTCCTAATGATGACTTAAAACAAGCGTCTAAAAAATTGGCAGGGTTCAATATCTTTGAAAATGGTGGCCAGTATGGTTCGGAAGTGGACATTAAAGGTTTCAAAAATGGTAAAACAGGCAAAGTGAATGTGTACTACAATATAGGGGCAACCACTAAAAACAACGATATTCCACTTGCACCTTCAGACGAAAAACTAAAGAAACTTCAACAGATAGCTCGGCATGGTATGTTAGTACTTACGCGGAACAATAAAGAAATAGGTCGTTATTCGTTGGATACATTAAATAAGGTAGAACAACCAAGGTTTCATAAGGTAGATAAATGACACTTATCCCCTATACATGCTCGTTTAAACTATTGTTCTCTTTATACGTTTTTGGGAATAACAGTTCAAATAGGTACAGTAATATTCTAAAAAAAGCTGCTGATTATACAGTAGCTTTTTTAGTTTTGATATACTCACATAAAACTCTTATCTTTCTCATATTTTCCTAATATGGTAAGATAAACCTAAGGAGTGATAAGGTGAAGAAATTTGCAATTAGTATGATGAGTGTTATGCTACTGGGTTCATTAGCTGCTTGCTCAAATACATCCAGCAGCAAAGAAAACAACTACAGTATCAAAAAGGCAAATATCATGATAACGGATGACAGTGATTTACTAGGAGAGTCATATATTAAAGACAAAAACGGAAAAGACCTAAATGTGAAACCAAAAGCCTTGTATTACGAATTTAAAATGAAGCAGGATGAAAAAAACGAATTCTCTGTAAAAGATAATGAGGATTTGGAAGCAATCATTCTTCCTGATAAAGACTTACGACAGGCTTCTATAGATACACTTGGGTTTGATGTTTTTAAAACGAATCATGAGAAATACGCCTCTGGAATGGGTTTTGAAGACTTCGGTAATGCTAAAAAAGCTAAAGTAGAAGTTTACTACGAAGTCGGCGCTACAGTGAAAAATAAAGAAACTCCTTTAGCTCCATCAAATGAAAAACTTGAAAAACTTAAAAATGTAGCGAGACACGGTACATTAGTTATAAAGAAAAATAACAAAGAAATTGGTCGCTATTCTTTAGAAACCTTGAAAAGAATAGAAAAACCGTCATCTAAGTAAAGAGAAATTTTAGTAACCTACTACATAGCTAATAAAATCAATCCGTATGGGCGAGGAGAAAAGAAATGAAACGATTTACGTATTTATTGTTAGGTATAATAGTTCTAGCGGGCCTTAGTGCGTGTTCATTTTCTAAAGAACAAAATGACGCTCCTTTTACTATTACGAAGGCAAACGTCTTCATTACTCATGATAAAAGTCTACTAGGGAGCACGGGCGTAAAAGATGAAAATGGAAAAGAGAAACAAATTGTTTCAAATGCTTTGTATTACAAATTAGATATTAAGAATAATCACAAAGAAAAACTGCACTTAGGTGGAAAAGAGATTGACGTTAAAATTATACCTGATGATTCATTGAAAAGAGTATCAAAAGACGTAGTGGGAGTTAATGTGTTTAGCCGCAGCAATGAAGTTTATGCAACAGGTTTGGGTATTCAAGAATCTAATACTTCGAAGAAAGGACGCATTGAATTATTCTATGAGGTCGGTGCAACTGAAAAAAATAACGATATTCCGCTATCTCCACCTAAAGAAAAATTAGAAAAGTTGCGAAAAGAAGCGAGACATGGAATGCTTGTTATCTATCGAAATCACAAAGAGATTGCTAGATATGACTTAGAAACCTTGAAACCAGGTAAAAAATCTACAAAATAACAAAAAATTGATTTTTGAATTCAACAATGGAAATTTAGGTTCATGTATTTTTTTATTTTAAAAAGGATGATTAGATGACTAACAAGAAAAACACAACACCTCCAGATAAATGAGATGTATTTTTTGCAATTTTTCTACCCGTTTCATTAGCGGTAGGTTGGGTTGTTACAGTTTTAGTGTGGATTGCAGAAATGAATAAATAACTACTTTTGAAAAAGAACGTTATTATTTTCATAACCTAATAGTATGTATGCATAGAAATTTTAAAAATTAGGTACATAGCTACCGAATATCTTATAGCGGGATACAAAAGGAGAGAAACTCCATGAAGATAACAAGTGTTATGGGGTTCTTGTCTATCCTCATGTTTTTCCTCGGGCTTATTTATTTTTTTGTCGTTCGGGGACCAAATGTGAATAGGGACCTAATGGTTAATGTATTAAGCGTTTTATCATTTGCAGGAATTATTTTCGCTGTATCTTCAAGGCGTTGGTACTTCATCGCACTTGGGTTATTTCTAAATGGATTAATGTCGGTATTTTGTTTTTTAAATATTGTTTGGTGAATATTTTGCCTTGTAATAAAATCATAACTTTTAAGAATGAAAGAAGCCTCCAAATTACTGGGGGCTTTTTGCTATGTAAAAATAGTAGAAAATGATATACAATTTTTATCCCGATTAAAGAAAACGTAATTGTACATACTAGTAATAAAGTTCTTGCAAATAGTGACTTATTTATTGCTAATTCATGTTGTTTTGCATTATGCAATAGAAATAAACCCCTTAATTGTCGGGTTCTACTATTAACTAGATGTATTTAAAACAGTATGAACATTGTCCGCTTTTTAAATGAGAAGCCTTTAATGTTCACATGAGATGTATTTAAAAATACTTACATTAGGTGTATTTAAATAAGTCTATTTCTTCTCTAACGCCTACAATAAATTGTTAAATGTTTACATTAGATGTATTTAAATAAAATGCAGCCTATAGAGTGTCATTTGCCAAAAGGTTAAACTTTTATACTAGGTATATTTAAATGCGGAAAGGGTTGCTCTATTTAATTCTTCACAAATTATTTTAACTTAAACATTGGATGTATTTAGACTAGACTTGACGACCTTAAGCATCCGAGTCAGCGTCGTGTTTAAACTAAACATAAGATGTATTTAAATATGGTTTCTCACTCGCCGCGGATTTTGCTGTTTAAAGGTAATATAGGATGTATTTAAAACAATGTTTTGAAATGGTATTGAATAAACAACATTTGTTCAACTAATACACGAGATGTATTTAATTATTATGGAATCTGCATCCTCTTCTGCGGAGATGGTTACTTCAAAATGAGTAAGAGCTATAAACAATAAATCATTTGAAACTTGTAATAATGAAAATTACTTAACTTAAGCAATGGATGTATTTAAATAATAGTAACCAATCGCCTCGTTTTTTGACATGTCCAATTTAACCTTAATACAAGATATATTTAAATTTCTTTCTGAAACATATACCTCTTTTCCAAAGTAGACTTAACAATAACATAAGATGTATTTAAAACAGACGGTGAGCCTAACAACTGACACTCTATATTTATTCATAGCATAAGATGTATTTAAATTAAATTGACTGTTCTAATACGGTCT
>Ga0209463_1001120_pt1 | contig 17128 bp, 14 predicted proteins | sample AgamicMgSfrz_FD_187169 | JGI IMG/M metagenome (GOLD analysis project Ga0209463, IMG submission 187169) | Agave microbial communities from Guanajuato, Mexico - Mg.Sf.rz (SPAdes) (version 2) | ecosystem: Host-associated > Plants > Phyllosphere > Phylloplane/Leaf | place: Guanajuato, Mexico... | reverse complement strand
CATGCATTGCATTTGGATATACAGAGCGTATTTTTTCCATTGGCTGCAAGACAGGATTTTCATCTAATAATTTTACAAACACGTAATCTTCACTTACTGGATTTTGTAATAATTCATCTATTTTTGCTTCTACTGTTCGCATTTTACGACGTGGTGTAAGTAACCTTTTTTCAATTGTTACTTCCCCTGTTTCGTCCAGTTCCACAATATAATAACCTTTTTTATGTTTTTCTTCAGAAATAGAATACGCAAGTGGCGAACCTGAATATCGAATTGTCTCATTACGTACGAAATGCGCTTGATGTAAATGTCCAAGCGCTGTGTAATGAAACTTATCAAAATAATGACTATTTACGTATTCAGCACCCCCAATTGAAAGTGGTCGTTCTGCATCACTTGTATTCTCCTCCGCTTCTCCTGCAGAAGTTACAAATGCATGACCAACAAATACATGTCTAGCTTCTTTATCCATCGTTTCAGAAAGCTCATTCATAAAAATACGCATCGCATCATCATGAGAACGTATGTCTTCGTTTTTCAATACATGTCTAACTATACTTGGATCCGCATATGGAACGAGATGGAAGTGAACCTCGCCATATTCATCATTTAATATAATTGGCTCATACGGAAATTGAAATTGTCCCACAATAAATAATCCTTGTTTCTTCATTAAACTACTTCCAAAATGAATACGATCTGGACTATCATGGTTTCCTGCAACCGCAATAACTGGTGTTTGTAAATCAATCACTATTTTTTGCAGCACATCATTTAATAAGTCTACTGCTTCCGTAGGTGGAATTGCTCGGTCGTATAAATCCCCTGCAATAATTACGGCATCTGGTTTTTCTTCTTCAACAGCTTGTACAAACTGATCTAATACAATCTTTTGATCTTCAGTCATATACACGCCATGAACAAGCTTTCCTAAATGCCAATCCGCTGTATGAAATAACTTCATGGTTTCCTGCTCCTTTTAATTTACTGATTTTAGTGATATAAGTTGATAGTTAATTGTAGTTTTCCCGTTTTCCCACTCTAACTTTTGTATCATTGCACTGCCAATTCTTTCTTCATTTGATTTATATAAAGGTAATATTTCTTGAACTGTAAATAAGTGATAACCATCCAATTTTAATTGAAATATGTTTTCTTCTATATGTAATCTTACTTCTTTTTCATTTGAAATAATTTTTGTGTGCATCTCAAATTTCATGATAGATACAACCCCTTTTTCTAATCTCTCTCTACAATATTAATAGTATATTGGCTATGCAAGATTGACAAGTAAATACACGGCAAAGTACATACTTTTCTATTTCTAAATGTTTTTTATTTATATATATAATGCGGTATGTGAAATTTTATTCGTTACAAAAATAAAAATGTCTACCGCGACATCTTTATTTTTGTATAAAGTCTTTCATTATATAATATAAAACTGTAATGAAAACGATCGCTACAAAAAATGAAAATACTGCAACAATGTATCCATCCTTATTTAATAGAATGCAAAAAGAAAGAGATATGATAAAAATCGGAAATACAAGCCGTACTTTATCCTTCACTTCCTCTGTCGTATCTGTATGATGAAAATACTGAGTTATCCCTATTATTAAAGAAGACAAAATAATCACCGACAATAGTAAAGGTACTGGCATTCCGATTTCTCCTTTCTCTATTTCTAATGAAAAGCAATTTTTCTTTCATTTTAATCACTTCAAATACTCTTTTTAAAGTGAGGATTTACAATTTACACATATATAATAGCGTGTTTATCATGGTAAATTCAAATAATTACAATTACAGTAATGTTGTAATATTCATTTTCAATCTCCAAAATCCTGCAAATATAACTCGTCAAAATATGCAGTGGACAAATTAACATGTACCGTCAACATTAGACAAAATTTATAAAGGACATTTCAGTATGTATCAAGAATTAAGAATAAGAAGATATATAAGGGAGGATGAATTATGACTGAACACGTTTTATTTTCTGTTAGTGAAAACGGCGTTGCATCAATTACTTTAAACCGCCCAAAAGCACTTAATTCTTTATCTTATGACATGTTACAACCAATTGGGCAAAAACTGAAAGAGTGGGAAAATGATGAGCGAATTGCGCTTATCGTATTAAAAGGAGCTGGCACAAAAGGTTTTTGTGCAGGCGGAGACATTAAAACTCTTTATGAAGCGCGTTCAAATGAAGTTGCATTGCAACATGCGGAACGTTTTTTTGAAGAAGAGTATGAAATTGATACATATATTTATCAATATAAAAAACCAATCATCGCTTGTTTAGATGGAATTGTAATGGGTGGTGGTGTCGGTCTTACAAATGGTGCGAAATATCGAATTGTAACTGAGCGTACGAAATGGGCAATGCCAGAGATGAATATCGGCTTCTTCCCAGACGTCGGTGCTGCTTATTTCTTAAATAAAGCTCCAGGTTTTGCTGGCCGATATGTCGCTTTAACAGCATCTATTTTAAAAGCTGCTGACGTATTATTTATAAACGCTGCTGATTACTTTATGACATCTGATTCATTACCAAATTTCCTTACTGAACTTGAAAGTGTAAATTGGCATAAAGAAGACGATGTACATACTAATTTAAAAGAAGTCATTCGTACATTTGCAACTACTTCAAAATTAGAAAGCGAGCTTGCTTCTTCATTAGAAGAAATTAATTCACATTTTGCTTTCGATACAATTGAAGAAATTATCCATTCATTGGAGAAAGATCAAAGTTTCTTTGCTTTAAAAACGAAAGAAACACTATTATCAAAATCCCCTATTTCATTAAAAGTAACATTAAAACAGTTTATTGATGGACAAGATAAGTCCGTTGAAGAATGTTTCGCTACTGACCTGGTACTTGCTAAGAATTTCATGAGACATGAAGACTTCTTTGAAGGCGTACGATCCGTTGTCGTTGATAAAGATCAAAATCCGAATTATAAATATAAGCAGTTAAGTGATGTTTCAGAAGAAGATGTAAATCGATTCTTTAACTTACTTAATGCGTAAAGAGAAACTTTAATAAGTGGGATTCATCGCCCACTTATTATTGCCCCTTACCAATCGTCCGTTCATGCGGGATAAAGAGGCTATACAGTAGTGGAATTCCACTACTGTATAGCCTCTTTATCATTTAATATTTTTTAATAAAATTTAATTTTATTAAATCAAAATGTGTGCTACACTAATTTTAATCAAATATTCTAAAAATAAAAAAGGAGGAGCGACTATGATTGAAAATTTTTTTCTTTTCATCATTATGTCTATTTGTCTTATTATTTTACCCGGTCCTGATACTGCAATGGCTACAAAAAATACATTAGTTGCCGGTAAAGTCGGTGGAGTGAAAACAGTGTTCGGTACATGCGTTGCACTATTGATTCATACTTTAGCAGCAGTAATCGGACTTTCCGCACTTATTGTAAAATCAGCTCTTTTATTTTCTATTTTCAAGTACGTTGGAGCTCTATATTTAATTTATATTGGTATTAAAGCCCTTTTAGCAGTTAGAAACAAAGAAAGCGTTGATACGAACGATATTTTTTTGAATAATGCAAACGAGCATACTTCTTGTTTTCGCCAAGGGTTTCTTACAAATTTATTAAATCCTAAGATTGCAGTCTTCTTTTTAACTTTTTTACCGCAATTTTTAAATCCAAATCATAACACGTTTATCCAACTTCTCGTAATGGGCCTTACTTATCTTATTTTAACAGTTATATGGTTCGCTTTTTATATATTTTTAATTGATAAAATTAGTGCTTTTATGAAAAAACCGAAGACGCAACGTTATATTCAAGGGTTAACTGGAATCGTCTTAATTGGTTTTGGTATTAAACTAGCTTTTGAAAAAAGTAATTAACAAGACGAAAAACACCACATCTTTAGAGTGGTGTTTTTCATTTAACAACCGATTTGGCTTTCTACTCTTTATTAAAACCAACGCTCAGTTACAACTTTTTTACGTGTATAGAATTGAACGCCATCTGTACCATTTGTACCTAAATCACCAAAGAATGAAGCTTTGTTTCCTGCAAATGCGAAGAATGCCATTGGTGCTGGAACGTTTACGTTTACACCAATCATACCAGCATCGATGTTATCACGGAATGTTTGTGCATGTTTACCATTTGACGTATAAATAACCGCACCATTTGCAAATTTAGATTGGTTTGTTAGTTTAATACCTTCTTCTAAATCTTTAACTCTTACGATACTTAATACTGGAGCAAAAATTTCATCTTGCCAAATTTTCATTTCTTGATTTACGCCATCAAAGATTGTCGCACCTACAAAGTAACCTTCACCAACTTCTTCCTTAATTTTGCGGCCATCTACTAATAATGTTGCTCCATCTGCTACACCGCTATTAATATAGCCTAATACACGCTCTTTATGAGATTCACGAATTAATGGTCCAACATAATTATCTTCGTGGAAACCGTCACCTACTTTTAGCTTCTTCGTCTCAGCTACTAGTACGTCGATGAATTCATCTGCAATTTCATCAACTACTGCTACTACTGAACATGCCATGCAGCGCTCTCCACTACTTGCGAATGCAGATCCAATTACACCTTGTACAGTTTTTTCAAGATTGCAATCTGGCATTACAATCGCGTGGTTTTTCGCACCAGCTAACGCTTGTACACGTTTCCCGTGTTTTGTACCTGTTTCGTATACGTATCGAGCTACTGGTTCAGATCCTACGAACGAAACTGCTTGAATATCTTTATTTTCTAAAATGCTATTTACAACATCTTTTCCGCCTTGTACTAAGTTTAATACCCCTTTTGGAAAACCAGCTTCATAGAATAGCTCTACAAGTCGCTCTGCTAAAAGTGGCGTTCTTTCAGATGTTTTTAATACGAATGTATTACCGCAAGCAATTGCAAGTGGGAACATCCATAATGGAATCATCATTGGGAAGTTAAACGGTGTAATACCAGCGACAACTCCAATTGGGTAGCGCCAAATTGATCCATCAATGCCGCTAGCAATATTCGGAAGTGCTTGTCCCATCATTAAATTTGGTGCTGATGTTGCAAGTTCTACTGCTTCAATACCACGTTGTACTTCACCAGTTGCATCCGTTAATGTTTTACCATTTTCTAGCGTAATGATTTTTGCAAGCTCTTCTTTGTTTTCTTGTAAAAGCTGTAAATATTTATATAATTGTCTTGAACGATTCGGAACTGGTACTTTAGACCATGTTTCATATGCTACTTTTGCTGCTTCAACCGCTTTTTCAACATCTTCTTTCGGAGATAGTGGAACGTAAGCGATAATTTTTCCAGTTGCTGGATTTGGAACTGCTTCTACTTCTGTACCAGTAGATTCTACCCACTCACCATTAATATGATTTTTCACTCGTTTAATTTCAGTTGTAATCATTATATTCTCTCCTTTTTTTATGATGTTTATCAATCTATTATTTTTGATTAGAAATTAATTGTTCACTAACTTTCTTATATAAAGCAGCCATATCGTTTTCACCATACCCAGCTTCACTTGCTTCTTCATATACGTTTAATAACATTTCGCTTACCGGTAAGTGAAGTTCACTTTCTTTCGCTAAATCGACTGCAAATCCCAAATCTTTCTTTAATAAATTTACAGTAAAGCCTGGCTCGTAGTTTTCTGATGCAATGAAACTTTTATAATTGCGCTCATAAATTCTACTTTGACCGTAACTTACATTTAAAATATCAAACATTTTATCTAAATTCATATTGTTCTTTTTTGCTAATGTTAAAGCTTCGCTCACACCAGCTGTATAAAAACCAATTAATAGGTTATTAATTAATTTAACTGTTGTACCACTATCAATCTGCTCACTAACATGGAAAATATTCGCTCCTAGTACGCTCATGATAGATTCCGTTTTATCATATACCTCTTTTGATCCACCAACCATAAACGTTAATGTACGGTTTTCGGCTCCAATTACCCCACCACTAACAGGTGCTGCTAAGAAGTCTACTTTCTTTTCCTTTGCAGCTTCCTCTAACTGTTTGTTTAACTGTGGAGATACAGTACTTGTATCAATTAAAACTACATTCGAGTGACTATTTTCAAATAATCCTTCTTGTCCAAAATATACTGCTTCAACAGCACGAGGTGAAGGTAAACTTGTAAAAATCACATCGCATGTTTCTGCTAGTTTTGAGATTGATAAGCCAATAATTCCTCCTTCTTTTTCAAAGGAAGCTTCAGCATCTCTATTTAAGTCCACACCATATACTGTGTAACTTGATTTAACTAAATTTTTAGACATTGGAAGACCCATGTTACCTAAACCGATAAAACCAATCTTTTTCATATCGCTTTCCTCCTATTTACACAATATACTTTCCGCGATTTATAATAGCTTTCGCAATTTCTCTCTTTTTTGTAAATACGTTCGTGTATAAAGGCACTAATAATTGACGAATTTCAGTTAAAATCACGTGTCTATCTTGTTCTTCTGTGACAGCCGCTGAAAGTATAGAAATCGCCGCTTCTTCTACTTTGCGATAGCCTTCTTCACAAATAACGTCAGTTATCATTTGTTTCGTACGCTCTTTCTCTTCACCATTTTTACTAATTGCTTTACTCGTACGTAAAAATGCTGATTCCATGACGTACACGTCCGTTAACATATTTGATAATACACGTGAATATTCTTGCTCTTGATCAATTTTTAATCCTGGAGTTTTAGAGAGCGTTTTCAAAGATTGTTTCAACAATTTTTTTGCTAATAAAATGTAACGATGGTTTCTTTCTACATTCGCTAAATCAATTTCTACTTTAGTATCTTCTATTTGCTCGATTTGCTTCATTAACATTTTGGCAACTGTTAATCTATTAATTTCGTTCGTTCCTTCAAAAATACGACTAATTCTAGCATCACGATATAATCGTTCTACTTCATATTCTTGCATATAACCGTAACCACCATGAATTTGTACAGCTTCATCTACGATATAAGCAAGTGTTTCAGAAGCGTTCACTTTATTCAGTGCACATTCGACTGCAAATTGAGACATTTTCTTCATAAGATCTTCATCACTCTCATGAATTGCTTCATCAATTACACCTGCTGTACGATAAGCTGCACTTTCTGCTCCATATGTAGCAATGATCATATTTGCAATTTTCTCTTGAATCATCGTAAAATCTACTAATTCCGTTTGGAACTGTTTTCGCTCTTTTCCATATTGAACCGACAAACCAATTGCTTGTTTTGCTGTTCCAATATTTCCAAAAGCAAGCTTTAGTCTAGCAAAGTTAAGAATATTAAGAGCTACGTGATGCCCCTTCCCAACTTCCCCTAAAACATTTTCAGCAGGTATTACTACATCTTCTAGAATAAGCGTTGCCGTTGAAGAACCTTTAATCCCCATTTTCTTTTCTTCTAGTCCAATGGATACACCTTCACATGTTCTTTCGACAATAAACGCTGTCATTCCTTTATTTGTCTTCGCAAAAACAACGTATACATCTGCCATATGAGCATTTGTAATCCACTGCTTCTCACCATTTAACTTCCAAGCAGTACCATCTTCATTCAATACTGCGCTCGTTTTTGCACTTAATGCATCAGAACCGGCATTTGGCTCAGTTAAAGCATAAGCACCAACCCATTCTCCTGATGCAATTTTCGGCAAATATTTTTCTTTTTGTTCTTTCGTTCCATAATATATGTAAGGCAATGTACCTACACCAGCGTGTATATTAAATGAAACGCTAAATGCACCAGCGTATCCCATTTTTTCTGCTACAAGCCCTGAAACTGCCTTTCCTAATTCGAATCCGCCATATTCTTCTGGGACCTCGATACTTAATAATCCAAGTTCTCCAGCTTTCTCAAATAATTGACGAGAAACTTTATAGTTATGTTGTTCAATATTCTCCATTTGTGGAACAATTTCTTGTTTAACGAATTGTTCTGTCGTTTTTGCAATTAAATCTTCATCTCCTGAAAAATCTTCTGGCGTAAAGAAAGCATGATTCACATCTTTATTAAGTGAAAAAAATTCATCCCACGGTAACTTCGTTTTCTCCATCTGAATCCCCCTATCATTTCGGCCTTACTTGCTACTACATATGCTCGTCTACGATGAGTGGAATATCTTATTTTTGAAAACAGAAGGCGATGAATTTTCACATCAAGCAGTTCGTTTTGCCAAAGATGTATTCTCATCGCCTTAGTTGTTTTATCTATTGATCCTCTGATAATACTGTTTTTGCAATTCCAGTATCTAGTTCTTCAAAGTCATGATATGAAATTGTTTCATATAACTCACTTCTCGTTTGCATATTTGAAAGTGCATCTTTTTGAGAACCTGTTTCCTTAATTAAAGTAAACACATTTTCATACGCTTTCGCTGCAACACGAAGTGAAGTTACAGGATAAATAACCATTTGGAAGCCCATATTCGCAAATTCCTCTGCGCTATAATACGGTGTTTTTCCGAACTCAGTCATATTCGCAAGTAAAGGTGCATTTACTTTACTATTAAATAGACGGAACTCCTCTTCTGATTGAAGCGCTTCAGGGAATATCGCATCTGCACCTGCTTTTACATAGGCGTTCGCTCTTTCAATCGCTTCATCCAAGCCTTCTACGCCGCGAGCATCTGTACGCGCTACAATATATAAGCTTGGCGCAACTTCTTTAATTGCTTTAATCTTTTGAACTAATTCTTCTGTCGTAACAAGTTTCTTACCATTTAAATGTCCACATTTTTTTGGTAATTGTTGATCTTCAATTTGAACAGCTGCTACTTTTGCTTCCAACATTTCTACCGCTGTTCTCGCTACGTTTAGTACACCACCAAATCCAGTATCAATGTCAACAAGAACTGGTAAATCTGTAGCTCTTACTAAATCTTTTGCTCTCTCTGCTACTTCAGTAGACGTCACGATTCCTAAATCTGGTAGCCCTTTACTTGCAGTATAAGCAGCTCCCGATAAATAAAGAGCTGAAAAACCTGTATTTTTCGCAACAAGAGCTGCCATTGCATCATGAGCACCTGGAATTTGTAAAATTTCATTTGCTTCTACTAAAGCTCGGAAGCGATTCGCAAGCTCTTCTTGTGTTGACTGTTTATCCACAACCCAAGCCATTTTAGATTCCCCCTATTATTAAATTAAGAATAGATCTACAAATTCGTTTACATTCATATTTTCTAGTTTTTCTTCATTTAAACAAACTTCATGAATTTGTTCTTGTTGCTTATTAGAATAATGACCTGCCATATTTGCAGTGAATTTTTGAACAACTTTTGGAATTGCTTCGTCTCTACGGAAACGGTGACCAAGTGGATATTCACATTCCACGCTTTCTGTTACAGTGCCATCTTTAAAATGAACTTGAACAGCGTTGGCGATTGAGCGCTTGTTCGGGTCAAGGTAATCTAAACTGTACTGTTTGTTTTCAACAACAACCATCTTATTACGTAATTCATCTACACGTGGATCATTTGCTACTGCATCCTCATAATCATCCGCAACGATATCTCCTTTTAATAAACCAATTGCCGTAATGTATTGTAAGCAATGATCACGATCAGCTGGGTTATTTAATGGACCTTCTTTATCAATAATACGAATTGCTGATTCATGAGTTGTAATTGTAATTCGGTCAATTTCATCTAATCTTTCTTTAATTTCCGGATGTAATTTTACAGCACATTCTGCAGCTGTTTGTGCATGGAATTCTGCTGGATATGATACTTTAAATAATACATTTTCCATTACATAAGACTCTAATGGTCTTGCTAATTTTAATTCTTGTTTATTAAATAATACATCTTGGAATCCCCAGCCTGGTGCAGATAATGCTGTAGGGTAACCCATTTCACCTTTTAGAGCAGTCATTGCAAGATGAACACCGCGGCTCGTTGCGTCACCTGCTGCCCATGATTTACGTGATCCAGTATTTGGAGCATGACGATATGTACGAAGACTAGAATTATCAATCCACGCATGCGATAATGCATTAAAGATTTCTTCACGTGTTCCACCAAGCATTTTCGCAACTACAGCAGTTGTTGCTACTTTTACATATAATACGTGGTCAAGACCAACACGGTTTAAGCTGTTTTCTAAAGCAAGCACACCTTGAATTTCATGAGCTTTAATCATCATTTCTAATACTTCACGTACTTTTAACGGTTCTTTTCCTTCTGAAATACGAACTCGGCTAATATAATCTGCAACTGCTAAAATTCCGCCTAAGTTATCAGATGGATGTCCCCATTCTGCTGCAAGCCAAGTATCGTTATAGTCTAACCAACGGATCATACATCCAATATTGAATGCACCTTTCACTGGATCTAGTACGTAAGACGTTCCTGGTACACGTGTACCGTTTGGCACGATTGTGCCTGGTACAACTGGTCCTAATAATTTCGTACACTCTGGATATTGAAGTGCTAAAATTCCGCATCCAAGTGTATCTAATAATACATAGCGAGCAGTACTAAATGCTTCTGCACTAGTAACCTCTTTATTTAATACATAATCCGTAATTTCTTCTAATAATGCATCTTTTTGTTTAATTTCATTTGTTTTAATCATGCTAATCTTCCCTTTCTGTCGAAAATTCGTTATTATTAATGATGGGTGTCGGTCAAACACCCATCTGGCGGGCGGCGCTAACAACTCCCCAGTTGTTCTTATTTACTAAGCACATGTCGCTCGCCAATATAATTTACACGCGGACGAAACAATCGATTATTTGCATGTTGCTCAATCACGTGCGCACATAGTCCTACTGTTCTAGAGCTAAAGAAGATTGGTGTGTAAAGTTGAATTGGAATACCAAGCATCCAATATACTGGAGCTGCATAATAATCAAGGTTTGGATAAATTCCTTTTTCCTTCTCCATAATCTTTTCTCCAGCTTCACACATTTCATATAGTGTATAATCACCTTTGACATCACATAACTGCTTTAAAGCTTCCTTCATCATTAAAGCTCTTGGATCCATTTTCTTCATATAAACACGGTGTCCAAAGCCCATAATTTTTTCTTTGTTATATAATTTCTTCTGTAACAACTCTTCAAACTTCTCAACATTACCAGCTTCTAAAAGCATGTACATAACCGCTTCATTTGCACCACCATGTAAGCTTCCTTTTAGTGATGCAACCGCACCAGTTAAAGCACCATACAAGTCAGATTGCGTTGATGCAATAACGCGTGCTGTAAATGTAGAGTTTGGCATTTCATGTTCACTATATAAAACAAGGGAACGATCAAAGATCTTCTCCTCAAGTTCCGTTGGTTTTTTACCTGTTAACATATAGAAGAAATTCGCGCTATATGATAATTCCTTAAGAGGTTCGATTGGGTCTTCATTATTTAAAATATGATAGCTATTCGCTACAATGTTTGGTACTTTACTTAACAGCTTGTACCCACGGCTTTTGTTTACTTCTAATGAACGGTTTTCGATATCATTATCATAACCAGCTAGTGCGGACACACCTGTACGCAATCCATCCATAGGGTGCGTTTCTTTCGGCAATGCCTTTAATACGTTGAATACACCTTCTGGTACCGCATATTCTTCTTTTAATTTGTTTTCAAGTGTTGCTTTTTCATCTTCATTCGGTAGATGTTCTTCCAATAAAAGGTGCACAATGTCTAAATACTCTTTTGTTTTTGAGAGTTCGATTAAATCATACCCTTGAATTACAATTTCACCTTTCACTGTGTCAAGAAACGAGATCTTCGTCTCCGCTGCCACTATACCATCTAATCCCGGGGAAAATTTTTCTTCAGCTTTCATCATTATTTCCTCCAATCCTAATAGATCTTCGTGCACATAACTGTAAGCCTTTACAATGTTGTGAAACTACATTTCTATTTCAATGTATCAGAGTTTTTAGAAGATTTCAATTTATTTTATAATGATAAGTTTCCTATACTTTTATCGATGTAACAATACAATTTTTCAAAAATAATTTTCATATTTTATAAAGAAAGGACAGACTTCTCTCTATCTATCCTTAAAACAAAATATAAAGTTGATTCATATAATCCCATTAAATATATCTATTTTATAATTCCTTTTACTAAATAAAAAAACGAACTGTAAACATATACAGCTCGTTTTTTGCATTATATTTATTTCACTATTCTCTAAATATAATTTTCATATACAATTTATTTATTTTTAATAAAGTTATTATTTTACGTAATTAAATTGAATTTCTTCTGTTTCCTCATGATAATCTACAACTAAATCATAGTTTTGAAAGTACCAAAGATCATCAACATCCACAAAAAATAGAATGCCTTCTTTCTCAACTGACACGATTCCCCCATCTGGTTTCTCCGCAACAATCCCTAAAGAATAGCCAGGCTGAATCGAGCTATCTCCACCGTATCTTACATTAAACCGTATAGATTCACCATGCTTTATACGTAACTCTTCTTTAAACCATTGTAGAGCTTTATGATCAATTGAAATTTTCATCTTTGTTCCTCCAGTTTACGCAAATTCTTTTTTACTTAATCGTTGTTTTACAAGAACGATAAAAATAATTAAAGCAATTAATCCTGAAATTGCACTACCCGCAAATAAAATACGGTAACCAAACATTTGCGAAACAACTCCAAGTAAAATTGCACCCAATCCAATTCCTAAATCAAATGCAGTAAAAAATGAAGCGTTAGCAACCCCTCTTTTGCTCGAATCAACTATTGTAAGCATCGCCGCTTGCAAAGCTGGTTGTGCTGAGCCAAATCCAATACCGTATAATATCGCTGCAATCATTACACCCGTCAAACCATTGGAAAGAGTTAATACAACGATAGCTAAAATAGTAATGCATAATGCTGGGAGTATGATGAATACTTCTCCAAATTCATCTAATAGTTTCCCTGAAATTGGTCTTATAATTGTTAATGCAACTGCATATACAAGAAAGAATGTCCCAGGATTCACATCAATTGACGATGCAAATAGCGGTAAAAACGTCGTAATCCCTCCATATGCAAACGATAAAAAGAAAACGACAATCGTAATGGATAAAACGGATTTTTCAAACAATTGCATTTTCCCTTTTTCTTTTTGTGCTGTAAATGGCATTTTCGTCATTAACGATAATACGACTGCCATAAAGGATAAAAGAGTTGCTAACAAGAAAAGGCCGTGAAATGAATAATTTTGTACAACCGATAATCCAATCATCGGGCCGATTGCCATTGCAATTGTCATAGCCATCCCATACCAACCCATGCCTTCACCACGGCGTGAATCTGGAATCATATCAGTTATCGCTGTTCCAACAGCTGTTGTAGAAACAGCCCATGTTACTCCGTGAATAACACGTAAAACAGCTAAAAGGACAATAGTCGACGCTAAATTATAAGAATACATCGTTAACCCAAAAAAGATGAGTCCGAAAATAATAAAAGATCTTCTACCATATCGATCTAACATCCCTCCAATAACCGGTCGTATTACAACTGCAGCTATTGTGAACATTCCCATCATAAGTCCAACTTGTGATTCATTGCCACCTATCTCTTTAATAAAGAGCGGGAGCGTTGGAACAAGTAAATAAAATCCTGTAAATAAAAATAACATTGCGAAAGTCATTTGAATAAATGATTTCGTCCATAATCTTTCCATTAGAATTCCTCCATAAACACGTAAGTTATTGCAATTAACACCTCCATTTTACAGCTTCTTTGTTCCTTTGCCTTCCGTAAATAGACGTATCTTTTTATAATAAATGGTCCATCATCATTTTAAATTGGTCTTACAACTTTATATGTATGTTTTAGCCTAAAGTCCTATCTATATGTACCTTTATATGTGTAAAAAGAATATACTACTTTATTATCACAAATTAGGAGTGATTATTTTATGTGGGTATCTTCAAGAGTAACTGCCGTAGTCCCTTCGACTCCTGGGATACACGTTCCTGCAGTCCATACTGCTAGTTCCGATGTAGGAATTGAACTTCCCCCAACTTGGCAACAATATCAAATTCCCGGTCAAGTTACTCCCTCATTTTGGCATCATGGCGCACATCCAAGTAGTACCACCTTTCATAGCCACAGTTATCCTCCACTACCTCAGTCTCAAGTTTTTTATCATTTCCCTTCAATTTATTTCCAAAACTTCTATGGTACATTTAATATTTAAAATATATCGTCTCATAGCTACTGCATTTAAACGAAAAAAGCACTTAAGATTGTAATTTTTACAAATCTTAAGTGCTTTTTAATATTTTCATGAAATTTTCTTATTGTCCATTATTAGCAGGGGCTTCTCCTGCATTACCACCTGTATCTGGTTGTGTGGTCACTGGTGGCGTTGTATTTCCTTGGCCTCCTCCATTATTTGCTGGAGGTGTCGTATTTCCTTGGCCTCCTCCGTTATTTGCTGGAGGTGTCGTATTTCCTTGGTCTCCTCCGTTATTTGCTGGAGGTGTTGTATTTCCTTGGCCTCCTCCGTTATTTGCTGGAGGTGTCGTATTTCCTTGACCTCCTCCATTATTTGCTGGAGGTGTCGTTCCTTGACCATTACCATTATTTTGTTCATTTTGTTTCTTTTCTTCTTCTTGTTTCTTTTGCTCTTCTTGTTTCTTTTGTTCTTCTTGCTTCTTAAGTTCTTCTTGCTTCTTAAGTTCTTCTTGTTTCTTTTGTTCTTCTTGTTTTTTCAGTTCTTCTAGTTTCTTTAATTCTTCTTGCTTTTTCTCTTCTTCAGTTTTTTGCTGCTGATCTTGTTTTGGTTGTTCTGTCGTGTCTGGTACGCTCATATTTGGAGAAGAATCACGTTTTTCACCTTTTATACGTAACTCACTGCCTTCTTGAATTACACTACTTGGCATTTTAAAGCGTGATTTGTCAGTAGCAAACTCACTCATCATTTCTTTAAAGATCAACTGTGCGATTTTCGTATTTTTACTACTAATATACTCGTCTTTACCATCTTTCATATATCCAGTCCATACCGCCATCGTATATTGCGGCGTATAACCTGCAAACCAACTATCACGAGTTGCACTTTCTGGAATATTAAATTTCGCTAATTGTTTTGAATCATAGTTTGTTGTACCCGTTTTACCAGCTACATCTAAAGAACTAATATTTGCCGCTGTACCAGTACCTGATGTCACTACTGAGCGAAGCATATCAGTAATCATATATGCTGTAGAATCAGCTATAACTTGTTTTGGTTTTTGTCCAAAACTTTGTGATTTGCCGTCTGGATAAACTACTTTCTTAACAAAATGCGGTTTCGTATACTTTCCACCATTACCAAATGTCGCATAAGCACCCGCTATTTCTGTTGGTGATACTTCGTTTGTACCAATAGCTGTAGATTCTGCCGGCGCTTTATTAAATGTAATACCTAATTTCTCAGAGAATTCCTTTGATTTATTAAGTCCTACTTCTTTTGCAGTTTTAACTGCTGGAACGTTACGTGACATTTTTAACGCTTCACGCATAGTAATTGGGCCTAAATGACTTCTGTCCGCATTTCGAAGTTCTTGTCCAGTTGAATATTTAAATGGAGAATCATCAATTTGATGATACGTAGCCCATTTTAAATATTCAATTGCAGGACCGTAATCAAAGATTGGCTTCATAGTTGAACCAGCTGCACGATCTAATTCAATTGCCATATTATGCCCTTTAAATACTGCTTTATTTTCACCGCGCCCACTACCTATAGCACGAACCTCACCTGTTTTCGTATCCATAAATGTGAAAGCACCTTGGAATTTATCATTTGGATAATTAATAATATTAGTATCTAATATCCTGTCGGCAGCCTTTTGTGCTTCTATGTCTAAAGTTGTATAAATTTCTAAACCGTCAGAACCAATATTAGCATCTGGCAATTCCTTTTCAACTTCTTTCACAACCGCATCCATAAATGCAGGATATGGCATTGCTTGTACAGTTGCAGTCTTAAGTCCATCTGTTACTTTAACTTTCGAAGCTTCTTCCATTTCTGCTTTCGTAATATAACCATGTCGATTCATTAATTTTAGTACAACATCTCTTCTTTCTGTTGCTCTTTGAATATTTTCTGTTTTCGTCGGATCATAGTTATTCGGTGCTTTTGGTAAACCTGCAAGCATCGCAACTTCTGGTAATGTTAAATCTTTTAATTCTTTACCATAGTAGTTTTGTGCTGCTGTTGCGATTCCATATGAACGGTTTCCTAAGTTAATTTTATTTAAATACATTTCTAAAATTTCATGTTTTGAATACTGTTGTTCTAGCTTATACGCTAAATATATTTCCTGAACCTTACGTTTTGATGTTTTTTCCATCGATAAGAAGTAGTTTTTAATAACCTGCTGTGTTATCGTACTTCCACCTTGTGAACCGTAATCTCCTTTAAGACTTACCAAAACAGCACGGGCAGTACCTTTAAAGTCTACTCCGCTATGTTCGTAAAAACGTGCATCTTCTGTTGCTAAAAATGCATTTTCTACTAATTTAGGAATTTGATCATACGTAACATTCGTCCGTTTTTCTTTCCCGTATTCATATACCAAATCGCCATTTTTATCATAAATTTTTGAGGATAACGGATTAACAAGTTTTGCTTTCTCAAGTTTTGGTGCATCCTTAATCATTACGAAAAAAGTAGCAACCCCCGCCACTAAACCAACAATACCAAGTAATAAACAAGTAATTAAAAACTTGCGAAAGAATGATGTTTTACCTTTTGGTTTTTGTGTTTTAGAAGCTGGCTGTTTTTTCTTTTTAACTTGTCGTCGCTCCTCTCGAGAACGATAATTTTCTGACATGTTACTTTCTCCTGCCTTTCAATTCTCCCGTTGATTTACTTCAAAATATTGAGGTCACTTTCTAAAATGAATTTAATTAAAAAAGTATATTGACCTGGAGCATTCAATATTTTCCTAATTCACAGATTATAAATTTTAGAATACTTCTTATACAAACTATTTTCACTTCCATATTTCCTAATAATGCTGCCCCTTAAAGCATAGAATGTAAAAAGTGAATTTTTAATACCTCGTATAAATAATATACCTTTTTTTCAAATGGTCAATATTTTCTTATTTATAAATCAAAGGTGAAATAAAAATAGCACAACGATATGTACTT
>Ga0209463_1001119_pt1 | contig 17129 bp, 12 predicted proteins | sample AgamicMgSfrz_FD_187169 | JGI IMG/M metagenome (GOLD analysis project Ga0209463, IMG submission 187169) | Agave microbial communities from Guanajuato, Mexico - Mg.Sf.rz (SPAdes) (version 2) | ecosystem: Host-associated > Plants > Phyllosphere > Phylloplane/Leaf | place: Guanajuato, Mexico... | reverse complement strand
ATTTTGTACCAGGTTGTTCAGTCGAGACAGTGTAGTTATCATGAGTTGCTCCAGAAATAGGGGTTCCCTCAACGGTGCTATTTAAATCATTTTCATACCACTGATAGCTGAGTACTCCAGTCCCAGCAGCATGTACCATCAAATTCACAGGATCATTAATATTAACGTTTTGATCGTTGGATTCAACAAGAATTAGTGGAGCTGGCGCGTTGCTTAGTTCATTTACAAACACTTTTGCAACGCGGGTACTCACGCTAGATGAATTCATTCCCGTTTTTGAAGAGTCACTGTTGGTGATTTCTACGTAGTAGTATGTCGTGTCAAGCTCAGATGTAGGGACTACCAGAGAGCTTCCCGTTTCACCGGTTAGAATCACGCCACTTGTTCCAGAAGAATCTTCGCTTTGGTACCACTGGTAACTTAATGTTCCGCTTCCTATAGCGTCTACTTTCAAAACTACAGGTTCATTGATGCTTACCGTTTGATCCGTCGGTTCGGTAATGATCGTTGGTGCCTCTGCATCTGTCAACACATTAATCGCTACTCTGGCGATAGAGCTCGTCTTTGTTGCAGTGTTCAGCCCCGTTTTGGTGCTATCTGTATTGGTTACCATGGCGTAGTAGTACGTAGTTCCTGCCATCATTGTCGGTACTGTGATCGTGTTATTAGTCTCACCTACCAGCAATGCTGCACCATCTGTACTGTTTGTATCATTACTGTACCACTGATAACTCACCGTACCACTTGCATTCGCCGAGATGTTTAATTCTGCCGAATCACCTACATTTACTGTTCGGTCTTCTGGTTGTATGGTAATTGAAGGTGCCTCAGCATTGGTGAGTGCTGCGTTGACGGACACTTTACCATCCATAACCGTCTTCTTCATTTCTTTCAGTTGTGCATTGGTAAAAGTGAGATGTCCGGGATCGTCTTGATTGCTTACTGTAATAGGTACATCGCCTGCGGTAGCATTCTCTTTAATCTTAAAAGAGATCTTGAACAAAGTGTCCCCTTCTTTTACAGCATGATCACCACCCTCAGCATCAACCCAGCAAACCTTTAACCAGCCTTCCAGGTCGTTCTGTAAAGTGGAGAACGTATCTCCAGACATTCCGGTGACTTTCTCGATCGCAAGTGTATTAGAATCATAATCAAGCTGCATCCCATAAGCTGCAGCTGAGCCCTTAGCTTCGAGAATGGAAACTGGCACTTCAACGGTCTCACCTGGCGCTCCAGATACCGTGCCAACTTTAACATGAATAACATCTTGAACCATTACGCTCCCAGAAGTCAGCGATGCAAAATCGGTCCAAGTTTCATCATCATTGGAGTAATGTGCAGATTCAATCTGTATATTAGCTTCTCCCGATCCTGCAGTTTCTTTTATCTTAAATTGAATATCAAATACTTCTTGCTTACTTGAGATGAAGTAACTATCACCGAAGTAGGCTGCTGATATAAAAATCTGGCCCAATGAACCGGTATCTGCAGTAAAGTCTAGAGCCCCAGCTTTATCTGTTACGGTAACGAGTTCAAGAAGGTTTGCATCGTAATTCAAATTATTATCATATGCGATTAAATATTCTTCACCAGGATCTACCGTTACACTTACTGTAACCGTATCGCCAGGCGCATAAGAAGTATCATTTACCTCAACAGCTAACGAAGGGGTAGTTAAAGGAGCAGCTTCAACAACAGGATGGAAAGGAACGAGAAGTAGGCATAGGATTGTAAAAAACGAAACTACCTTTCTTAATGCTCTACCATGAATGCGTTGTATCATTTTCCTGTTCCTCCTAAGTAAATCGCCATAATCATTTGTACATCCGCATTATCCAAAATTCCGTTATTGTCCATGTCTAACGCTTTGAATTGATCAGCTGTCAACGTTATCTTTCCTTTCATATATTGCGTAATCATCAGTGCATCTGCGGGAGTGATTATGCCATCACCGTTTGCGTCGCCTTTTAGTATCTGTTTAGCATTCACCGATTGTTTAACCGTAAAAGTGGTGTCGGCCATGTGATCTGCTTTAACGGTAACTGTTCCACTGTACGTTCCAGATGGCAAGTTGTCTTTTGCCCTTACTGTAAACGAGGTCGCGGGCGTTCCGTCATTCAGGGTTGTTTCCAGTGGCCCAGTAATTTCAAAATGATTCGCTTGATCCCCGGTTAATAACACAGCTACATTCGTTAAGTCTCCTGTACCTGTTCGGGTGATCTGAATCGTCTTCGTATCTTGAGTACCAGGTAAGTACCCTTCTAATAAGCTCAAAAGTGTAGAATCTCCAATAGAGCTAATCGTATAGGTCAATGGAGCCCACTGTGCATAAAGTTTCACTTCAGCTGTGCCCATGATGAGGGTATCTGCACCCTTGTACACACCGCCATTACCTAGTGCATCGGTACTCCATCCCATAAATCGATAACCTTCACGCTTCATATTCCCCGTATTATCTAATACAGTGATCACATGGCCTTCTGGGTAACGATTATTATCGGTAGGTACTGAACCCATCGTTCCTCCATTGCTTTCATACAACACCGAGTAGGACTTTACATACGGACGAAGTCGCGGATAATCTTCACCTTCATTAATTGTCCATATCGAATTAAAGTCCCAATCGACAAAGGTAGCTTTGCTTTTCATCTCTGCCGTAGACTTCGGTTCGCCCTTTCCTGTGTCGGTTTGATTAGATACTTCTGTGTCGTAGTAACTGTTGGTGATAATCCCATAGCCTTCGGTACCCAACAGTCCGCCATTATTACTTCCAGTTGTTGGCACTTGAACTGCTGCATAACTATTCAATATTTCGCCTTGATAAAAACTACCTACCAAACCACCGAATAACGTGCTATTCGCGTTTCCTGTTATTTGTCCAGTGGAGTAGCTATTTGAAATTTTCCCAAAGTCAGATCTACCGATTAACCCACCAATTTCAGGAAAAGTCCCTCCTTCAGAAGTGATATTTCCCGTGGCATAACTCTGCTCGATATTTCCGCCTCCAGAGCCAATAAGACCACCGAGGTTTGTCCCTTCTTTTGAGAACACATTGCCCGTTGCGTAACTGTACTCTATAAGGTTTGAATTACTACCACCAATCAAACCGCCAAGAGAAGAGCTATTCAGATTGGTGCCTCGTATATCACCGCTTGCATGGCTGTTCGTGACACCGCCGCCCCAGTCGATATATCCAACAAGACCTCCAAGGTTACCACCAGTACCTGTAACGCTACCGCTAGCAGAGTTGTCAGCCATAGCAGTCCAGCTACTGTATTTACCGATTAGACCACCCAAATTCTGGTATCCGTCAACCGTTACGTTTGCCGAACTCCCATTAACAACAGCTGAGGAGTAAACCACTTCTCCTACGAGCCCTCCGGTTTGGCGATATCCTTTTACTGTGCCGCTTGCACTGCTATTTTCTATTATTCCAAAATTGATTCTACCAACTAAGCTACCAACATAATCGTTTCCGACGATATTGACTCCAGTTAGATGGACATTGCGAATTTGGGCAGATTCGACATATCCAAATAAGCCGACATCCGATAAATAAGAACGATTAATGGTTAATCCACTGATCGTATGACCGTCTCCATCTAAACCGCCGCTAAAAACAGCACTTTTCGTTCCAATCGGTGTCCAGTCGGAATAACTTGATAGATCGATATCTTTACCCAGTTTATAGTAAGATCTCATGGATTTACGTATATCATTGAATTGTGTAGGCGTTGTGATGATATAAGGGTCTGAAGCTGTACCGGTACCTGAAGATGCTGCCTCAACTTCACTAGACACCCACAAGAAGGAAGAAAGCATTACACCTAATACAAGTACAAAAGTAAGAAAAATAGATATTTTTCTTGTGGTTTTTCTAATCATTCAAATTTGCTCTCCTCTTTGTTCTACATTTACAATACAAAGATTGGTATCCTTTTGTAAGATACCCAAGCCACCTCCGCTCAAATTGCTGACTAAATGCTAGAACGAGAACTTGATTTTTACCATCTGTTAACATTCCATCAATGTTTATCGGTAGTAAAGCCAGATAATATAAGCGCATATTATATATTTTAATAATAAAGTTTATACAGTTTTTTTATGATAATGAGCTGGTCTTGATGTGTATGAAGCTCCTATCTCGCAGGTGTTTTTCAGGAAGTTAGAGTTAGAAAAATATTTGGGAGGATATCACTGATGGAGGATCGACAGAAATGGTGTAATCAAAGTAAGCATCAACGAACGAGTTTAAATGCTCCGGATTACCGTCAAACAACGGCATGCCATCAAACACGCCTCCTTTTTGAGTTTTGAATCCAGCTTCGTTCGCAGCTAATGGGATATAGAAACAGCGGCATTGTAGGACAATATCCTAGAATGCCGCTGTACGTTCCCCGTTAATCTAACAATGCATCATCTCTGCAGTTCCCAAAGGAGTTAATGCACAATGAGGACTGGGCAATTTGATAGCTGTGAAACCTTGTGGCTGACACTTCCAAGCATCATTTCTTTTATGCCCCTTAGCCCACGGCTTCCGATAATAATAAGTTCCTGCTCGGTATCCTTTGCATAATTTAATATTTCATGTGCAGGATCTCCCTTAAGATGAACAGTTTCCGGGTTAATCCCCGCAGACTTTAATTTAGATTTGGCTTGTTGCAGCTGTTCCAGACTCGCTTTCTCCATTTCGTTCAGTATGTCTTCCAAAAAATTCTCTGGTACAAATGTCATGCCGTTCGACACATAATCTTGGCTAACATTAACCAAGGTAACTTGAGTTTGTTTATTTTGGGCTATTTCAACGGTTGCATCAAGGAGTTTGTTCGTTATTTCAGCTTTATCAATAGCCACCATAATTTTGTCAAACATATTTATCATCCTTTCCCTGGCAGTTCGTAACTATTTCGGCTACCTACAAAACGGTTGCTTGCTGCTCCTATACCGACTAAAAAGAGTAAGACCGATGCGCCAAGCAGAATGAAAAGTGGCAGGTTCCAACTATTTGTCACATCATGCAGATATCCTATAAGGGCAGGACCGATTGCGGCAAGAAGATATCCAATGGATTGCGCCATGCCAGACAGTTCCGCTGCTTGGTGCGCATTTTCAGTACGTAACCCGAAAAACATCATGGCCAAACTAAAGGCGAAACCTCCACCAATTCCGAGTATGATGATCCACAACAGAATGATATTGGAGCTTCCGTAAAGAAGTCCGAGCGTTCCCGTCAAAAGCAAAATGGTTGTGATGACCACTAACAAACGTTGGCTAGACATTCGCCCAGCAATAACGGGGACAACAAAGGTAAATGGAAGCATAGCTAACTGCATGATCGAGAGGAACCATCCAGATTGGTTGGAGTCAATTCCTTGCTGCTTTAAAATTTCAGGCAACCATGCGATCAACACATAGAAAACCATGGACTGTATACCCATAAACAAAGTTACTTGCCAGGCAAGCGGGGATCGCCAAACATTCACATCGTTGCTGACCAACTGTTGACTCGTCTTGGCTTTTTGTTTCGTTTGATTTCTTAATTGGGGTAACCAACAGAGGATCGATACAAAGCTTAGAATCCCCCATATTCCCAATGCTCCCTGCCATTTTAGCCCTGCGTTCATGGCTAGCGGTACACTGATTCCCGATGCGATTGCTCCACATAAGTTCATTGAAATGGAGTAAACTCCTGTCATGGAGCCAATTTTATTTGGGAAATCCCGTTTAATTATACTGGGCAATAATACATTACAAACGGCAATTGCGAATCCAAGAACTGCTGTCCCAATAAACAGATTAACTGCCCCAGATAAAGATCGTATTACAATACCAACAGTCAGAAAGATTAGGGCAATCAAAATGATACGCTCAGTCCCATATCTTCGTCCTAATTTTGGTACTAAAGGCGATAATAAAGCAAAGGCAAGCAAGGGTACGGTTGTGATCAGGCCTGCTAATGTATTTGAAATATGAACGTCATCCCTTATAAGGCTCACTAAAGGACCAACTGAGGTTAAGGGAGTTCGTAAATTAGCTGCAATAACAATAATGCCGAGAATGATCAGCCCTATAGAGGTTGGCACGAATTTTTTATTTTGTTTGTTCGGCATTCTTTTTTTCTCCTTCCTGTATTCATACGTACTATCTGTTTCTATTTGACAATAACCATCCGCGCGAATAACAAAAGTATATTATAATATATTTTATTTAACAATATATATTTTATAATATACCGAATATTATCTAAACAACAAAAATACAACTCCGAATTCACGACATGAATTCAGAGTTGTATTTAATACGTGGAAATTATCGACTTTTAGAAACCATATTTTAAGGATATATGGAGCACTGTTTCGCTTTCTGTATGGTTGGTATAAGAGTGAGGACAATCTGCACGAAAACTGATCGTATCATATTGATTCAATGTGTAAATCTCTCCATTGACTTGAATTTCAATGGAGCCAGTCATTACTGTCGCAATTTCAGTAGTATTCACATGATGACCTTCGGGGTGATACGAGCTATTTGGCTGTAAGTAAGCCCGACACATTTCAATATCGTTGCTTGCGTTTTTAAAAATGGGTTCAATGATCCAATTTTTTTGATCATTAGAAAATCGCAGTCCCTCGCCTGCTCGATACAAACTAACAGGTTTCTCTGATGTGAACAAAGCCAATAGCGGTAAAGATATGCCTTTTGAAATTTTCCATATAATCGCCAACGTTGGATTTGTTTCTCCACGTTCGATATTCCCCAGAGTAAGTTTGCTTACGCCCGTTAATTCCGCTAAGTCGTCTAAGCTCATATTTTTTTCTTTTCTGTACTTTTTCAAGGCACCGCCCATTTGTAATACCATTTGTTTTGATTCATTGACTTCATCCATTTAATATTCACCTCAACAATAAACTGTTATAGCTAGTATATTGTTTATCTAGATTCTTTTCCATACGATTAGTATTTGTTCCGTCACTAGCTTCTGCATGAGTTTTACAACATTTTACTTTATCTTTAAAATTATTATTAATTGAGGAGTCAAATGTTTTTTCACTGGAGAGTCCTCGTCCGGACTGCTCTTGAAACGGCAAGAACAGCGAAGTCTATTCCATTGCTTCAAAAGTTGTTTTAATATTATATATTACGTTAGGCTCAGGCATAGGAGAAAGGTTAAGAAAGGTGGTATAGCAATGAAGATTCTCATAGTTGGCTATTTTAACGAGACCTCAAAATCAAATATTGCAAGGTATTTTCCGCAAGACTGGAACGTTGTAGTTGTCCCACCCGGAAAAGAAATGCTGCATCATATTGAAGATTGCCAAGTAATCATCCCTGAACATATTAAAGTGGATCACAGCCTGCTTTCTAACGCAAAAAAATTAAAATTGGTACAGACAGGTGCGGGATTCGATAATGTAGATGTCTCTGCTTGTACACAGCTTGGCATTTGGGTGGCCAATGCTGCAGGAGTGAATGCGCAAGCAGTGGCCGAACACGTAATGGCATTGATATTTTCTTACTATAAAAACATACCGTTCCTTGACACCTTCATGAAAAACAAGATGGATGAACATCAATTGGACTATACCGGGAGCGAATTAAAAGGGAAAACGATCGGTATTATCGGTTTGGGCGCTATCGGAAAAAAAATAGCTGCGTTTTGTAGGGTTTTTGAGATGAATGTGCTGGCTTATGCGAGAAATGCCAATGTACAATCGGACGGTTTTGTGAAAATGACGGATTTCGATACTCTTATAAGCACATCGGACATAGTCAGTGTACATATACCCTTGAACCAGCAAACCAAACAGCTGATCAACAAAGCGACATTCAAGAAAATGAAGAATACCAGTCTTTTTATCAATACAGCCCGTGGCGGGATTGTCAACGAAAGAGACTTGCTTGATGCATTAAAAAACGGGGATATTTCAGGCGCATGCCTGGATGTGTTTGAATCTGAACCGCTTCCTATTGACAGTGAGCTCCGGAATCTGGGTAATGTGATACTTACTCCCCATACAGCAGGAATGCCTGATGGTCGGAAATTTCATAAAAAAAGATATGATTTTTTTATAAAGAATATAAAACGTGTAGAAAATGGTGAAGAGCCTGAGAGCAAGCTCAATCAGTTATTATAGTTTTGGTGAAAATAAAAATGAGCTATCGAACGCAGCTTCGTGTATCTAGGTGCTTCCCGATGTATCATGATGATAAAACCAAGGAAGACATATCTGATGGGGCCAGCTGCTTCGCAAGCCCCAGTCTAATACTCTATTTTCTTCATACAGCACCCATGCAGAAAATAGAATCGTCTGTTTTGAAGTATATAGAGTTCTGTTTGCAACTTTCATTTGCCATCTACCATTCCTCTAAATCGGTATATAGACTTTTTTACTAAAATCAATCTTTTTCATATCAAGGTCTGCATAAAGAGTTGCTCGGTATTACGTCATCTGGGATTTTCGGCACGTAGGTTGAATCCCTTCACCATGAGCCATAAGGGCAGAAGAATTTCAAATATTGCTCCTGGAATATAGAGGATTGCGCCGACATCAAGGCCACTGATTGCTAAACAACTGCTTGTTAATAATCCGGCATATCCCATAAAACCGATTATGCTCAAAAAGCGAGGAACCAACCTAGACCGATAGAGCACATAGCAAAATAATAGGCTACCCAGGCTTAGGACGATCATGGCCAGTTCAAAGAGTATAAAGTGAGATTCTACCGCTACCTTTGCTATCATTTGCAAGTAGGGACGACCTGAGGGTTCTGCACCCTTTAATTCTCCGCTCAACATGATGAGTAAAATCGGAGAAATTAAACTAAACATCAGAATTGCAGACTCGATCACCCTTGAAGCGAAATATCCTAACATTAAAGCCTCGTTATATTTTCTTAAGACGGGATACAATAGGATCGCAATTCCTACAACCGCTATTGCGTTGATTAACTCCAAAAACAACCCTGTGACTACGATCGTTTGGTTCAAAGATGAGTCCGTAAGAAGTTCGGGCCGCTTGAGAATAGGATTCAGTAACCCGCTCCCTATCAAATAGGCGCACGTCGACAATAGAAACAGTAACCCTGTCATCCTTGCAGACCATTTGTTCATGTTTATCTCCCCTTCGCTCATGTTATAAAAATCATAACGTAGAGGTTCGGGAACCCATAGACACTTTAGTGTGGTTTATATGGACTTGGCAGTAAGTTCAGCTCTTGAGCACGCGCAATCGCTTCGGTGCGCCTTCGAACTTGAAGTTTTTCAAATATCCTTCGATTGTGCCCTTTTACGGTGTCCATAGCCAAGAAAAGCTTTTCACCGATGTCCCGGTTGGAAAGTCCTTTGGCAATAAGCATTAATACCTCCAGTTCTCGCGGGCTGAGCTTTTCAACCAGATTGTTCTTCATGTCAGATAGAAGGATCCTCCTTGCTCGCTCAAGGCCAGCTTGCGCTTCATGAAGAGCAGGTAGAGGTAGATCACCGGTTAGAAGAATCGCCTCTTCGTAACATTCTTCTGCCAAGTTGGGTTCATCTTCTGCTTCATGCAGCTGGCCAAGTCCGATAAGAGACATGATTGCCATCAATTTATGTCCCATTACATGACTATAGGATATGACCTCGTTATAGGCCTTTCGAGCTCCCTCATTGTCTCCCCGCCGCTGACTTGAGACGCCTAGCATCCATGCCGCGGACGTCCGAACAGGAAGATTATCCTGGCGAAGATACTCTAGTGCTCGGCGTGACTCGTAAATAACTTGATCTGTCTCGTGAGTTGTTCTCTCCGAAACATCCCTTTCAGGGGCAATAAGTTCAATAAGGTTATGGCTCTTGTCGTCTTGCTCCGTTCTCTGCATAACCTTTTCAGCTGCCTGCAATTTTTGATTAGTCCAAGTGGAATTTACGGACATCTTTAACGAACTAACAGCTGCCCGAGTTGCTGCAATTAGCCCGATCAAGTCTCTTACACGAACATCCTGTTCGAGGCCTTCCAACGCTGCCTCTGCCGCTTTCAGCTTAAGTTCGACTTGGGACGGCTTACCTGATATGAGCAAAACAGAACCATACATCACCCATAATGCAGGTCTGGCGTCCAATTCCGAAGCAGGCAGCGACTCCAACCATTTCAGCGAGATACCTGCTGCCCCGCGAAGGTGCAATGGCATCTTCCCGCCTTCCAATAAACATGCGGTGCGATCAATATCACCTGACTTAGCAGCATGGTGAAATGCTTCGATTTCGAAGCCGTGATTTTCATACCAACTGCTTGCTCGTTTATGTAGTTCTGCGATATGAGTACCGTCGAGATGATCCTCTAACCGTCTTTGTAATGACTCGGCAAACAAATGATGGTAACGATACCACCGTCGTTCATGATCTAAAGAAATAACGAACAAATTTTGCCGCTCTAAATCAAGCAATTGCTGCCCACTAGGTATTCCGGGGTCTAGCAAAACAGCATTGCAAAGAGAACCGCACATGCGGTTAAGGATGGAGGTGCGTATCAAAAAGGATTGAACAGCTTCGGGTTGCCGTTCTAAAACCTCTTCTACCAAATAATCCAGTACAAAATGATGGTTACCCGCAATAGACTGAATGAAGCGATCGGTACCACGATCGCCTTGGATTGAAAGTCCGGCTAGCTGCAAACCGGTAATCCAACCTTCGGTTCGTGATGCTAACTCAGCGAGCTTATCTTTAGGTAGGTTAAGTTGCATGATTTCGTTAAGAAATTCTTCAACTTCGGAAGGCGTAAATCTCAGATCTGCTTCACGTAATTCGGTTAACTGGTCTTGAGCTCTTAACCGGGCTAAGGGAATAGAGGGATCCTCACGTGTAATCAAGACTAGGTGTATATGTGTGGGAAGATGATCCACGATGAAGGAGATGGCCTCGTCTATATGCTGTGATTTCATCACGTGATAATCATCAAGGACAAGCATGAAAGAAGGCATGATGGTAGTTTCACTAAGAAGAGACTCTATTATGGAGTGTATAGGAAGTGCTTCAGGAGATTGAAGTAATTCAAGTGCCCCTTTCCCGATCGTCCCAGTAATTGTTTGCAGAGAGAGAATAACATTAGTTAAAAACTGTAAAGTTTCAGCATCTCCTTCCTCCAGTGATAGCCAAGCAACATGCCGACCGCTTTGAGGGATCCACTCACCAACTAATGTCGTTTTTCCGTATCCAGCTGGCGCGGAAATTAAGGTTAATTTACGGTTCAGTCCGTATTGCAGTTTTTTAATTAATCTTTGACGAAGAACGAAATTATACCGACACGGAGGTATATTAAATTTAGACGATAGGGTAGTCATAATCATATTTTAGCACTAGGTTTTCTCTTCATCAATGAATGGAATCTTAATGACGAGAATGTAGGTTTCGGGATTCAGTCTCCTTCGTATATTACATCAGAAAGACCGATCTCTTGTTCTTAGGAAGTAAGGACGAGCTCAATGTTAAAAAATTGGCCCTCTAATCTAAATTAGAAAGCCTCACTATCGGCAATAATACAATGTTCTTGTCCTCAGCATGGGATAAAAACTTAGTCCTTAGCTCAAACTTGATTTCGATTAAATGATAATTACTCATGCATATCCTCCTAACTAATACGTGGGATAAGAACGCGTTCTTACTTACTGACCTATTATCTCTCTCATGTTATGGGTAGAAGCACTATCATTTCGATTACTAGATTCATATATTAATACATACAACATGAAAAACTTTGAAGGAAGTGATAAGATGTTGAATTCTACTATCTCGCCTTCCATTACGATATTGGGCAGCAGCGGTGGTGCTGCTAAAGCGGTATTAGCTATTCTTAATCAATCCGTTCAAGATAAAAATGACCCTATACACCCTATTATTAGCCATTCGCAATTCCACCTCATTGATATGAATCAAAAGGATAAAGTATATTTTGATCAACTATTTCCCCATCTTTCGAAACAAATCAAACTCCACCAGCTAGACCTTAAAAATGTGAGCGTCTTTCGGAAACACCTTACGAAGACAAACACAAAAGTAGTCATCGACGTATCATGGGCCGACACTATTGAGATGCTTAACTGTTGTAACGATTTAGGTGTATTATACGTTAATACTGCCCTTGAGAATGAGCAGGTCGATAATAATGAGAGCCTGCACGGTTTCCCCCTTGCAGAGCGGTATCTTAAATATCAAACTAGAAAAAATGATTTTACCCATACAACCGCCATTACATGCTCAGGTATGAATCCCGGTGTCGTACAATGGATGGCTATAAAACTGATGCAAGAAAATCCAAACAAAAAACCCTTAGCCTGCTACATTGTTGAGCATGATACTTCCTTTTTTGCAGACCAAACATTAATTGAACCTAACACCATCTATACTTCTTGGTCGGTCGAATGTTTCCTCGATGAAGCAATACTAAGTTATCCGATGTTTGTCTACAGTCATTTGCCTCATTATTTTTATGAAGAGGTCTATTCAATGGAGTACAAAGTAAGATTAGGAGACAAGGAATTTTACGGATGTCTGATGCCGCATGAAGAAGTTTTAACACTAGGTGAGTTGTTTGATATACAGATTGGATTTATTTATCGAGTTAGTGAATTTACAACAGAATTAATCCGAAAGAATTTAGATCGTGTAGACGAGTTATGGAATTGGAATCAACGCTTAATTGATCCAGAAAAAGGGATGGTTGAAGGTGAAGACCTCGTTGGAGTTCTTTTAGTTTACGAGGATTGTGAAAAATATATGTATAATTCAATGAAAAGTAGTAGCATTTATGCTCAATACAAAACAAATGCCACGTATTTCCAAGTTGCATGCGGCATTTATGCAGCCTTGGCCAGCCTAATCCTGGATGATATCCCTGTAGGTATTTATAACGTTCATGAACTTCTGCTCAAAACCGAAAGCAAGTACGAAGAATATTTATCGTACCATATGACTGACTTTGTCGTGGGAGAAAATAAAAACTCTGATGGATTACTTCATCAACGATTGAAATGGACCAAATAATGCACATCATGAATGATACGAAAACGGTCACCATGAAATTAGTTTATAAATTCTTTCACTATCATTTGACTTTAATAGAGCCAAGTAGTTTGTGGTGGCCGCTCTTCTGCTAAGACAGAGAGGAGCATACCTGAGCTTAGTGAATCCATCTTCGGCCAAATGCTGCAAGGTATTCAACCTTGGTACTGGTCAAGAAGCTGGAGATCCTGCAAAGGCCGTTGAAGCAGTTATAAAAGTTGTAGAAACTACGGAACCACCTCTCCGTTTTTGCTTAGGCAACAAGCCTATGAAGCAGCAACCTATAAATTCAACAACATCTTGCGAGCATAGAACAATGGAAAGATACCACTACAAATGCAGATTACAAATAATAAATCTATCTGTTGGAAAGGGTAGCTGACGTATTGTTTCTGCTATCCCTTTCTGTGAATCAACAGTGGTTGAACTACCGTTCATCAGCAGCTTTTGAGTCCATCGATGGTTGTTTTATATCTGGTGTCATATTTTCCGTTATAGTGTATAGCCATTTCTAATTGTTAATATCATCAGGGACTTCTTCGTTTATCAACGATAGATCGTTCTTTTGTCTTAAGATACCAGTTTAGAATCGTTGTAAGCCGTAAGCGCGCTAACGCCGTAAAAGCGCTTCGCCGTGCTTTCAACAACTTCTACCGATAAAATAAAAAAGCCGCTAAATTAGCGACTTCAATGGGAATATGCTCTTGTCCCTCGACACTTTTTCACCAACATCATGTTTCATCGTTGAACTCAGACTAATTCACTTTAGCCCTATTCGCTGTAACTCAATTAGAACTCACTCGCAATCATTCAATAAGAGAGTTGTAATTTAAAGCAACTTAATTAGCTCTTCCAGCTCATCAACCAATACTTTTGCCAATTCAAAATTAGTATCTTTCAGAGCCAATTCTATTTTCATTTCAACCGCTTTTTTCTTTTGTTCAGTTTCCAAATAGTTTTTATCAAAATGAATCGCATAAATCATCTCACTAAATTCTTGCATGCTCATTTTTCTAATCGCCTTATCTTCAATGATTAAGACATAATCCATACCATTTACAACAGAATAAAAATCATGAGAAATCATGAGAATTGCACCTTTATAGTCCTCAATGGCTTTCTCCAGTGCAATTTGTGTATAGGTATCTAAGTGGCTTGTCGGTTCATCAAGAAGTAATACGTTTGCTTTACTGGCAGAAACTTTAGCCAATTGAAGCATGTTTTTTTCTCCACCAGATAAAGATTCTATCTTTTGATTAAGGATTTCTCCTTCAAAGCCATAGTTTGAAATATACGATCTAATCTCATCATAAGTTTTAAACCCAGCATCGATGAATTCATCTAGTATTGTATTGGAATCCTTAAGCATTTCGCCTTGAACCTGAGATAAATAAGCCACGTTAACATCAGCATTTATTTCAATTGAATCATGATTATTTTTAAAGATTTCTCGGAGTAAAGTTGTTTTCCCGGTACCGTTTGAACCGATAATGGCAACTTTATCTGTAGATTTTATCTCAAAGTTAACATTGTCTAAAAGCAAGTCATCAAAGGCAACGCTATAATTATTGACCTTTATAACAGTGGTATCTTCAAGTTCATGATCCATACCAAAACTAATATTCGGTTGCTTAATATCAACAAATGGCGCTTTAATTCTACGCGCTTCCAATCTTTCTGTAAACCTAACTCTAGCTTTTAATGCTCTGCCTCTGGATGCTTCTGTATTATAAGTTGCGATAACTCTAAGATTATTAACGATGTTCTCGTTTCTCTCTATTTCTTCAGCTTCTGCGACTGTAAGTTCTTGTAACTCAATTTTAGTCTGAAGTAGTGAGAAGTTATAATCAATATATCGCCCATCAAACTCTTGAATCTCCGTGTTTTCAAGGTGAATAATTTTGTTGAAACAATGATTCAATAAATATCGGTTGTGCGTAACCACCAGCAGCATGCCCTTGTGGGCATTAATAAGCCTTTTGAGCGCATTTAAGTTTTCAAAATCTAAAAATACATCGGGTTCGTCCATAATCATCAAGTCCGGGCGACTAAGCATTTCCTTCATCACTTGAATGAGCTTGAATTCTCCGCCGCTCAGGTCCGATACGTTAAGATCTTTGAGCTTCATGAGGTTTGCCAGGTTTAGCTGCTTATTAATGGTGTTTTCAAAATTATTTCCATCCATCGAATCGAATGTGTCTAAAGCCAATTGAACCTTTTCCAGCAGCGAATCCATATCTGATGTGGTTTCCATTTCAGCATAAATCGCTGTGATTTCATCTTGTATCTTGATATATTCTTCTCCGATATACTCAAAAACGGTCATTTCTTTGGATTTGTCTACTTGCGAGAACTGACTTACATGCCCGATTCTGCAATCCGGATCTATCTCTAACTTGCCCTCAAACAAATATCGTTCCGGATCCATCAGTATATCGATTAACGTACTTTTCCCACTGCCACTCGTTCCGATAAAAGCGCAATGTTGACCTTCTTCAAATGTAAATGAAATGTTTTTATATAATTCTTTTTGCGGAAATGAGAAGGATAAGTTATCAACTTTTATCATTGTGTTACCTTTCTTTATAACTAAAATGGTGACTATTATTAAATGTCTTGTTGGACACAGACTTTTAGAGTAACACTGTTTATCCCCAAGTACAATCATTTTTACCCCTTACCCTCACCTCCTGCATTTCCAAACAAAAAATTCGCCCTATTTATGATGCGGTTCACCGTGATGTATCTAACACAAAGTACAGAATATGGAACTATCGTTCCGCTAAATCAAGGGAGAGTAGTATTTCTAACATATTTCATTCCAGCTCTGAAACTGATTCGCCACTAATTATCGTACCGTTATTCTTACCTTCACAAATTTCTTTCATCGAGCCTGGTTTATCGAAGTTAAACACATGCATTGGCAGATTGTAGTCTCTTGCTAAAATGAAAGCTGATTGGTCCATTACCTTTAAGTTGTGTTTTAAAACGTCGTTGTAATGAAGCGAACGAAATTTCCTTGCATCTTTATCAAATTTAGGGTCTGCATTAAGAACACCATCAACACCTTGCTTTGCAACTAATAAAGCGTCACAATTAACCTCGATGGCTCTTTGTACTGAAGGATAGTCTGTTGTAACGTAAGGTTGACCGTTCCCCCCTGCAAAAATTACAATATAGCCTTTTTCTAGATGGTGAATTGCTCTTAGACGGATGTATGGTTCTGCAACTGAAGTAATAGGTATTGCCGTCATTACTCGTACTTCCTTTTTGGTCTTGGCTTTAAGAACTCCACGAAGCATTAAACTATTTACTACAGTCGCAAGCGTCCCAATGTTATCAGCTTCTGCCCTATCTATCCCCCAGCTTTCCGCCATATTACCTCTGAAAATGTTACCCCCACCTATAACTAACGATACTTCAACGCCTAAATTTACTACTGACATAATTTCATCCGCAATATGCTCTAACCTTTCTGGCTCAAAACCAAATTCAGAGTTTCCTGCTACTGCTCCACCACTTAGCTTAACGAGAACCCTTTTGTACCTTGACAATTAATACACCCCCATAAAATAAAAACACTAAAGCATTAAATGCTTTAGTGTCTTAATGGAATGGAAATATGAAATTACGCAAGTCGACTGAATGTAAGTCTTCCGTCTCCACCTCATACTCCCACTCCTTCATGTTTTTTCCATCGAGTAATTTTACATTACGTGAAGGTAAATTGCAATTACCATAACCTACATATTTTACTTGTTATCGTATTGCTTTAAATTATATTCAAAGTCGGTCGATGGATGTGCTAACGCCATTTCTTAGAGTGCCATGCACAAAATTGATGTAAACTCCCCCCACCCTTCGGCAACAGAAGCCATTCTGGTGTGTTCTACACCTTACTTCAATACATCAATTATCGGTCTTGAATCGATTAGATATATGCCTAATCGCTAATGGGATTATATTCTTGTCCCTCGACACTCGACACTCGACAAAAAAAGCCGAATGGATCGTTCTCATCCACTCAGCTCTTAGGGTTACTTTACAATAATTTGTATAACATCCCTTACTGCTTTTCCACTTCCATTCATATACTCAC
>Ga0209463_1001118_pt1 | contig 17143 bp, 20 predicted proteins | sample AgamicMgSfrz_FD_187169 | JGI IMG/M metagenome (GOLD analysis project Ga0209463, IMG submission 187169) | Agave microbial communities from Guanajuato, Mexico - Mg.Sf.rz (SPAdes) (version 2) | ecosystem: Host-associated > Plants > Phyllosphere > Phylloplane/Leaf | place: Guanajuato, Mexico... | reverse complement strand
GTTGACAAAATTGGATAACTCTTTCTATAATATAGTCAATACATATCACGAGCGATTAGTTCAGTGGGAGAATACATCCTTGACAGGGATGGGGTCGGGGGTTCGAATCCCTCATCGCTCATACCATTGAATTTGTTGCGTTGGCGCTGTTTTTACTGACAGCAAAACCTTCGTAGTGATTCAATCAAGCTTTGACGAAAGCACTTCGGCATTCTAATTCTAGAATGAGCGAGGTGTTTTTTTGTGTCTTCATTTAACTACTTCGATGAGAAACCTCGGGTTCATAAACGACAACCTCATAAACGAAAAGATGAAAAGTTTTTGAAAAAAGATTCCGCAAAAGTAGTATTTGAGAAGTTCCTTGAATTTAAATCGAAACAGAATTTGCGTCCACCATCTTTAAACAAATTCGTGGCATTATTTAAAAATCTAGAAGCGTTCCATGAAACACGAAGTAAAGTAACTTTACATGTAACGCACATTACAACTGAGTTTATTAGTGATTATGTTTACTGGTTGAAACACGAATATGTAAAGTTTGAGAATAACAACAATGTTCCTGAGCATGTTAAAACAATTGGACTTGCAGACGCTTCAATTGCTACTCGCATACGGTCTTTAAAAACATTTATTAATTGGTGCTTAAGAAAAAAAGTAATTCAAAGCAATCCATTTGACGATTGGGAAGGTTTCAAGCAAAACAGCACAGAGATTGATGTTTTAACGCGGAGTGAACTAAATAACTTGCTCAAGGTAGCAAAGTTTTACTCTAACAAATCGTTCAAATACTTTAGAGATACTGTTTTACTACACCTATTAATTGATGGCATGTTACGTATTACTGAAGCGTTGTTGTTGTCACGAGATGACATTGACCAAGTGAATAAGACAATATTAATTCGTTCAGTAAATGCAAAGTCACGTAAAAGTCGTATCATTCCTTTAAGTAATAAAACGTATCGTCTCTTGAACCAATTGTTAGATGAAAATGAAGCGTTCGAGGGAGAAACAGATAATCTTGTTTTCTTGTCACTTTCAGGGCGCATGTTAAACAAAAATAATGTGTTACGTGATTTGAAAAAGTGGGCGAAAGAAGCAGGGATTAAGAAGCGATTTTACTTACATTTAATTCGTCATTCTGTAGCTACTGAATACTTACGGTCATCAGGAGATGTTGAATCATTGCGTAAAATTCTCGGACATGCAGATTTGCGTACAGTTTTGATTTACAGCCACTTAGCAGATTCTACAATACAGGAGAAACATCATAATCATGGTTTTTTCGGAAGCGAAAATGTAATTCAACGGAAACGTTCTAACAAAAGAAGAAAGTAGTTTAGAAGAAATTTAGGATATGTTACTATTGAAAAGTTTACAAAATAAAAACGAACGGATTATAGGATTGCAGTCCTACCGCTCGTTTCCCACACAATATCCGAAGGACATTGCTACTTAATTATAGCAAAGTTTCCTTCGGCTGAGAAGGAGTATGAATATGAACGTTAAATCTGAAATCAATGCGTTGCAAAAACGTTTGCTTGCACGTTTAAACGTTAAAACAGGCAGTACCCTATACACAATCATTCAAGAAGTTTCTCGTCAAGCATACGCGAAGCAGTCTTTTGTAGTGTCACAAAAAAATTCTACATTAGCAGAGAAGTGCGGTGTAACTGCATCTACAATCAGCAGAAATCTAAAGAAGATTAAAGAAAAGTGTTCTGATTTATTAACGATTGAGCAGAATCGGAACATTGGAGAACAATTTGCAGCACTCATTTTTACGTTCGTTCAGCAATCCAAATGTGAAGAAAATTCACATTTAAAACAACATCAAACGGAAACGTCAAACGGTGAACAAACGGAGCAGGTCAACAGTGGCGCGGAACCAGTTGAGATTGAAGAATGCACTTCTAGTTTTTCTTCTACTCATTCCTTAGTTTATGTTTCTAAATCTAATAAAGATTTAAATAATAATATTGTTAACACCGATAACGTTCAACAAGAAAAAATAATAAATGACGCATATATCGAATTTAAAAAACAAGGCGTAGACAAAGATTTATTTAACAGAGTTTTGTCAGAAATGAAGAATAAAGCAGGTATCCGTAATCTAAAGGCGTATTTACATAAAGCACTTACTAACGTAGTTAATCATATGAATTTTAAACGCGGTATAAAAATCATTGAACATCGTGGTTTAAACGATTTCTACGGTGTATTAATGGGTGAATAGCAGGTATCAAAAGGTTGTAGATTTATGCAACGTGTCAATTTTGCAACAGGTGGACAATCATGCAACTATTAGGCGTAGGGAGGGGAGAAGAACATGCAACTATTGAACAACAAATTGACGCAGACCGTGTTATTGGGTGCAGGGGTAATGTTACTATTCAGCATGATTTTTTACGCGCTATTTGCACAAGCTTTCCCCAAAAGCACGGAGGAGGAAAAACGTATTAAGCAGTTTGAGCAGGTTCGGCAAGACCGAGCAGAATATTACAAGGAACACCCACATGAAGAATTGAGCAAATAAAAAACACCGACTCGTTAAAGACGGTGTTGGTGATGGCGTTTTATTTTAGCAAATACATCCGTATTGAACTAGTTTTTCTTCTTCAAGTCCAGGAAAACGCTTGTCGTAGTTTTCAATAAAATCAATTACGCTTTCGACAGTAGGTGGTGTAAAACCTCTGTATCTAAAGTTTTCTTCGACGCCTTCGTCATTTTGCATGATAAGATTGGCAATAAAATGGTAGCCGTTTTTATCAAAAATTTGAATCATGTAAAGCATTCCGTTCTCTTCGTTAGGTTTTAATACGGTTGGGTTAACTAAAATAGATTTTTGTAAGACCCAATCTACTTCATCATCTTCAACAAAGAAAAGGTTGTTTCGATACTCGCATTCATAACCTTTTTCAATTAGCGCTTTTTCAACCTCTTGAAGCATTCTTTCTTGTTCTTCTTTTGTTGCATAAATTCTTTCAAAATTTGTCATCTTGCATTTCCCCCGTAAAAGTTTGTTCATTAGTAATTGGGGTTTATTATGTAATTGCGACAAATGTCTAAATTTGTCGATTTCCGATTTGATAAATTTATTATAAATCTATTAACATGTGCTGTATAGACATTTTTAAAAAATGAACCAAATGTCCGTGTTGACGAATGTAAACGCCTTTGTGTTTAGTTGGATATTAATTCCAAAATAAAAACACCCCATGAGGAGTGCTTTATCGCATTATACTTCTTGTGAAACTTTTTCTGTGTACTGAATTGTTACCGTATACCATTCTTTGGTGAAAAACAGCATTTTACCGCATTCTACAGCAAGAATCTCATGATTTGGGTTTTCCAAAAATCTTTCAGCGTCTGGAACTGTTGGTGGGTTTTCTTCAACCTCAGCAACCGTTTTATCCTCAGGCCATGGAATCACACACACTTGTATTTTCGGTTTTGAATCATTTTCTTCTGAAGGTTGAACATCATTTTCTTCAATGTAGTTCAAACCTGCCATTGTGATGATAGCAGAAGATAGAGAAATGTGAAGTGCTTTGTTTCCTTGACCTCCACGAGTAACATGAATGTTTTTTGCTAAACCTTCGTCACGAACCATTTCAGATACTTCGGCTAAAAATTGTAAATCTACTCCCAATTCTTTTGTAGTCATGAGTTGTTTGTCGCGTATACGTTTTAAAATTTCAAGCACAAGTTCTTTTCTGTTCATATTCTCACCACCTTTCTATCCGACTTTATACCTTCGACAAAAAAAGTTAAAATCCTCCTGATTTCATCAGTGGAAGGAGTCTTTAGAACTGGTTTTTTGGATTTATATGTTTATATTTACAAAAAACAAGAAAAAGTTATAAAATAAAATTATATCAGAAAATAAAGAAAAATAGCGAAGGGCGGGAGAAATTAAATGTTAAATGAAGAAATTATCCGTAGGTATATCGAAATGGCGAAAGCTGGAGTAACAGTGGAAAATCCAAAAGTAGATTTAAAAAGAGAATGGTGGAAATTAGAAGATGATAAAGGGATAGAAGAATTTATTAAAGATATCACAGCGATGGCTAATACGCCAGGTGATGATGGATACTTTATAATTGGTGTAGATGAAACGAATGGGGAGCTATATGATGCTCCATTTCCCAATAAAGGAAAATACAATGACCAAGCCAAATTGGGACAATTAGTACATAAAAAAGTTCAAGAAGCAATGAATATAGAAAGTTATCCTTATGTAATAAATGGTAAAATTATATTTGTCCTAGAAGTACCACGCTCTTTCAATAAACCACACATTATTAAACAGCATAGAAATATACAAAATTTTATACCGATGCGCAAGTCTACAGGAACACAACCAGCAAATAAATTTGATTTGGATTTAATGTATTCAGAGAAAAATTCTATAGTTGTTCCTCCTTATAGATTAGATTTACATTTAGCTAATCTAACTCCTTTACGAGACAAAGGTCTTCATCAGCACAAAAGAAATTTGACTTGCGTAGTTAATATCTTAAACACAGGAACCAATATCAATATGGTAGTAGGCGGTAAGCTAACCCTAATGGAAGGCACAAATGAAATTGCTACATTAGACCATGCAAATTTCTACTGTGAAAGACAATCGGAGCGTTGGATTTCAATCAGTGAAAATCAATATTTACAAATACCACCCAACACCATTAGTTTAGTATATCTAGGCTTTTCTTCTGAAGATGAATCGCTGGTGAGTTATATAAAAAATGTAAATGAAAAAGAACAACTAAAAGGATACATAACTTTAACTGATGTATCTGGCAACACCTTTACTTCAAAAGAAATACAATTCATCTAAAATATTTGGAATAAAAGCAGTCCTTATACAAGACTGCTTTTATTTTAATTTCAATTATTTATATGGACCATATTTCTTTCGTAACATAACCAATTCTTTTTTCTTTTTTACTAAATCGTCTAACAGAAATAGACTTGTAGAACCTAACTTTTTCACTGGGTCAATCTTTCCGTCTTTAATCATCTTACTTAGCCTTGGCCTTGATATTTCTAACAGTTCTATTGCTTCAGGCGAAGTTAACACGCATTCACGAATGAAGCGCCTTTTTAATTCAGGTTTTATATACTCAAATTCTTTCATTGTGTAACTCCCTCAAATGCACATCAAGTTCATTAGCAGCGTTATGATTTGCAAAAGTTATATCATCTACAAGGTCTACACGCTTTTTCTCCGCAAGCACTTCCGCGAGCAACGGTAAATGTTGTACTACTGTGTATCTTCTATTCTTTTCATCAAAAACACCGTACAGAAATGTTTCAAATATAGCTCGGTCATGCTCTCCAGTTCCATCTTTATATTTGGTTAACGTGTTTACGAGATTTGTCATGAGTTGTTTATTCATTATGATTTCCTCCCAGTTCTGCAATTGCTTCTTTGATTAACTCCATGAAGTAGATTTGCTCAATAAGTCCGTTTGAATATGAATTCGCAAGTTTAACAAGTGTTTTATTCATCAGTAATTCCTCCCATAATTTTCTTACCAAACTATAGTAAGACGAGCGTTAATCAGTGTGAGTAGGTAGGAAGAACCGTTTTATCAAAGGGTAGTTGCTTGGCGACTATCTATCAAATTGTCACAGTCGTATGGCGACTATAGTATAGTTGCTTGGCGACTAAAGGGGCAGTCGTGTGGCGACTATTGATACAGTCGCTAAGCGACTTCTACTTATACTTACTACTTATATTAATTACTTAAAATAATACTTATATGCGCTGAAAACTAGCGTTTTCGAGCGTCCGTGTTCTTTTGAAAAATTCTTTAGTCCATATAACGAAGAAAAAATAAATATAAAAAAATTTCATCAATCGCCTTTACATCGAAAAGTTTGTCAGTATAATACGTGTACATTCAAAAAACATTTAAAAAAATTAAAAAAGATATGAAAAAGGTCTTTCGTTATGTGTTCGCTACGCACATATATTATGAGGGCATAAAACGAGACTAGGAGGAACAAATCAATGGCGAAAAAGAAACAAGTGAGTTTACATATAACTCCAGAAATTTATAAATCAGCACAAGAAAAAGCAAAATCACAAGGGTTAACGACTAACGTTTATATTGAACAACTGGTTCGCAAAGATTTAGGGAAATAAAAATTGGGGGAATTATTATTATGAAAAACACTCAAGTAACAAAAATCGTAAACGATATGAAAACAATTGAAATGGAATTAAATTACTTACACAAACGAGAAAAAAAGAAATTTCAAGAATTAGCATTTGCACTAAACATGGAAAATAATGAGTTATCAATTGAAATGGAATATGCTGGTTGTATGTTAGTTGTTTGGTCAAATGAATTAGCATTTGAAGTTAAATTGGACAAGTTTTTGAACAACTATATTTTACGTCCTGTTGTATTTAATGAACATAAAGATGAAGTTCCATTATATTTAAATAAAATCAATCGTAAACAAGCAAATACAATCGTTCAACACATGAAACGCATTGCTTACAATTTACCAGAACTAATAGAACAACGGTTGGCATATTTTGAAGAGTTAAAACGAGCGTCTAACTGACGCTCAATCAAACTAAATCAAATGGAGGTTTACAACGTGATTATTAAGAAAATCCACAGCAAAAACATAGCATTACAACTTATTAGAAAAGGGCATGATTTTATTTACTGCCAACCTCATGCCACGAAAGAAAAGTTAACTGTTTTCTTTTTTGAAGAAACAGCACAACTGAAGCGAGATTTAAACGAGATTTTCAGTTAATTAAGTATCATGCCAATTAATATGCCAAAGGGGAAAATTAAAAATGAAATTCACAATTAATAACTGTAACAGGTTCGGGCAACTCCGTTATGCGTTGCTTATGGACGACAGATTTAAACAACATCCACACGGAAAAGAGCAAGCAGCACTCTTATATTCAATGGTTGAAACACAAGTTTCTTTATCACAAAGCACTTATGATAATGGCGATTCAACATATTACGATGGAGAAAAGAAAGAAGTTTTTTGTATCCTTACAGAGGATATGGCAGATGAAGATTTTGGTATGACGAATACGGTCTTTAAACAAAGAAAGAAATTCCTAAAAGACGCAGGATTGATTTCATATCAAAAACAGAAAGTAAAAAGACGAGGCGTTGCGACAATCTTCTTTGTCACGAAGTTTGACGAATGGGTCGAGCAGAACGGTTTATATGTCAACGGTGAATGGCATGTGACTCCATCATCTGAAAATTACTTCAATCCGACTAAACATAAATCAGATGAAAAGATTGTCAAAGTCGCACCAAAGATTGAAAAGAAAGAAATTGTAGTTGAACCAGTAGAAGTTGAGCAAGAACCAACTGAAGATATTGCTGAACAAACTGCTCAAGATTTTTCCACTTATGATAACATTCCTGATTTTAGTGAATCGGTGAAAAAAGAAGTAACGCCTGAAATACAATTTATTTCACCACCGCAACCGAAAACATTCAAAGTAATCGCTCCTAAACGGAAAAGTAGGATAAATTGAATATTAATACTCAAAAATTACAGAATATTCTGTAAATATAATGAAACGGAGAAATTTATTATGAAATTAACTTACGCACAATACGATGAAGCAATGAATTATTTAGAAAAAATTTATGATGAATACGTTGAATTAAATCCACAAGATTTAATTGATGAGCAAAAACCATTTAAATCAAACGATACATTTGTGTCAATTGACTCTGGAAGTTTGATGGAATGGGATAGAGAAGATTGTAAATTAATGTATTTGTTCTACAATTTTCATACTGCAGTATCTTACGGATATGATGGTAATTTAAAAGTGTCACATTTAATGGAAATTACAGATGATGGGTTGCAGTTCGTAGCATATATGTACAACACACCTGATGGACTTGAATTTGAAATTAAAGTATACAAAGTGGACGCTTAATTGCGTCCTTATATAACGTATTAAATTAAAAGGAGAAATGGAATTATGTATGTAAATGTTATCGCTGAAAAGAACTTATTTGAATATGACTTCAAAGTATACGGTACAAAAGATGAGCCATTGTTCTTGGCAAAAGATGTTGCGGAACTGATTGACTACTCATACGCTAACAAAGCTAAAGGAACAAGAAAGGTATCACAAATGTTACGGACGATAGACGATGATGAAAAGGTCAAAGGTCGAATTAATGTAGTCACCCAAACATCTGATACAAATAATGTAGTCACCCGAAGTAAACGTGGTGGTTTGAACAATGGAACAGACCGTTGGTTCATAACTGAAAATGGATTGTACGAGTTGTTATTTCAATCACGTAAACCAATTGCCAAACAGTTCAAAAAAGAAGTAAAAGACATATTAAAGCAAATCAGGTTAACTGGTGGATACATTCCTGTGTCTGAAAGAGATACTGCCGAAGATGTTATTGCTAAAGGCTTTTTAGTTGCGCAACAAATAATCAATAATAAAAAGGATTTGCAATAGAAAATGTAAATGAATAACAAATTCCTCGGTAGTCGTTTCTACTGAAGGGGCTACGGAAGTAAATCATAGAACAAGATGGCGCTCATTTTCAGCGCTGTTGCTGTTTTCGCTTCATTAATCAAACGATTGTATAAATTGATTTTTTAAAGGAGCGTCTTCGGGCGTTCTTAAATACTGGATTAAATTGAGGGAAGGGGAAATAACCTTATGGAAGTAGTTATATTTTGTGAGTATTGTCGTTTAGTGATACGAGGCGATGAATGTTCATGTAGAGGAACGGGGACAGCGTATAAACACGGAGAACCAACGAGACATCCAAGTAGTACTCGGAATTTTCAAAAGCTACGGAAGCAAATCATTAAACGTGACGGAGCGCATTGTGTACGTTGTCGTATCAAATATGATTGGATGATGTTCGATAACCTGCAGGCGCACCATATCAAATCATGGCGTGACTTCCCTGAGCTAGCTTATGACGAATCAAATCTAATAACGGTATGTCGTTATTGTAACTTAGAGCTAGGAACCAGTAATAAGCTTGATTTCAAATATGAAGCCCCAGGATTAGAAATGCCGACATTATGACAGGCGTTTTTATTTTGAAGTAGGCAGGGAAGGACTAAGGGGTGGTCAGCAAGAAAAAAACGGATTCCCGAACTTCAGAATTTTTTGAGATAGGCCCCCTGTGTTCCTAAGAAAAAATAGGAGGGGAACGAATGGACTAAGGGGTGGTCAGTAAGGAAAAAATTGTTCCCGGAAACTAAAAAAATCATAAGGAGATATACCCACAATGAGACCGACAAAATCTGTTAATCAAATGACAAGTAACATATCAAAGGACGAACGGAGAGAACGCGAAAAAGCAGAAAAATATGTACAAGCTATGGGGAAATCAAAGCCCGAACCAGTTACACCAATGAATGACATTGAACTTGCAATTTTTAATAAATATGCGAAGCTTAACGATTCATTCAATGAGTTTGATAGCACAGCACTATCATTATTGGTTAAAAGTTTGTGCCGCTACAACGAAATTGACCAAGTTATCGAGAAGTTAGATGTATTGGACGATAGACGACCAAGTTTGATTCGTCAAGCCTCAACTTACGGCAAGGCTATACAGCAACACTCAGCTTCACTATCGTTGTCATTAACAAATCGATTAAGAATGGCTAGTGATATGGCTAGATTGGCTATGGAAGAGAAAAAGCTTGAAGAAGCAAACAATCAACAGCCAAAAGCTGTCAATCCACTATTGGCTCTACTGGAGGACGATGATTATGAATGAGTATAAAAATTTCTAGTTTTCGGGAAAAATATTTTTTGTATTCGTCAGCCTTCTGTCCTTTTGCCTCCCTTAGATTTTTTCTTGGGACACCTGGGGGGTCTCATTTTATTAGGTAATACTAATAGACATGATTTCCATATATTTAGAAAGTTTTTCTTATTCATAGTATAATAGACATAAATAATACTATGAAAACGGTGATAATAATGAATAGTAACTTTTCATTTTTTCGTGGAAAATGGGACGTACTCGCCAATTTAGGAGAAACTGCAGAGAGAAATTTACATCAAGACCCACATACAACTTTAATGAAACTTCGTTTGTTTGGAGAAACACTGTCGAAGTTTATTTTGGCATCTGAAAATATACGAGAAACATATGATACGAGGCAAGTGGATAGAATTAATACACTTCGTCGTGAAGGTCTAGTTGAACCCGAATTACTTGATATCTTTGAGGCATTACGTCGTAAAGGCAACCAAGCTTCACACGAAGCAGATTACGGTAAAACAGAAGAAGCAAAAGCATTAGTACATTTGGCATTTCGTTTGTCTGTTTGGTTTATGGAAGTTTACGGGGATTGGGACTTTGAAGCTCCTGAATACATAGAACCCCAAGAACAAGCGAACGTGGATATAGAAAGACTGCAAAAAGAATACGAAGATAAATTCAAGAAACTGGAAAATGAATTAGAAAAATCTCGTCAAAAAGCCCAATCAGAGCATGAAGATATAAAAAATGAACGTAAAAAGAAATCTAGGGACTTTATACGTCGTCAAGAATTAACAGAACCTGAAACACGTGCCATCATTGATGAAAAGTTACGTTTGGCAGGATGGGAAGCAGACACAAATAAACTTAATCATCAAAAAAATGGTACTTTACCGCAGAAAAATAAGAATATGGCAATAGCCGAATGGAAAGTTGACGGAGGAAGAGTTGACTATGCACTCTTCATTGGATTAGAACTTGTAGGCTTGATTGAAGCGAAAAGAAAAAAGAAAAATATTCCTGGTGTATTAGAAAGTCAAACAAAAACGTATGCAAGGAATGTAATGTTAATTGATAAAGAAATAATCACTCCAACAACAGGCGATTATAAAGTACCATTCTTATATGCAACAAACGGTAGACCGTTCCTAAGACAATTGAAGGAAGAGTCAGGAATATGGTTTTGGGATTCACGGAAACCTTTAGAACATGCTCGCCCATTAGAGGCATGGCATTCTCCGGAAGATTTGCAGTTACTCCTTAGTCAAGATGATAAAGATGCAGACAAGCTTCTCGAAGAAGAAGATATTACGAAATTTGGACTACGTCACTATCAGCAAAATGCTGTTCTTGCAGCAGAAAAAGGTTTAAAAGAAGGCCAAAGAAAAATGTTAGTTGCAATGGCAACGGGTACAGGGAAAACTCGTACAGCAATTGCACTCATGTATCGGTTAATCAAAACTAAAAAATGCCGTCGTATTCTTTTCTTAGTAGACCGTAATTCTTTAGGTCAACAAACAGATGATGCTCTAAAAGATACAAAAATTGAAGGTTACTCTTTTGCGGATATTTACGACGTGAAGTCATTGGAAGATGTTACTCCAGAAGTAGAGACAAAAGTACAAATTGCCACAGTACAAGGAATGGTCAAGCGAATTTTTTACAGTGAGAGCGAAAAAGTTCCAAGTGTTGGGCAATACGATTTTATTATCGTGGACGAAGCGCACCGTGGTTATACAAGCGACCGAGAAATGTCTGAAGAAGAATTAGAATTTAGAGACCAAAATGATTATGTTAGTCAATATCGTCGTGTTATTGATTATTTTGATGCAGCATGTCTTGGACTTACAGCAACACCTGCGCTTCATACAACTGAAATCTTTGGAATGCCAATTTTTAAATATTCCTACAGCGAAGCAGTACTGGATGGATACTTAGTTGACCACGAACCTCCGTATCTATTCAAGACAGAACTTTCTGAAATGGGAATTAGTTTTGAAAAAGATGAAGAGGTAGAAGTATATGACGTTGATAAAGGTGAAATCCAATTAGAAAAGATGGAAGATACGGTACACTTTGAGGTTGAACAATTTAATAAAAGAGTTATCACAGAACCTTTTAACAAAGCAATATTAAATAAACTCGCAGATTATATTGACCCAACAAGTAAGGAAAAGACGCTTATATTTGCAGCCACTGACCAACATGCAGATTTGATTGTACGTTTGTTAAAAGAAGCATTCAAAGAGCGTGGCGATGAAGTAGAAGATGATGCTATTGTTAAAATTACTGGTTACAGTTACAAACCATTAAAGATGATTAAAAGATTAAAAACTGAACGACTTCCAAATGTCGTGGTTACAGTAGATTTACTAACAACAGGAATTGATGTTCCAGCGATTACAAATCTAGTATTTTTACGCCGTATACAATCACGTATTCTTTATGACCAAATGCTTGGACGTGCAACTCGCCTTTGTGCTGATATTGGTAAAACTCATTTTAATATTTATGATGCAGTTGGAATATATGATAAGTTAAAAAGTTACACAGAGATGAAACCTGTAGTTAAGAAACAAAATTACAGTATTGGTCACCTGCATGAATCATTGGCAAATGCAACTACAGAAGAAGAAGAAGAGTTTTATCGTGACCAATTAGTTGCGAAGATTCAGCGTCGTAAACAAAGGTTAAACGAAGAAGGAAAACAGAAATTTGAAGAGTTATCTAACGGGAAAAGCATTGATGAGTGGGCCAAAGAAGTTCAAACATACACTTCCAAAGAGGCAAAACAACATTCTACTTTGTTTGAGTATATTGAAGCCTATCGAGCAAAAGGTGAAAAGCGATATATTTCTAATAAAGAAGATGAAGTAACAAGTGTGGTACGCGGATATGGTGAAGGGAATAGTCGTCCAGAAGATTACTTAGATGGTTTTGTACGCTTCATTCAGGAAAATATAAATGAAATACCTGCACTACAACTTGTCTGTACGCGTCCAAAAGATTTAACAAGACAAGATTTAAGAGAGTTAATTACAATTTTAGAAACAAAGGGCTTTAAACAATCACATTTACGGACAGCATGGAAGCAGACAAAAAATCAAGATATCGCAGCAGACATCATTAGTTTTATTCGTCAAGCAGCATTGGGAGAAGCACTAGTTGACCACGATAGTCGTATTAAAAAAGCGATGCAGAAAGTATATTCTTTAAACGATTGGACACCAAGACAAAAGAAGTGGTTGGAGCGAATTGAAAAGCAATTACTTCAAGTACCTGTGCTAGCACCAACACCTCAGGATGCCTTTTCAGAAGAACCATTTGTTAGTCGTGGTGGATATAAAATGTTAAAGCGTGAGTTTGGTGACCACATTGATAATGTTGTGAATACTATTAACGAGAATTTATACATTAGTTAAAACTTGTGCCTCTTCATTGGGGCACTTTTTTGAGTTATAATTGAAAGGTTCGTCTTAAACAGGTAAACAATAAAAATTGTTTTAAAATAAACATTTAAGTATCGCAGGAGGTAAGGAAATGAATAATCAAGAAATTGTTCAAAAGTTATGGAATTTATGTAATGTACTACGCGATGATGGAATTACATATCAGCAGTATGTAACTGAGTTAACATATATACTATTTTTAAAAATGATGAAAGAGCAACAAACTGAAGGTGTTATTCCAGAAGGATATCGTTGGGATAATTTATTAGAAAAAGAAGGTTTAGACTTAAAAGCATTTTATCAACGTCTGTTACTTGAATTAGGAAGTAGTGAAAATGATAAATTGCGTCAAATTTATAGTGATGCGTCTACTAGTATTGCAGAACCAAAGAATCTAGAGAAAATTCTTAAGTCAATTGATGCTCTTGATTGGTACAATGCTAAAGAAGAAGGATTAGGAAACTTATATGAGGGATTATTAGAAAAGAATGCGAGTGAAACAAAATCAGGTGCAGGTCAATACTTTACCCCTCGTGTATTGATTGATGTAATGGTACAACTAATTGACCCAAAACCTGGTGAGCGATGCAATGACCCTGCAGCTGGAACATTTGGTTTTATGATTGCAGCAGACCAATATTTAAAGAATAAAACAGATGATTATTTTGATTTAGACCCCCAAGAAGCAGAGTTTCAAAAGAAAGAAGCATTTACAGGAATGGAGCTCGTAACTGGTACTCATCGCCTTGCTTTGATGAATGCGTTACTTCATGACATGGAAGGACGTTTAGAACAAGGGGATTCGTTATCAAGCAACGGTAAATGGATGAAGAATTTTGATGTTATCCTAACTAACCCTCCATTTGGTACAAAAAAAGGTGGAGAACGTGTATCTCGTGATGATTTAACTTTTGAAACATCTAATAAACAGTTAAATTTCGTACAGTTAATTTATAATGCGTTAAAAGATGATGGAAACGCTCGTGCAGCAGTTGTCTTGCCTGATAATGTTTTATTTGAAAGTGGAGTTGGTGCACAAATTCGTCGTGATTTAATGAATAAATGTAACTTGCATACGATTTTACGCTTACCAACAGGAATCTTCTATGCACATGGTGTAAAAACGAATGTATTATTCTTTACTAGAGAAACAACTGACCAAAATAATACAAAAGACGTATGGGTGTATGACCTTCGTACAAATATGGATTCATTCGGTAAACGTAATCAGTTAACAATGGCACATTTTGAGAACTTTATGAAGGCATACGTTGCTGAGGACCGTTCAAAAGTAGAAGATGAGCGTTGGAACAACTTCAATCGAGAAGAAATTGCTAAAAAGAATGATAGCTTGGATATAGGATTAATTGCAGATGAATCATTTTCTTCCTATGAAAATTTACCAGAACCAATTGAATCAGCAGAAGAAGCGATAATGAAACTTCAACAAGCAATGAATTTATTAAGTGAAGTTGTGGAGGAACTTCGAGCTGTAGAAGAAAACGAGGTTGCCAAAAGATGAGTAAGAAAAAGAAGAGTATCGAGGAGTTATTAGAAAAAACATTAATACAAGAAGAACAGCCATATGAAATACCAGGAAATTGGTTATGGGTTAAATTAGATTCTTTATCAAAGGTTATTTCAAAGGGAACTACTCCTCCAAAAAGTAAAGGACATGATTATACTGATGAAGGCGTGAATTTCCTGAGAGTTGAAAATATCACTAAAAATCAGACGCTCGATATTAACAATGTTAAATTCATTAGTGAAAATACTCATTCGACAGTATTGAATCGTTCCATCGGAGAAGAAAATGACGTACTGATTTCCATTGCGGGTGCGTTAGGGAGAGTAGCAATAATTAGAAAAGAACATTTACCATGTAACATGAATCAAGCTATTGCTTTTGTAAGATTGTGTGGTGAATATGTAAACGCAGACTACATTAAATATGCCATCTCTTCTCCAGTCATCCAAAGAAATCTGCTGCAGCAAAAAAGGATTACTGCGCAGCCTAACTTAAATTTGAAAAATATAGGCGATATATTAATTCCATTACCACCTTTAAATGAACAAAAACTTATCGTCAAGAAAGTGGAGCACCTTTTAAATAAAATTGAAGATGTAAAGCAGTTAATTGAAGAAGCTAAAGAGACATTTGAACTTCGTCGAGCTGCTATTATTCAAACTGTTTTAAGAGAAGGATTAAAAGGTGACGAACTTCCTGCAGGTTGGAAAAGTGTAAAAATTGAAAAGTTATTTAATATATTTGGTGGTGGAACACCTAGTAAGACAAAACAGGAGTATTGGAATGGGGACATCCCTTGGATTTCTGCTAAAGATATGAAAACCAGCTATATATCAAATACGATGGATTATATCACTAATGAAGGTCTTGGAAATTCTTCAGCAAAACTTGCGAAAAAAGGTTCAATAGCGATGGTTGTTAGAAGTGGTATTCTGCAAAGAACTTTGCCTGTGGCTTATCTGCTCACAGAATGTACAGTGAATCAAGATTTGAAAGTATTTGATTCAGGAGATGAATTAATAAATAGATATTTCATGTGGTATATAAAAGGTAATGAAAAAAGTTTATTGCAGAACTATTCTAAATCTGGAACGACTGTTAATAGTATTGAGTTCCAGAAGTTTAAATCCCATGAACTAATCTTGCCATCCATGGAAATATTAAAGAAAAAGGTAGATAGAATTGAAAATGCTATAGAGAAAGAAACAAAAGCAAAGGAAATCTTAAACTTAGTTGAAGCAATTGAGCAGTTAAAGTCTTCTATTCTTTCCAAAGCATTTCGAGGTGAACTTGGAACAAATGACTCAAGTGAAGAAAGTGCAATTGAATTATTAAAAGAAGTTCTTCAGGAACAAGTGAAATAATTAGTCGAAACAGTGAGTTCATTTATAAACTCACTGTTTTTTTAAATCTAAATCATATTTCTACATTATTTTTAGTTATTTATTTCTTCATATATGGCGAAAATATAATATAGCGATATTTAGGAGGTAAAGAAGTGAATGAAAAAGTGTTAGAGATTTATAGTGAACTTAATGATTTAGAAATGATTGAAGCATGTGGTGAAGCTTTTTGTGAATTAAAGAATAGAAGAATTATAAAAACTAAGAATACTGTAGGGGATATAGGCGAATGGTTTGTAATACAATTTTATAACGAAGATGTGAAGCTTCCTAATTTACAAGAGATGCCTATAGGAACTAAATACTTCGATGCAAGAAGTGAAGATGGAAAACGATATACAATTAAAACCACCACAACAAAAGCAACAGGAGTATTTCACGGTCTTAATGAGCCAAACTGTGAACTACCAGAAGAACAAAGGTTTGAGTATGTTGTTATTGTAGTGTTACATCCTGATTGCTTCTTACCACAAGAAGTATATGAAATTAGTTGGGATGACTTCCTGATTCATAAAAAGTGGAGTGATTCTAAAAAAGCATGGAATTTAAATCTGACTAGGAAATTGAAGGAAGATGCAGAGTTAAGGTTTAGTATTAATGCTCAAATGATTTAAAGACTCTAGTTTACTTCTGAAGAACGTCTTATACTTCTAATTTACAGTATCTAATAAAATTATGATTTCATTATATTATTACTCCACTCAGTTTAATTGCTGGGTGGTCTTTTTTTATTTAGATAGTTGAATTTATTTATTGGAAAATGGTTGCAGTGTTTCAATCATATCGTTATAATTGAGTCAATAGAATGTACGAAGTGTTACTATGTCAGCATTTTGAGGCCAATTTTAATCCTTTCTTGATTTCCATTCCTTGACAGGGATGGGGTCGGGGGTTCGAATCCCTCATCGCTCATACCAAAGCCGTTTTCTTATTAATAAGAGAGCGGCTTTTCTCTTTTGTTTGACAAATCAATGCTATATTAAATCTTGAGCG
>Ga0209463_1001117_pt1 | contig 17152 bp, 16 predicted proteins | sample AgamicMgSfrz_FD_187169 | JGI IMG/M metagenome (GOLD analysis project Ga0209463, IMG submission 187169) | Agave microbial communities from Guanajuato, Mexico - Mg.Sf.rz (SPAdes) (version 2) | ecosystem: Host-associated > Plants > Phyllosphere > Phylloplane/Leaf | place: Guanajuato, Mexico... | reverse complement strand
AGGTAATTGGGAAACAATAAATCATAAAATTAAGGTAATATCAGAAAGACACTTGGACAAAAATCCATTCACAATGACTGACACAGCCAAATAAAATAACAGAATGACTAACCGTTATTATAGCCAACAAAGGAACTTCATATTTAGGAGGATACAAATGAAAAAAGTAATCACTTATGGCACCTTCGATTTATTACACTGGGGTCATATTAATATTTTGAAAAGAGCAAAAGAACTAGGCGATCATTTGACAGTTGCCCTTTCGAGTGATGAATTTAATGCAATTAAAGATAAAAAGGCATACCACAGCTATGAAAACAGAAAAATGATTCTGGAAGCAATCCGCTACGTGGATGAAGTTATTCCTGAACATGAATGGGATCAAAAGGTTAAAGACGTTGTTGACCATAACATTGATGTATTCGTAATGGGCGATGATTGGGAAGGAAAATTTGATTTCTTGAAGGATTATTGTGAAGTTGTTTACCTGCCTAGAACTGTTGGTATCTCTACTTCTAAAATCAAGAAGGATTTATTCAAGGTAAAATAATATGATAAGGGAATTTGCGATTTCCTTGTATTTAACGCTATTTTCTTTGTTGTTCCGGATTAGCAGTCTATTCCCGCAACAAAAGAAAATAGTTTTTTGTGTGTCTTTCCCTGAAAACAGTATGCATATATATGAAGAATTGAAAAAAACTGCTAGTGGCAGCCGCTGTATTTTTCTGGCTGCAACAGCAGAGACGAAAGTAATGCTAGAAGAAAAGCAAATTGGTGAAGTGCTAGAATTTACACCACGCAAACCTAAGACTTTTTTGACAGGAATTCGTCATCTAGCTACATCAAAAGTAATTGTCCTTGATAATTATTTCGGTTTTCTCTCAAGCATTAAATTCAAACGAAATGTTAAGCGGCTTCAAATCTGGCATGCTGTCGGTGCCATTAAAACCTTCGGATTGAAAGATTCAAGTATTCAATTTCGGACAAGCAAAGCTAATCAACGATTTAAGGATGTATACAGCCAGTTTCAATATGTGATCACCGGCTCCCATGAAATGGATACTATTTTTCATGAAGCATTCTCGATTCAAGAACAGCAGATAATCCATACAGGAATACCTCGCACAGATATCTTTTTTGACGAAGCACGCAAAAACGAAACAATAAAAAGAATATATAGCGAGTACCCTCAGTTTAAAAATAAGAGAATTTTATTATACGCACCAACCTTTAGAGGTGGAAATAATGGAATCACAAACGCAAACCTCGACCTTACGCTATTAAAAAACAGGCTTGGTAAAGATACTATCATCTTGATTAGACTCCATCCATCTATTAAAGAAAAGGCACACTTGCCTGAATTGGCTGGTACTATCTACGATGTTTCAGAATACCCCTATATTAATGAACTGCTTCTAATCACCGACCTGCTCATTACAGATTACTCTTCTATCCCATTTGAGTACTCTTTTTTGAGAAGACCAATGATATTCTTCCCATATGACCTCGAAGAATATGCAAAAGACAGAGGTTTTTGGACAGACTATGAAAAACTCGTACCAGGACCAGTCGCCTATACGACAGCAGAGCTGGCCGATCTATTAGCAAAAGATGACTACGACTTAAAACGCATAGATTCATTCCATAAACGCTGGAACCAATTCTCCACAGGCCAATCCAGTGAAAAAGTTGCGGCCTTAATAAGAGAATGGCTAAACGACTGAGGATACCTTCAGTCGTTTTTAGTTTGTCTGCACATAATAGAAAATAATTAAGCCTTACTATCCTCCCCATTCAAAAGGAGATTGATTAGAGCATAAGGGAGTGAGACTCCTACGGGTTTAGCGAGACGGCCAAGACCCTGCAGACGTAGCGCTTTCCACGCGGCTTGGCGCTCGCCCCATGGAAAGCGTACCCCTAAAAGCGGATATCAATCTCCCTTGTTAATAGGAATACAGACAAAAAACAGCCGCTTTTTTGACGAAATAATGCAGAACATGCTGGAATAGGGAAATTCTTTGAAATTTCTCGGGAAATAAAATGTCAGCATTTGTTGATATTTTTGTTGTTTCTTATTTGTCAGAATGCGGTATAAGTAGTATATGAAAACAAATCTTCCACTAAGAAAGGATGATACTAAATGAAAATTAAAGCAGGAAGCTGGAGACTATTAACTACACAGGACAAGCAATTCATCTTACACACATTAAGCATTCTTTCAAAATATAAAGGCACAAAATAAGCTAAACTCGAAAGCTGTTATTTCTCATATAGTTCAATTGGCAGACCATCTGGATCTGCAAAAAATGTGAACTTTTTATCAGTAAACTCATCAATACGAATATCTTCTACTTCAATAGATTGACTTTGTAAATAGGAAACTGTTTCAGCAATGTCATCCACTTCAAATGCAATATGACGCAAGCCTGCTGCTTCCGGAAAACTCGGCCTTTTCTGCGGATTGGGAAAAGAGAATAGTTCTAGCTGATAAACATCGTTTACCATAAGGTCGAGTTTATATGAATTACGCTCTTCTCGAAAAACTTCTCTAATTGGTTTGAATTTTAAAATATCCACATAAAAAGCTTTAGAAGCTTGATAATCACTGCAAATAATCGCTATATGATGTACTTTATTGACTTTCATAACGTCTCTCCTTATTGAATAAAAATATTTATGTAAAAAAAGCGAAGAAATGCAGGTTGCATTCCTCCGCCACAGCAAACATCATGCCTTTTTATGCCAGTCCCAAGCACTTCGAATAATAGTTTCCAAGCCTCTTTCTGCCTTCCAACCAAGATCTTCATAGATTTTACTTGATGAGGCGATAAGTCTTGCAGGATCTCCGGCCCGTCTTTCAGCCAAAACAACATTTGCTTGTTTACCTGTCACCTTTTCACATGTTTCAATAACTTCTTTAACGGAATAGCCTACACCATTTCCCAGATTATAAGTCTCAGCCTGTTTGCTTCCATCTAAGAGTGCTTCTACTGCCTTAATATGAGCTGCAGCCAAATCCGTCACATGAATATAATCACGGATACATGTGCCATCCACTGTTGGATAGTCTGTTCCAAAAACGGAAATTGACTCCCTTTGCCCTAATAAATGCTGCAAAATAATCGGAATTAAATGTGTTTCCGGATCATGCTGTTCACCGATTGTTCCTGACTGATGTGCACCTGCAGCATTAAAGTAGCGCAGAACAACATAGTTCAACCCGTAAGCTGCTTGGAAATCAGCTAAAATCTGTTCTACCATCAGTTTTGACTTTCCGTATGGATTGATTGGAGATGTTTTAGAACTTTCTAAAATAATTTCATCTTCGGGAATACCGTATGTAGCTGCCGTTGATGAAAAGATGAAATTCTTTACATTATGCTTTAGCATTGTCTTCAACAATGTTAAAGTATTGGCAACGTTATTTTCATAATATTTATATGGGTCTTGCACTGATTCACCGACTAAGCTGAACGCAGCAAAATGCATAACCGCTTTAATTGGATATTTAGAGAAAATCGGCTCTAAATCCTCTTCTTTCCCTAAATCTCCTTTGATGAAAACCGCTCTCTCATCTACAGATTCCTGATGGCCTGTCGCCAGGTTATCGAGTACGATGACTTCTTCTTTTTCAACTAGTTCTTTCACTAGATGACTGCCGATATAGCCGGCTCCGCCTACTACTAGAATCATATTAAATCTCCTTCATAACATAATTTTTTCTCACAATCTATTAATACCCGTATATTATATTTTATCACATGACTATTTAGAAAAATATTTCCATTGGCAATTTTTCCTTATTTCGTACTTTATACAGGTGCGAATTTCCCTAGAAAAAAGAAGGGATATAATTATCCCTCCTGTTTTCAGCCAGCAGCTGGCATTTTTCTTTTTCTGTTTTTTAACACATAATAAAAAAATTCCACATGGCCAACCAAATTACGCTTCCACAATCTACGCGGTTCTTTCAACATGCGGTAGAGCCACTCTAGGCGCAGCTTGCGAAAAAGACCTGGAGCTCTTGTGACATTGCCTGACGAAAAGTCCAAAAATGCACCGACTGCAAATGCCAGCGAACAATTAAGCTTTTCTCTGTTTTCAGCAATCCACTTTTCTTGTATTGGCATTCCTAATCCTACTAGAAGAATGTCTGTTTGCTTATCATTAATATCAGCAATGATGTCATCTACCTTGCTCGGATCAAAATATCCATGCTGTTCCCCAACAAAATTCAAGTGAGGAAACTTATCCTGCAGTTCATGTAAGGCTGCCGTAGCAACACCGGGCTTTGCTCCAAGTAAATATACATTATATTGTCTGTCTTTATGACTTTTAAGCTCATTGAATAAAGCTGGAATAAAGTCTGTGCCGTTCAAGTTTTCTTTAAAGGTAAAACCAAACATCTTCGCGCCGATTTCTATGCCGATTCCGTCATTCAGCAAAAATTCGCTGTTGTTAAGGAGGTTCAAGTATTCTCGATCCTTCTGCGCTAGATTATAGCAATGATCGTTAAGGAAGAACACATTTGCTTTTTCATATGCTATTAGTTTATCTGTCATTGCGGCAATAGCTTCATTTGTATGAAGTACATTTACCTCAATGTTTCCCATCCATCTCTTATCCATTTTGTAAATGTCTCCTGCCTTGCTTAGTGTAGCTTCATTATATAAAAATTTAAGGCATGATACAATTATCGTCACGATTCTTTATCGAATCAAATAATATTGTTGGATTTTGTCGAACTTTAACTAATTAAAATCTTTTATTATGTGAACAAAAAATGATAAAATATATATGTGTTTTTAAAAGACTTTTCAACTATCAATATGCTTGAACTTAAGTCAGCAGTAAAACAAATTATCCAAGATAAAGGCAAACCATTTGAAAGGATGGGACGCAAAGCTACAGATCTAAGGCAGCTGCACTGCTATGATGGCTGGGTCACCTTATGAGAATATAAGGAGGTTTTATTACGGTGTTAAATTTGTTACCAGTAAAAGAACTAGAAACGATAGATCCAGCAGAGCTAGATAGCGAGTGGGTTGAATTGGTACTTGAAGCCAAACGATTAGGCCTTACAAGCAAACAAGTCAGTGCTTTTCTTTCAAATCAAAAACCAGAAATAAAGTAATATACATTAATATACTGAACAATCTTTTAAAAACACATTTTATGGATATGCATCATGCATGGCACAGTTTATGTACATAAGACAAACATTTCATTATAAATGAAATGTTTGCCGTAAAGAACGTTATCTGTGCTTCTTATCCATAATGCTCCACATCTTTCCGAGTAGACCTCTTCATCTTTTCAATCCTGTCATGTAAAAATTTATACACTTCATCTTTTATTTCTTCATTTTGCAAAGCAAAATCAATCGTTGTCTTTACAAATCCAAGCTTTTCTCCTACATCATATCTGTCTCCTTCAAAATCATAAGCAAAGACCCGCTGAATTTGGTTAAGCTGCTGAATAGCGTCAGTCAACTGGATTTCTCCGCCTGCACCTGTTTCTTGTTTCTCTAAAAACATAAAAATTTCCGGAGTAAGAATATATCTGCCCAAAATCGCCAAATTCGATGGTGCAGTTCCTTTGTCCGGCTTTTCAACGAAATTCTTTACTTGATAGCTTCTGCCTGTATTTTCTCCAGGATCGACAATACCGTATCTGTCTGTTTCCTCTTCTGGTACTTGCTGTACTCCAATAACAGAAGACTGTGTTTCTTCAAATTGATTAATCAGCTGTTTTAAGCAAGGAACATCGCTCTGCACAATATCATCGCCAAGGAGTACTGCAAAAGGTTCATCCCCAATAAAATTTCTTGCACACCAAACAGCATGCCCTAAACCTTTTGGCTCCTTTTGCCGTATGTAATGGATATCAGCTAGATTGGAGGCAAAGCGGACTTTATTCAGCAAATCTTCCTTGCCCTTCGCTTCAAGATTCCATTCCAAATCATTAGCACTGTCAAAATGATCCTCGATTGATCTTTTTCCCTTCCCAGTAACAATGATGATATCCTCGATTCCAGAAGCCACGGCTTCCTCTACGATATATTGGATGGTCGGCTTGTCCACGATAGGCAGCATTTCCTTTGGCATTGCTTTAGTAGCAGGCAAAAATCTAGTTCCAAGTCCTGCTGCTGGTATGATAGCCTTCCTGATTTTCTTCATGGTGTATTCCCTCCTAATTATTATAGGATTCTTTTCCCTTGTTTTTGACAGGATAAACTATCATTTATTTCATTAAATATAAGTATTCTTCCTATGCCTTTTCCTGCTTTGTTCACTCAACCCTTGGGATATAAGATAAAAGGATAGCAGAAATAGAATAAAAGCTACTAAAGGATAGAGAAGAATCCATTGAGAATAAGACAAAAACGCGCGAGACTGTCCGATTAAACCAGACCATTCATTTGTCATAGAAATATAAGTGGAGAAATCAGGCTGAAACATTGTTCCCCCAAAAAACAGATTAAATATCGCCAATTGTCCCATCAAATGGAGCACCTGAATTGTTTCATTCAAATATAAAATAATAAAATCACCTTTTAATATCGGCCAAATATGCTTCTTTAGAATATGGCTCTTATTCCCTCCAAGTGTTACAGAGGCCATAATATAAAGGTTTTCCTTTATTTCCGCTGTTTTTGAATAAACAACATTATACACACCTGGCACCCCAAGTGCTGCCATCAGCACTCCTTGTATCATGATTAGAGAGAATGTTGAAAGACTTGGATTAATATTGATTCCGAGCATTATAAAGTAAATGATGATAACTGGAGGAATGCTCGTTAATAATGTTATCCTTCCTTGTTTGCCCTTATTTTTCCCTTTTGCTGCCAATCCGCCCAATACTCCTGCAATTCCTCCTGTAAGAAGTCGAACTGCCGCAACTATTAACACAGTAAACACTGTATATTTAGCACCATGAAGAATAAGCGATAATATATCCTTTCCCCATTTGTCTGTTCCAAACAGATAGTCCTCTGACGGTGCTAATGGCGGAGCAACAAATTCTCTTCCATTATCTGTTTCCATGTACCCTACTTTCACCTTATAATCTGCAGGATAAGGTGCAATAAAAGAACCGAAAAGACCAATCAGTACAAAAACAGCCAATAAGAAAAGACCTACGGTAAGCTTTATATTCCATTTCTCAGTCATATTTCAAGATCCTTTCCATTAGAATAATAAGCATGTACAGCAGGAAAAAAACTGCTCCATATAATAAGAATAGAGCAACAAGGCAGAAAATCACCAAATTATACTGATAGCCAAAATAAGCTTGTGTCTGAAAGAATAAAGCCGTTATTCCGTTCAAGTTAAAGATATATTCTACAATAAACAGATTACTGATCATAATTGCCAATATTTTATGCAAATCTGCTTTTAAATAAGGAGTAACATTCGTCGTCACATGGTAAAGATAAATATCCTTTTTCTTCACTCCTTTAGCAATGGCTGTCAGTATATAATCCTGTGTAAGTACATCCTTTGTTTTTTCATTTAACGCTTTAACGGCATACAAAAGTGGAATAATGATTAAGGTGATGATTGGCAGCAAAACGGCCATATGTTCCGAATCAAAGGAAGCTACTTTAGCAAGCTTAATGCCAGTATTTTTATAAACAACAGTCACTAACAGCTGCAGCAGCAATATAAGCATAAAGTCCGGTAATATTCCTAAAAGACTGATTATCCTGCCAAAAAACCGTTCACTTGCTTTCCAAAACCATATTCCGAGCAGAAAAGTGAGTGCTAGCACACATAAACCTGCGATTATTAAATAATAAAAAGAATCTGTAAAACTTTCTCCAATAACGGAAAAGATAAAAACAGATCGATCTCCCTGGGTAAAATAATAGGCATTCCCACTAAACAATCCGACAATAAAATCCTTTATGATTGCAAAAATTCCGAAAAAATCAAATACAATGTCACCGTTGTCCCCACTTAATAAAACAAGAGGAAATGCAGCCAGCACAAGCAAGAAGATAAGGCTGAGCAGTTGGGCAAAGGTTGCCTTCAATATCTTCATCAAATTCCTCCAGTTACGTTAATATATTATTTTTATATATAATTCGTTTCACTAAATACCAACCATACTAATCTATCATAAAATTCCACAGCTTATCAACAAAGATTTTCACAATTAAGAATAAATGAACGAATCAGCAATTACTATTATATTTGTATAACAGAAAAAGCGTCCTGCTTAAGGACGCCTTTTAAATTTGGGGTAATTACCGGGGGTTAGGATTGATTCTCTTTAAGAAAGGTTTTTGTTCAAATCGATCTTTAAACGGGGAAAAAACTACTTATATTTTGGAAATGTATTCTTTTAGAGTGTAGGCACGGAGCGGTGTTTTTTGGAGAATTCCTCTTGAATTAAATATTCTAATTGTCGAATCCGAACATTCTGCTGTTCCATTTTTTTAATAGTTTTAGCTTGCATTGATATTAAAGCTGACAGCAAGTCAGACATATTTTCACCAGTGTTCATTCAATTGTCACCTCCTTTTTTATTACTCTACTTACCATTAAGTAGTAATGAGCTGCTCATGATTTTTGGGTTCTAAAAATCGAACATATTCTGCAACTACTTCCGTCACATAAACTCTTTTCCCGTCTTCGTTTTCATAATTCCTTGTCTGAATTCTGCCAATCAGGGCAATCATAAAGCCTTTGCGGCAATAATGAACGATATTTTCCGCTGCCTTGTTCCAAAAAATGCATGGAATGAAGTCTGCTTCATACTCTCCTGCCTGATTGCGATAGTTCCGCTGAACTGCGAGCATAATATTTGTGACAGAAGTGCCTGTTTGGGTAAGCTTCAGTTCAGGATCACGTGTCAATCTCCCTACTAATGTCACCTGATTTATCAATAGATCACCTCTTTCTTCCTAGCAAGCTTATCATACTAAATGAGGAGACTATTGGAAAATCACGAAGGATAGCAAAAATAGAAGTTAGCATTTAGAAAACTCATTTTTCCTGTTAGGAAAAATAAAACTATCAGAGGTTTATGCAGGCAAGTTTGATGTTTCGTTAATCTATTTAATTTAACAAAAAAAGCGGATAAAGCATAAATGCTTTATCCGCTTCTTTATATTATTGCTCGTAAGATGCGATTACCGCTTGGACTTTATCCATTACGCCAGCTCGCAGCTTAGCCAATTTTCCTTGGCTTTCTTCAAGAGAAGAGCTAGTAACACTGAAATAGAACTTAGCCTTTGGTTCTGTACCTGATGGACGCAGGCAGAACCATGAGCCGTCTTCCAAATAGTATTTAATAACGTTGGATTTTGGAAGGTCGATTAAGATTTCCTTCACGTTCTCCGTCCGTTTGCTTGTTTGATAATCTTCAATTGCAACAACTTGCAGGCCGCTCACTTCAGAAATAGGATCTTGGCGGAATGTATCCATAATGTAAGCAATTTGTTCCGCACCATCTTTTCCTTTAAGTGTTAAAGATTCAAGTCCTTCTTGGTAAAAGCCGTACTTTTCAAAGACTTCAAGCAAGCCTTCGTATAAAGTCATGCCTTTTGCTTTGTAATAAGCAGCAACTTCTGCCGCAAAAATAGCTGACTGCACAGCATCTTTGTCGCGTACAAAGTCACCAATTAAGTAACCATAGCTCTCCTCATATCCAAATAGGAAAGTATGCTGCTTTGTTTGTTCAAATTCAAGGATTTTTTCACCGATGAATTTAAAGCCAGTTAATGTATCAATTGTCGGAATGCCGTATGCTTCTGCAATCGTTCTTCCGATTTCAGATGTTACGATTGTTTTGATAACAACACCGTTTTCAGGCAGAATACCTTTTGCTTTTTTCTCTGACAGCAAGTACTCAAGCATCAATGCTCCTAATTGGTTTCCAGTAAGAACCGTGTATTCACCACTTAAATCCTTAACAGCAACACCAAGGCGGTCTGCATCCGGATCTGTTCCTAAAAGAATATCTGCATCAATTTCCTTTCCATAACGGATAGCAATTTCAAACGCAGCATGCTCTTCCGGGTTTGGAGATTTAACTGTAGAGAAGTTTGCATCTGGTAATTCTTGCTCCTTAACAACTGTCACATTGCCGAAACCAAACGCCTGCAGCCCTGCGCGTACAGGCTTGTTCGCCGTACCATGCAATGGTGTGAAGACGATTTTCAAATCTTCCGCTTCTGGAAGCTTATTAAGCTGAATTGTTTTAAGCTGCTCCACATAAGCTGCATCAACGTCAGCTCCTATGTATGTTAATAAGCCTTGATCTAGTAGCTCCGACTCTTCAAGAACTTCAATCGTCAGCTCATCTTCTACTGCGTTCACATACTTGATAATAACATCTGCGGCTTCTGGAGGCAGCTGCCCGCCATCTTCCCCATATGCTTTAAAGCCATTATATTCAGGCGGATTATGGCTTGCAGTGATAACAACACCAGCAAATGTATTAAGGTGGCGCACTGCAAATGATAGCTCAGGTGTTGGACGAAGCTCTTCGAATATATAGGATTTGATGCCCAGCTTGCCCACTACTTTTGCAACTTCCAAAGCAAATTCCGGTGATTGGTGACGGGAGTCATATGCTACTGCCACACCGCGATCCATGGCCTCTTTGCCTTGTTCTTGTATGTATTTCCCCAAACCTTGGGCAGCTTTGCGCACTGTATAGATATTCATACGGTTGATGCCGGGGCCAAGCTCTCCGCGCATTCCGCCAGTGCCAAATTCTAAATGCTTATAAAAGCTATCCTCGAGCTGTTTTTCCGATTTTTGCAATTCCAGCAATTGCGCTTTTAAATTTGGCTCTAAATCTTCAAAACTAGCCCATTTTCCTACTATATCTTGATAAACCATATTGCCAGATTCCCACCTTTAATTAATATTTTTACCTGTCTTAACATTACCTAAAATATGTATATATGTAAAGGGCAATCCGGGGCAGAAGCCACCGTTTTCCCTATAACTAATTTAGGTATTTAATCCTTAATTCTTGTCCATATTTCTATCAGCGGTCCTCGCTTACCAAATACGGGATCTTCTTGAGGAAATGGGGCATTTTCTATCTCCGCCATCGCAACACGAAAATCTTCCTCCGTATCCCTTCTTGTATTATAATGCTGCCCATTAGGATATGCACCAATGACTTGCAAATCCGGGGTGGCTGACAGCTTCTTATGGCCTGTTCCTGCAGGAAGCAGCAAAACATCTCCAGCGTGAAGGATAATTTTACTGCCTTGTTCCCCGCCAATTTGCAGCAATGCAGAACCCTTCATTATCCCAAGCACCTCATGAGAATTGCTATGATAATGATGGTAAGGGAAAACTCCGTCGACCCAGCTGTTTCCCCAATTATGAGAACGAAATATCTTGCCCATATTGTTTTCACTATTTTTTAATACCTGCTTATAATGCAGAACCGGTAAGGTAGGATGATTTGGAATAAAGCCATTCGGCTCAAAGTAGTAGAGCGTGGTATCTCGTGACATTTTAGCCCCTTCCCCCTCTCTACCTCCTCTATACCCCTTTCTAGCAAAAAACATTCCTCTTAAAATCTTAAAAAAACTTTCTGTATTTTCATTAATATACTTTAAATTCCAATTTTTTTGCCGATATAGAAGGAACCCGCACAGAAATGAAACAAGTGCCCATTGGTCTAATTTTATCCTTACATACGGTGTCTTTGTTCTCGTTTCTAACTACTTATTTATTCTAAAAGGAGAAGGACAGGTAATGAACATCAGCATAAAACAAAAACTTATCGGAAGCTTTATTTTAATCTCCCTTATTTTCACCATTGCTTCCTATTATTCTTACAGCAGCTCTAAGAAAACAGAGGATTCTTTCACGTATCTTATCAACACTGTCGCTGAACTGCGTTCAATTAGTGATGAGATCAAAACTAATGCAGCTCAGCAAGTTGCCAGCTACAGAGGCTTTATGCTTTATGAGACACCAGAATTCAAAAGCCAGTTAAATGGCGCAAACAGCAATATTAAAAACCTTGTAGAAGAAGGAAAAAAGCTCGCAACACTTCAAGAAACACAGGACAGACTGGATGAAATCCAAGAACTGAATGAGCAATTCTTCCAAAGTGCTAATTCTGTCATGAACAGCATGTCAAGCTCGTCCACCAATAAAGAGCAAGCTATTGCCGAGGGCCTAGATACAATTGTCCCTATTTCAAATAATTTGACAGACAGAACGACTTCATTGATAACATGGCTAAATAAAGAAATTATGAAACCAAAGATAGATGAAGCTCAACAAGATGCAGAAAACCGTTCACTTATCATCTTGATTGTCAGCATTGCAGCAACTGTAATTGCTATTGCAGCAGGTGTTATCCAATCGTTCTTCATTACAAAGCCAATCAGCAAGCTGCAAGGTAAAATGCAGCAAGTGGCAGACGGAGAGTTAAATACGGAACCGTTGCTTTTGAAAAATAAAGATGAGATTTATCACTTAAATGAATCCTTTACACAAATGCAAGACAGCTTAAAGGCCATGATTACAAAAATCGCAAGCAATGCAGACCATGTTGCTTCTAGTGCAGAACAGCTTAATGCAAGTGCCGACCAATCAGCACGGGCAGCAGAAAACATCACGTCGTCCATTCAGCAGATTGCCGGCAGTACAGAAATAACCATCGCGAAAACAGATGAAAACTCCAGTTCTTTGTCTGGTATCCTTAATGGAATTCTAAAAATTGAGAAGGATACAGATACTGTATCAGAGCTTTCCAAAACAGCTTCTGACAATGCTGAAAAAGGCTCTAATTCTATCAGCAGCAGCTTAGCTCAAATGGAATCTATCTTTAATTCAGTTAATCGATCCAATGCGGTTATTGCCTCTCTTTCCGAAAGATCAAAAGAAATTGGATCAATTATTGATATCATCAGCAATATCGCAGAGCAGACAAACCTTCTTGCATTGAACGCTGCCATTGAGGCTGCCAGAGCCGGGGAGAACGGCAAAGGCTTTGCTGTTGTAGCAGATGAAGTGCGCAAGCTGGCGGAACAGTCGCAAGTTTCTGCGAAGGATATTTCCAGACTGTTGAGCGGCATTCAAAAGGATACCGCTGAATCAGTAGACTTGTTAAATGACGCGAAGTCACAAGCAGAGAATGGCGTTAAAATCTCAACGGAAACAGCCGATACATTCGGTGAAATTCTGAACAGCACAAAAATGGTCACACCAAAAATCAATGAAGTGGCAGAAACAATCCAGCGTATCGCTTCTTATGTTAAAGAAGTGACTTCATCTGCCGATGAAATTGCTTCTTTATCTAAGGTTAATGGCAGTAACACAGAAGAGGTCGCTTCATCTACTGAAGAGCAATTAGCTTCGATGGAAGAAATTAAAGCTTCCGCACAAGTGTTAGCTGGAATGGCCGAAGAATTGATGGCGGTTGTAAACCAATTCAAAATTTAACTCAACCACTTAACCCACAAAGACTATGCTTTGTGGGTTTTTTCCTGCTAGTGATTATTATATGCTAGAGCTGAAAAAAAAGACTATGCTTGTTCTGCTGGCACCTCTAAATTTAAGCTTTTCAGAATTTCATCAGAGCTTGTCACTGAACCAAAAAACTGATCAATTGTCTCTAATGACATATCGTACGCTTCCTGAGTAAAAGCGCCTGTACAATCAGACAATAAAAGAACATCATAATCAAGCATAAAGCCGTCTCTTGCAGTTGATTCTACGCATATATTTGTGCTGACACCAGCCATGAGCAATGTTTCAATTTCCATGGCGCGGAGGACAGAGTCAAATCTTGTGTTAATAAAGGCACTATAACGATGCTTCACCACAATAACATCTTCTTTTTCATCTGGAGTTAATTGAAAAAATTCAGCACCCCATGTGTCTTTGCGGCAAAGATCTGTTTGGCTTTTACCTTTTAACCTTTTCACCCAAGTCTTTGAGTCTGTACTTTCCTCATGAATTGTTTGAATGTAGATTACCGGCACGTTCTTTTCCTTACATGCACGTATCATCCTGTGAAGATTTGGCATCATCTTTTCAGCCATTGAGACATCCAATCCTTGCTTTGCCAAGCTTCCTTCTCTATGGCAGTAGTCATTTTGCACGTCGACTATAACAAGTGCACTTCGAGCTGGATTCCAGTCTACACCCATCCATATTCACCCTTTCCTTGTAAATTAAGCATTGCTCCTTTTTAGTATTTGTTAAACACTAATCTGTATCCGCTAATGAACAAAAATCAAAAAGAAAGACTGTCGAAAAGCAGCTTCCTTATAGAGATACCTTCATATAAGCTTTGGATACTTTTCGATCAGCCTAAAAACTTAAATATTCAATTCGAGGGACAAGTATTTATATTCTAAATAATCTTCTATTCCATATTTGCCGCCTTCTCGGCCTATTCCTGATTCCTTTACTCCTCCAAATGGCGCCTGCGCAACTGTTGGTAAAGGATCATTAATGCCAATGATCCCATACTCCAACGCTTCACCAACACGGAAGATTCGAGAAACGTCATTTGTGTAGAAATAAGCAGCAAGACCATATACTGTATTATTGGCCAATGCGACTGCTTCCTCTTCTGTTTCAAAATCAAAAAGAGGCGCAACAGGACCAAAGGTTTCTTCAGAAGCTATTTTCATATCATGTGTTGCATGAGCAAGAATAGTTGGTTCAAAGAAGAAACCATTTTCAAATTGTTCCCCTTCCGGTTTTTTACCGCCTGCAAGCAGCTTCGCGCCTTTTTGGATTGAATCCTCCACATGCTCGACCGTTTTTTTCACTGCATTTTCATTAATGAGCGGCCCGATTGTGATGCCGTCTTCAAGCCCATTTCCAACAACAAGCTTTGACATCTTCTCTGTCAGTATTTGTGCAAATTTTTCACTGATGTTCTTCTGTACATAAACACGGTTTGTACAAACACAGGTTTGACCGGCATTGCGGAATTTACTTGCAATCACGCCATCTGCCGCTTTCTCAAGATCTGCATCTTCAAAGATAAGGAATGGCGCATGGCCACCAAGTTCCATGGAGATTTTCTTCATCGTATCTGCCGCACGCTTGGCAAGCTCTTTCCCGACCTTAGTCGAACCAGTAAATGTTATTTTGCGGACATCTGGGCTTTCCATCATTGCATCGCCGATTTCCTTTGGCATGCCATGGACAAGATTTAAAACACCTTTCGGCAAACCTGCATCATGAAAAGCCTTCATTACTTCAATAGCAGTCAAAGGTGTTGATTCTGCCGGTTTAATCACTACCGTACAACCGGCAGCAAGAGCTGGTGCAATCTTCCTTGCAATCATAGCAATCGGGAAATTCCAAGGTGTGATAGCACCAACAACACCAATTGGCTGTCTTAGTACAAGAATCCTCTTCGTTGGTGAACTTGATGGAACTGTATCTCCATATATGCGCTTTCCTTCCTCCGCATACCAATCAAGGTACTCTGATGCCAGCTGCACTTCTCCCCTGCTCTCAGATAGTGGTTTACCCATCTCTGTTGTAATTATTTCTGCTAAAGAATCAACACGAGAACGAAGTAAATCTGCCGCCTTTTTCAGGTATTCATACCTGTCTTTTGCAGTCAGCTTCGACCAGGCACCAAGTGCATCTTTAGCGGCACCAATTGCTTTTTGTGCATCTTCCTTATTGCCTTTTGCCGTGTTTTTTATCAGCTCCCCTGTTGCTGGATTATGAACAGGATAGGTTTCACCGCCTATCGCTTCACACCATTCTCCGTTTATATACAACATAATTACTCCTCCTTTAGAATACAGGCAAGCTTTTAAGCCCTTGGATTAACACACCAGTTCAAGTTCCTATTACTGCAAACCAAACGTCATGTTTCAAACATTGTGCCAAACTGCACATACTTCCTTTCCATAACGTCTTATTTTCATTATAGAAGCTCGATGATGGTTTATAGGCCAATTACGATACTTGCCCGTAGCATGTATATTTTCATTAATTCCTGTTTTTATGTTTTATAAGGTACAATCTTATTTTAACAGAGTGCACAGCCTATACTCCTTCTAGAAGCTCACAGCCAATAAGGGAAATATATCCAAAAATAATAAACTGGCTTTCGTCCGCCTTATATTACCCACTCCATAAAATATTAAGTCCCCATAAATATGTAAGCTGCTGTTCTAGGTGCCCTTCATTCGCGAATAATTTTTATCTAGCTGTTGCTGTGCTGAAAAGTCGCTTAAGATGGCAAAAAAAAGAGCGGTTGCCCGCTCTTTCCGATTATTTCAAGTTACCTGAAAGCATATCATGAACCTTTTGTTTTTCTTCATCGGAAACATTCAAATAGTACGTTCCAGTTGAAGTATCTCCTGTTCCAACAACCTCATACTGTTCCATGTTATTTCTTGCACTGCGATAGTTCTTCTGGATTTCCATCATCTCATCAAAAGTCATGTTTGTTTTCACATTGCTGCCAAGTACATTTAAGATATCATCGAATTTAGAGACTGAGGAAATGCTTGCTGCCTTATCAATGATGGCTGTAAGCACCTTCCGCTGGCGTTCATTCCTGCCGAAATCTCCATTTGGATCAAGATGGCGCATACGGACAAATCCTAGTGCCTTCGGTCCGTCCAATTGGATATTTCCTTTTACATAATGATAGCCTTCTTTATAATAGCCTTCATCAATCCAGTCTAGTTCATTGTTGACTGTAATTCCGCCGACTGCATCAACAAGATCACTCAAGGCTTCCATATTCACTTGTGCATAATAATCAATATCAATACCAGTGAAATTCTCTACCGTATCAAGCGCCATCTTCACACCGCCGTAGGCATAGGCTGCATTGATTTTCGTCGTTTTGCCTGCACCGATTATTTCCGTTTTCGTGTCCCTTGGTATACTTACTATCTGCATTTTTTTCGATTTCGGGTTGACCGTCATTACCATAAGCGTGTCAGATCGGCCCACATCACCTTCTCTTTCATCCACACCCATTAATGCAATTGAAATTGGTTTACTGTTGGAAAGATTCTCTTCCCTCTGCTTTGTCACAGACTGTTCCTCGTCCTCGACTGGCTGGTACATCTTATCTGCAGTTTTTTCAACATAATGATAGAGATAAGCCGCATAACCACCAATTCCTAACACAAGAACGGCAAGGATACAGCCGATTGTTATTA
>Ga0209463_1001116_pt1 | contig 17156 bp, 17 predicted proteins | sample AgamicMgSfrz_FD_187169 | JGI IMG/M metagenome (GOLD analysis project Ga0209463, IMG submission 187169) | Agave microbial communities from Guanajuato, Mexico - Mg.Sf.rz (SPAdes) (version 2) | ecosystem: Host-associated > Plants > Phyllosphere > Phylloplane/Leaf | place: Guanajuato, Mexico... | reverse complement strand
AACTATAAATGATTGAAATACTGCAAGGATTTTATTTTCTTTTTACTCTTTTTTTGGGCGTATCTTGTTTTATATGAAATGGAAGGGCAATTGTAAATGTTGACCCTTCTCCAGGCACACTCGTAAATGTGAGCGTTCCTTTATGAGCTTCCACAATGTTTTTGGCAATAGCAAGACCTAGACCTGTTCCACCGCTTTTTCGGTTTCTTGCTTTATCTACTCTGTAGAAACGATCAAAAATAGATGCTTGATCTTCCTGCGGAATACCAATTCCATAATCTTGAACAGAAACTGTAACGCCATTTGGCTTCTTGTGAAGAGACACATCCAAGTGTTTCTCACTATACTTTAGGCCATTATCAAGTAAAATAATCAGAAGCTGTTTGAGCTTATTGCAATCGCCTACAATAGGCATATTCTCTTCCTCTTTATGAACCTTAATTGTCCTATTATAGGCATGCTCTAAGCGCTGTGAAAGTTCTGTAACAAGGTGAACAACATCCACTTCTTCTTCCTGAAGATCTCCTTGTTCATTGCTTTGAGCAAGCATAAGCATCTGTTCTGTCATCTCTTTCATTCTAACAGCTTCAGAATGAATAGCTTCAATCGATTCTTCCAGGACTTCAGGCTTTTTTGTCCCCCATCTCTTTAGGAGGCTTGCATAGCTTTCAATAACAGTTAGGGGTGTCTTTAATTCATGCGAAGCATCTGAAACAAACTGCTGCTGTTTCTCAAAGTTCCGCCTTAAAATGTCCATCATATTATTGAATGTTTTCCCCATAATGTATAACTCATCACGCGAAGATTTTGGTAATGAAAGTTTTTTAAATCGTCCATTCTTTTGAATTTCCTCCATCGTTTGCACAAGAGATTGGATAGGTGAAAGTACAATATTTCCTAAGGTCCGGCTCGCAAGAATAATGGGAATTAAAATTAAGAGTGACGTCCCAATCAAAACAAAGCGAAGAGCACTTAAATTTTCACTCATCTGTTTTAAGCTTGTTGTAATCTCTAAACTCACAATTGAACCATCTGTCCAAATCAAGGGATGATATACAACAGCAAACTTTTCTCCATTATATTCCCGTACAAATGCTTTTTCTCCATGCTGATACGTAACAGGTAGCTTCTGAAAATGAATTTCTTTTGTTAGAGTATTTGATACAAGCTTATTGTCTTCGTCAATCACGCGTATCATTCCATTTGGGGGCAAGTATGCTGTTAATAGCTGTTGAAGATTATCTTGAGGTTGAATTGTACCAACCATGTCTTTTGCTTGGGTTTGAAGACGTTCTAATTCACTGTCTGTTGTCATTTTATTAAACAGCAAATAAACAGCACTATTTGCAAGCAACAGTAACGAGAGCAGCGTTACTGTTGTAAAAATATAAATTTTATACTTAATAGGCATTAAGCTTGCTCCTTTAGCGTATAGCCTACTCCTCTAACCGTATGGATAAGCGGTGTATCAAAAGGGTAGTCTACTTTTCTTCTTAAATAACGCACATATACATCAACAACATTTGTATCACCATAGTAGTCAAATCCCCACACATTTGTGAGAATTTGCTCTCTGTTTAAAACTTGCTGCTTGTTTCGAAGCAGATAGACAAGCAAATCAAATTCTCTTGGTGTTAATTCAATCGCTTCCCCGCGTCTAATCACATCTCTTGTTTTCTCATTAACCGTTAAATCCCCTGCTTGAAGCTGTTCCTCTTCTTCTTCTTTTTGATATATTGCATTTGTTCTGAGACATGCGCGAATTCTTGCTAACAGTTCTTCAATTTGGAAAGGTTTTGTAATATAATCATTGGCTCCTTGATCAAGTCCGTTAACTTTATCTACAACAGAGTCACGAGCTGTAATTAATATAACAGGAGTATACGTATCCGTAGAACGAATCCTCCTCAGCACTTCCATTCCATTTAACTCTGGTAGCATAACATCAAGTAAAATAAGGTCCCAGTTGCCTTTTTGAAAGAGCTCTAGCCCCTCTTTTCCGCTCGCAGCAATATCTGATTGATATCCTTCGTATTCTAATTCTAAGGAAATTACACGAGCAATTTTTTCTTCATCTTCAATGATTAAAATATTTTGAGTCATTTGTTCCTCCTTATTTCCCTAAAACTTCTATACCCATTTTAATTTTTGTGACTGTTTCTATAATTTGAAGTATAGCACAGGTCATTCTCTAAAAAACGCCTCTTGCCTTTTCAAATGTTTAATAAATTCGCATTTGTTAATATCAAATAAAAGGAGGTTAATAAAATGAAACATTATCATATTATTGTCCAAGGAAAAGTACAAGGGGTTGGATTCCGCTACTTCACAGCTCTTCAAGCAGGTGAATTTGATTTAGTTGGTTTTGTTAGAAATTCAGACGATGGAAGTGTTGAGATTGAAGTAGAAGGTGCTGAAGATCGGATAAAACATTTTATAGAGAAAGTAAAAGGTGGCTCTCCTTTCTCACGAGTGGACAAACTTTCTTACTCAGAGCAAAACCACCTTGCAAACTTTTCTTCTTTTAAAATTCATTATTAACGTTTTCTATCCTTCATATGGTCTTGTTTGATAGAAGTAGTTGGGCGTTAGCACTTTATTTTGATAAGGTTTATGAAAAATATGCGTTGTAGCAGGCGATAAAGGGGGAATAAGCCATGTCCAGTTCCCTGTTACATCTCGTCCTGCTTTTCGCTCTTTTTCTTCAAAAAGTCGGAACTGCTCTGCTGCCGTATGATGATCAACAATGCTCACTCCCTGCTTTTTAAAAGAAAACAACACAGCCTCATTAAGTTCGATTAAAGCTCTATCTTTCCAAAGTGTTGCATTCCGACTTGTATCTAGCCCTAGTATAGAAGCTACTTTTGGCAAAAGGTTATATCGATCCGTATCAGCCAAATTTCTTGCTCCAATTTCTGTTCCCATATACCATCCATTAAAAGGTGCTGCTGTGTAGGAAAGCCCTCCAATTTCCAGTCGCATATCAGATACAATTGGCACCCCATACCATTTTACTTTGAGATCCTTAAACTGTTGAATTCGAGGATGTTCCATCATCACTTCCACAATAGCCGTTTTCGGAATTTCTCTCCAAACTGGTTTTCGTTCCCCAATGCTTACAACAAGAGGAAGAAGATCAAAATTTGTTCTTTCTCCTTTCCAACCTAGTCTCTCACAAACTTTTGTAAACGAAAGAGAAGCGGAGTCACCAATCAGCCCAAATTCTGTTTGATAGCCTGCATAGCGAATAAGCTGATGATTCCAAATCTGAACCTTTTCTTCCCCTTGCTCTTCTCTAAATATACTAATTGTAGGCCGAACTTTCCCTCCGTTTGTCGCATATTCAATATGCTCTATAAGGGAATCTAATACTTCTTCTTCTTTTCTTATGTGCCGCTTGTCACGAACTGTCAGCGAGGCCCAAAACAAACGCCCAATACAGCGATTGCTATTCCGCCAAGCCATCCGTGCACCATGTTCAAGCTCTTCAAATGTATGTTGATAACTGCCGTTTCTCTCTATCTGTTCGACAACTGCCATTATTCTCTCTTCTTTTTCTTCCTTTGTTTTATGAAGTTCTGTATAACAGATTTCAATAAACTCTTTTGCCTGTTGGATAAGTTCTTCTGATGCCATGTAACCCCTCCTCTTTTCTCCTCCTTACACTCTAACATCTCTTTCTTATTAAATTATTCTCTAAAATTGAAAGAATCATGAACGTAAATAAAGAAACAATACTCGCTTTTCTTATTGACGATTAGTTGTTTTTAAAAGATAAACGTTTTGTGGCTTACTTTTTAAGGAAAAGAAAACATGATACGTGCATACATCTATAAAAAGGAGGAATGCTTATGCTAAATATGCTGCTTGCTACACTTGGGATTCTTGTCCTATTCTTTGCCGTAACAGCTATTTTTATCGTTCTGTTCCGTTCTTTAGTTGACTCTAGTCAATCTAAAAAAGTAGATGCTTTGCCATCCTCACACAACAAAGATGAAAGCATATAAAAAAGCCAGATCTTCCTAGAAGGAAGGTCTGGCTTCTTATTTACTTTCCATAGTTTTTCATCTTATCCTGAAGCTGCATAACGCGTTTTGTACCATCTTCACGAAGACGTTTGTTTTCCTCTTCAATCGCCTGCGTCTCTTCCATCCCTTTCATAATGATGTTCCAAGATTCTTCAAGCGTCTCAATTTTCACGCTAGGCTGACCAGACATACGAGCAATTTCCGTACTTTGTGTTGAAATATTTTGAGCATTTTTTAAGATCATTTCATTTGTACGACGATCAAGCTCACTTAATGAATCCGCCACAAGCTTTTGGCGTTTTGCTGCCACAGCTTGAATGATACCATTTTTGAAGATTGGAATAGTTGTAATAAAGGCCGAGTTCACTTTACCAATCAGCTTTGTATTCCCCCGCTGAAGCATCCGAATTTGTGGCGCTGTTTGAACAGCAACGATCCGTGCCATTTCTAAGTCATAGATTCGTTCCTCAAGTGCTTGAATGCTGTTATTTAATGTATCAAGCTGCATTGATGCCATTTGGTTTCCGCCTGCTGCTTTTTTCTCTAACTCCGAGACCTCTGACTTAAGCTCATCCACTTTAAGTCCACCAGCAACAATATATTTTTCTAAATCTAAGTAGTATGCAATATTGTGTTGGTACATATCTTCTAACGTATTTGTTGTTTGCACCATCTTATCTTTGTAACCTGAAATTTCTCCATGAATTTTATCAATTTCTTTTCCAAGTGTTTGATATTTAGCAAAAATCTTATCAATCATCTTTTCGCCACGTTTAAAAATTTTGCCTAAAAACCCTTTCTTTTCTTCAAAATCATTCTTATCGAATTTGTCCATTAATTTACCAAGCTGTTTTAGCATTGTACTTGAGTCATTCATCTCAGACGCTCGCATCATTGATAAGATTTGATCTGAAAACTGAGAAAGCTGCACAGCAGGCTCTTTCCCGAATTCTAATAAAGCTGTTTGATTTCTGTAATCAATACTTTGTGCAAGCTGCTGCACTTCTGGTTCTTTACGAAGCTCAAGCCTCGTTTCATCTGCTGTGACTTCTGTTAACTGATCATCAGGCTCTGTTGTTACTAATCCTGTATTTGAATTTGTCATGATAATCTTCCTTTCTACTTTTTCATAGATTTTAATACTTTACGAAAGATGGAAGGTTGCTTAAAATCTTGCCCAAACACCATTTCATCTAGCCAGTGTGTATCAAAGCATTCGCTATTAAGATAAAGCTCTAAATCATTATGACCTTGTGGATTATAAAGGAAAAGATCAAAGCCAAATTCATTTAAAAGAAGCAGAAGAGCTGCGTCTGAACGAGAAAGAACGCCATTTTTTTCATTACAATATAAGACAAGCTTTGGTACCTCTTGCGCATAATCAAACTTCTGCATCAATTCCAATACAAACGTTGGAATTGATGTAATTTGAGTAAAAAGATAAAGCTTAGCCTCTTCTTCTGTTTCTCCTTGTTTTGTAAGCCAATTTGTTGTTTTGCATGTATTAGCAATTGCCGTTGCTATCCCTTTTTGTAATCCTTCTGGCAAATGCTCATATTTCCACCAGTTGCTTCTTCTCATCTTCTCTTCGTCAAGCTCACCATCTCGGTTTAGGCAGTGTTGATAGTGATATTGATAGTTTGCTTGAATTTCTGTCGTGAACGGAAACGATTGGACAAGCGATGCTTCTTCATATTCTGTTAAGGTTTGAACACGATCCCAATATTCACGTTCACTATGCGATACTCCCATAATTTTAGCAAATAAATTTGGAATGCGAACTTGTTCGTTCTGAACGGAAAAGTTCGGCCGAATAAATGCTCTCTCTTTTGCTAGAATAAATGTCTCATCATACGTTGTTTTAAGTGTGACAGCCGTTGGCACGTAATCACGAAATTGCCAAGGTTTATAAAGGGAAGAACCCTCATGATGAATCGTATGATGCATTTCTTGTGAAGCTTTGTAAGCAACTGTTCCCTTTCGCTCGGGTTCTTCTGTTGGAAAAGGTTTGATTCCCCCGTTAAGCGGATGTTTCACAACATCTGTAAATGTCTCTTTCTCATCTATTAACGAGAAATCATCTTCTCCGCCCGGATGGAAAATGATAATGTCAAAGCCAAGTAAAGCTAAATAATAGAAAAAATACACCTGACTTTTATTCATATCTCCATACCATACAATACAAGGTGGTTTCTCAAGAATAGAATATGTTTTTAACCATGAATCAAGATGATTCCAAGACCACTTCATTAAATCTAAAAAGACGCGCCTGAAGTTCTCATGTGCGAAACCATAGTGTTGATCAAAGTGTTTTAATACTTCCATAAAGGATAAACGAATATGACGATGAAAGAGCGGATTTTCATGTTTGGGGATAAGTTGTTCACCTTCTAAAAAAGCAACAAAGCGGTTAATGGATAATCCGTTCTCTCTCTGGTTAACCATATGGATTTTCTGGATTGCTTGGAACCTTTCTTGAGAAATAGTTTTATCTAGCTCCTCACTTAATATATGAACATCCTGTTTTTGAGCCAACTCATAAAGCTTAATATAATACTCTGTTTCATCATGAGTGATGCCAATAATGCGAGCGCCAATCGTGGAAAATGCAAGACCTTCTTCTTCACTATAACTAGGTCTCTCTTTTAGCGGCTTCTCTATTTGCTCCCCCCAGCTACCGGTTTGGAATGGATAGTGGGAAATAGTCATTTTTTGCCCAACCATGCTTTCTCCTCCTTTCTGCTATCATTTGTTTTTAGGATTTTTAGGGTGACCAAAAACTGCAACCATGCCAGAGCGAGTCACTGCATAGCAGTTCCCAAATTTCCGAATACTTCCTACAGGAAAATCTTGAACCCTTTTCCTTAATGTTGATGAGTTAATTCCCCATTCTTCACAAGCTTGTGCTGAACTTAAAATATGATTGCTGCTTAAATTAATTTTATTTAGTGTTATCATCTATCACAACATTCTTTCTATTACTAAAATAAAGTTGGCTTTTACTCATATGGATGTCCCTCCCAAATCATAAGAAACCTATCGTATAGTGTAGCTTGATTAAATAGATGCATTGAAAGACACCGCTTTCTTCAGTCATGAGTTACAAAAAGAAGGAGACATAAAGACTCCTTCTTTTTTATTACTTACTCGTCCTCTTTTGAAGCAGCAACTTCTTCCATGTGATGCTTTTTCTGATTTCGCTTATGAATAATAAATGTAATAACAAATGCTAAAATAACAATAATAAAGAATGCAGTATGCGGCAATTCATAATGAAATACGCTTGCGAACATTTTTAAAGCAATAATGGCAATTAATATAAAAGCAGTATGTTCTAATTCTGGAATACGATCCATTAGACGTAAGAAAAATCCGGCAACAGTACGCATCATAATAATCCCAAGCACTCCGCCTAATAAAAGAACCCAAACTTTCTCAGAAATTGCAAGGGCAGCTAAAATACTATCTACTGAAAAGGCAAGATCCATCAATTCAACAGCGATAACTGTTCCCCAGAAAACGCCAAATACACGTACTAAAAATCCTGGTTTCTTTGCTCCACCTTCATCATTTCCATTAAGGAAGAAATGCGAGATAACAAGCCAAGCAAGATAGGCGGCACCTAACACTTTAATCCACCAGAATTTAATAAGGAACATGCCTAGTCCAATGAATAAGAATCTAAAAAATACGGCTCCAAAAAGTCCGTAAGTTAATGCCTTTTTTTGCTTTTCTGCTGGCAACGGCTTTACCATTGTTGCTAATACAAGAGCATTATCTGCAGATAACAAACCTTCTAAAATAACAAGTGTACCAATTAACCCCCAAGAAACGGGATCTGTTAATACTTCAGCCCATGCATGCCAGTCAAAAGCTTGTGCATAGGTATGAAGCATTTTGTGTAAAATTTCCATATCTATTCCTCCTACTAGATGAAAAGCAGCTGTTATACTTCTAAGCCATAGTTACGGCAAAGAGCAGCTAAACCACCAGAAAACCCACTGCCAATGGCATTGAATTTCCAATCTCCATTATGACGATAAAGCTCACATACTACAACGGCTGTTTCGATGGAAAAATCTTCTCCTAAATCATAACGGATTAGTTCTTTCCCTGTTACTTCATCAACGAATCTAACAAAAGCATTTGAAACTTGTCCAAAGTTTTGGTTGCGGCTTTCGGCATCATGAATAGTAACAGTAATACCTACTCTGTGAATGTTTTCAGGAATTTTTGAAAAGTCAACGAAAAGTTGCTCATCATCTCCTGAGCCTTCTCCTGTCCGATTGTCTCCAGTATGCTCGACACCACCACTTGGATGTTTTAAATTATTATAAAAAATAAAATCATGATCATTTTGACAGTTTCCTTTTTCATCAGCTAAAAAAGCAGATGCATCAAGGTCAAATCCAGCACCGCCATCGTATTGATTCAAATCCCAACCAAGTCCAATGATTCCTTTTACTAACCCAGGATTTGTTTTTGTTAAATCAATGCGCTGACCTTTTGATAATGAAATTGACATTGTTATTCCTCCTTTTTTATTCTGAGAAAAGCCGGTGCTGAATGAGCACCGACCAGTTGTTTTATTTACACATCTAAACCGTAGTCTTTAACAAGTGACGCAAGCCCACCTTGGTAACCAGAACCAACAGCAGCGAATTTCCACTCTCCACCATGACGGTAAAGTTCACCAACTACAACAGCTGTCTCAATCGAGAAGTCTTCTCCTAAATCGTAGCGAATAAGTTCTTTATTAGACTGCTGATCTAGAATACGAACAAAGCTGTTTGAAACTTGTCCAAAGTTTTGGCTACGCGCTTCACCATCGTGAATCGTAATGACAAAAGCAATCTTTTCAATATTTGAAGGAACAGCCTGTAAATCAACAGCAACTTGTTCGTCGTCTCCTGATCCTTCTCCAGTTCGATTATCTCCTGTATGTTCAACAGCACCGCTTGAATGCTTTGGCTGATTATAGAAGATAAACTCTCCTTCAGATGGGCACTTTCCAGATGCATCTAATAGAAAGCAAGAACTATCTAGATCGAAGTCCTTTCCTCCATCATATTTATTTGTATCCCATCCTAAACCAACTGTAACTTTTGTTAATCCCGGATTTGTTTTTGTTAAGTCAATTTTTTGTCCCTTTGATAATGAAATAGCCATGATTTTTCTCTCCTTTTTATATGAAAGTAAACAAATAGCCTTTCTTCAATACATCTTAAGAATAACTACGAACAAGTTCTTGAAGGTTTGTATCTTTTGTTCCATCACCAATCGCACCAAACTTCCAGTCGCTACCATGACGATAGATTTCTGCTACAACAAGACTTGTCTTTCCACTGTAATCGTCACTTAGATTAAAGCGAAGAAGCTGTTCACTGTTATCTTGGTTTTGAACACGAATATAAGCATTTTTGAGCATTCCAAAATCTTGTTTACGACGAACACAATCATAAATATTAACAACAAAAACAAGTTTGTTTATGTAAGATGGAATATCTTGCAAATTCAATAAAATTTGCTCGTCATCCCCAGCTCCCTCACCTGTTAAGTTGTCTCCACTGTGTGTTACACTTCCACATGAGCTTTTTAAGTTACCAAAATAGATAAGCTGCTCTTTTTTTGTAATTTTGTCATCTTGTAACATAAGAACTGAAGCATCACAATCAACGTTTGGAGCTTTATTTCCGCCTCCAAACAAAGAGCTTAAAAGCCCTCCGCCACCGCTCGATTGAACAGGATCCCATCCTAATCCAATTAAGATGTTGGAAAGTGTTGGATTTCCTTTTGTCAAATCAATACGCTGACCTTTTTGAAGCGTAATCGCCATTGGATTCCCTCCTTGTCATTTCAAAAATCACGTTAACGTGATTTCCTCACCTATTTATCGTATTATAGTTTACTAGTTTTATCAAATTGCTATACTCCAAACCCCTTAGATAAATAAGTCTTAATATGTAATACGAACAATATAGAAGAAGGTTTCGTTTTTTGTAGAAATTTGTTCTCTAATCATAAAAGTGACCAAGCTATCACAAGAGTGTCGCTTGGTCACTTCTTCTTTTTAAAAAACAGTAGAGCATTTTTAGTTTCTTCTATTGAATACGATCCAGTGCGCTTTTTAAATCCTTCCATATATCTTGCCATTCTTCAATTCCAACTGATAATCGAATCAGTCCATTTGTAATTCCCATTCGTTCGCGCTCTTTTAGTGGAATACCTGCATGGGTCATTGTAGCTGGATGCTGAATTAGTGTTTCAACATCTCCGAGGCTTACCGCGATTTTAATCCATGACAAAGCGTTAAGAAACGCTTGTGCTTCTTCTTTCCCTCCTTTAATCTCAAACGAAATAATCCCTCCGCCAAGACTCATTTGCTTCTTGGCAATTTTATAATGAGCATGATTAGGATCAAAAGGATAGTAAACATTTTCAATTGCTCTATGTTTACTTAGCCGGTTTATAAGTTTTTCAGCATTTAAACATTGCCTATCAAGACGCACACCAAGCGTTTTAATTCCTCGTAACAAGAGCCAAGCATCAAAAGGAGAAAGAATTCCACCCATATCTTTATGAACAGACTTTTTCATCTCTTTCATGCACTCTTCTCCACCTACAACAAGTCCTGCAACTACATCTCCATGTCCTCCTAAATATTTAGTAGCGCTATGAATGACAATATTACACCCCCATTCTAAAGGCCTTTGAATATATGGAGAACTAAATGTATTGTCGACAACAACGGGAATGTGGTGTGCTTTCGCAATACGAGCTATAAGCTCCAAATCAACAATTTCCATTGTAGGATTTATAGGAGTTTCAATAAAAATACAGGCTGTTTCAGGCCGAATAAGTCCTTCTATGCTTCGCTTCGTGTCCATTTGACAGAAGTCATAAGTAATATTGTATTTCTTTTTCATAAATTCCAGAAGCGTATACGTACATCCGTATATGCCACTTGAACATATAACATGATCACCTGCCTTCGTAAGAGAAGATAACACAGCAGAAACCGCTGCCATGCCGGAACCAAAAGAAAGACAAGAAAAACCACCTTCAAGCTCAGCTATCTTTCTCTCAAGAGCTGAAACAGTTGGGTTCCCTAGTCGGGAATACATATATCCTGCTTCTTCTCCAAGAAATCTTTTTTCACCTTGCTGGGCTGTTTCAAAGGAAAATGTAGAGGTTTGAAAAATGGGAAAAGATAAACTTTTCGTCTCTTCTTGCAATTGTTCAACATCGTGCACAAGCTTTGTGTTCATACGTTGTTTTCCTTTCACGAACCACCGCCTCCTCACAATGCTTTCTCTCTATATGTATATGCTCCTATTTCCAAAAATCTGTTTATCCTACTTTTTACACCATTACTATATTTATCATAACGATTGTTATTTTATTTTCTTTAATTAAAAAATGTAAATTCGCTTCCAAAATGTAAACCATTTCATTTTTTTGATAATTTAAACTAAATTTTACCTCTTTTTATGTTCATTCACTTTCATTCTATTTTCGAGAAGTAAAAAACTTATATTATCAAGGGTTTTATTCCATTAGAATCAACAAAGTATTCCTCTACAACTTTTCTGAATTTGTAGCTCTTTAAATGATAAAAATCTATTTTTTTAGTTTCAAAACTTTTATAAATAGTTTAATAAAATGTTCAAACTATCGTCACAATATTAAAATGAAATTAACATTAAGCAAGGGGGTATTACGATGCAAAACGCTAGAGAAATGGAAACGGTTACTTTTTCACCAGATAATAATAATAAAAATTTCTTTCAAAAGCTTATGGATATTAAGGTAGGTCCACTTCCTTTACCGCTTTATGTTCTTTTTTCAGCTATCGTTATTGCGGCTGCAATTTACAATCAACTTCCGCCTGATATGATTGGTGGATTCGCAATTATTATGGTTGCAGGATTTCTTTTAGGGGATATTGGTATGAAAGTACCAATTTTGAAAAACATTGGTGGCCCTGCTATCATGTCATTGTTTATTCCATCACTATTCGTTTTCCTAGGTTGGATGAATGATTCTTCTATGGAAGCGGTTACAACATTAATGAAGACATCTAACTTCTTATATTTCTATATTTCCTGCCTTGTTGCTGGTAGTATTTTAGGAATGCACCGTCTTGTTCTTGTACAAGGATTCATGCGAATGGCTGTCCCCCTTATTGTTGGAACGATTAGTGCAGTTGTTGTTGGTGTTTTAGTTGGTATGCTTTTTGGATATGATCCAGCACATACATTTTTCTTCATTGTTGTTCCAATTATTTCAGGGGGAATTGGAGAAGGTATCTTACCTCTTTCATTAGGATATTCACAAATTCTTGGAGAATCATCTGCTTCACTTGTATCACAGCTCATTCCAGCTGCCATTATTGGTAACGTGTGTGCTATCATCTGTGCTGGTTTTATGAAAAACCTTGGTGAGAAAAAGCCACATTTAAATGGCCAAGGAATGCTTGTTAAAACAGGTAATGATGAAGAATTATTAAAAGCAATGAATGAAAAACGTAAAATTGACTTTTCTCTTATGGGCGCTGGTCTTTTAATTGCCTGTACATTCTTTATTACGGGTAGTCTTGTTCATGGTTTGTTGGATAAAGCATTTGGACTCAACGTACCAGGTCCAATCATCATGATCTTCGCGGCTGCACTCGTTAAAATATTTCAACTACTTCCAAAGAAAATGGAAGATGGAACATATAATCTATACAAATTCATTTCAACAAATCTTACATGGCCACTTATGGTTGGTTTAGGATTGCTTTATATTCCACTAGAAGATGTTGCTGCTGTTTTAACAGTTGGATATGTTGTTGTTTGCGCTTCTGTTGTATTAGCAATGGTTACTGCGGGATTCTTCGTTGGTAAACTGATGAAGATGTATCCTGTTGAATCTGCTATCGTAACAGGCTGTCACAGCGGCCTTGGCGGTACTGGAGATGTTGCTATCCTATCAGCTTCAAATCGTATGGGATTAATGCCTTTTGCGCAAATTTCTACTCGTATTGGCGGAGCAGCAACCGTTATTATTGCAACACTTTTACTTGGCATGTTTATGTAAACTTAAACTTAAAAACCCAGAAAGAGAAGCTCTCTTTCTGGGTTTTTATTTTTTCCTTTTCAAAGTATTAATATCTTCTAAAAATTGTCGATGAAAAGAGTAGAAGAGCACATCAACTGTAATCTTTAATAAATGTAATTAGGTGGCTAGCATACTATGGATAAAACTTCTCTCATTGGTTTAATTGTTGGAATCATTGCTGTTTTTGTTGGGATGATTTTAAAAGGTGTGAATGTAACGGTATTATTCAACATTCCTGCCTTGCTAATCATTGTGCTTGGAACCGTTGGAGCAGTAACAATCGCTTTTCCAACACAGGATATTAAAAAAGTGCCAAAGCTCTTTGGAATCTTATTTAAAGAAAATAATAGCTTAAATGTAGAAACACTTATTCCTCTTTTTGTAGAGCTTTCTTCTCTTGCACGAAGAGAAGGACTATTAGCTCTTGAAAGTAAAGTGGAAGAAATTGATGACCCATTTTTAAAGAACGGTTTAAATCTAGCTGTTGATGGCCAGCCGCATGACTTTATCCGCGACGTAATGACAGAAGAAATTGAAGCAATGGAAGATCGCCATCATACAGGTGCATCCATATTTACACAAGCTGGCACATATGCACCTACACTTGGTGTTTTAGGAGCTGTTGTTGGCCTTATTGCAGCTCTTGCTGATATGAGCGATATTGATAAACTTGGTCATGCTATTAGTGCTGCTTTCGTTGCTACACTATTTGGTATTTTTACAGGCTACGTACTATGGCACCCTTTTGCAAACAAATTAAAACGAAAATCTAAATATGAAGTAAATATCCGATACTTAATGATTGAAGGAGTTATGTCTATTGTAGAAGGACAAGCTCCAGCTGTAATTGAACGCAAGCTTGCTTCATTTTTGTCGATTAGTGAACGTGAGAAAGTATTAACAAGAAGAGATAGTCAGCAAGGTGAAGCAGATGGCTAGGAAAAGAAAATCTAAAAACCATGATGACCATGTTGATGAATCGTGGCTCATTCCTTATGCAGATTTACTGACTCTTCTTTTAGCTCTTTTTGTTGTTTTATTTGCAAGTAGTAGCATAGATGCGGAGAAAATGAAGCAGTTCGCAAGCTCTTTTAATGAAGCATTTGATGGTGGAACAGGAGTATTAGACGAAACATCTTCTGTCCCCCCTGCTGTTTCTAATGATTCTCTGCCAAAAGGTGCAAATACTGAAGAAGGAAACAGTCCAAATGAAGAATTATCGGGGTTACAGCAGAAAGTAGATGAATATATAAGCAATTCTGGACTTCATGATAAGCTTCAAACAACTCTTTCAGACGATGGATTAAAAATCACAATTTTAAATGATGTATTTTTCACTTCTGGAAGTGCCGAAGTGCAACAAGCAAACTATAAAGTTGCACAAGATATTTCAAAGTTACTTGTCATCAATCCGCCGAAACAGATTGTAATTGCAGGCTATACTGATAATGTTCCTATTTCAAATGCTAACTTTTCTTCTAACTGGGAGTTAAGCTCAATGCGCGCACTTAACTTTATGAAAGTGCTTCTTGAGAACAAAAAATTGAATCCCCAATGGTTTAGTGTGAGGGGTTATGGACAATATCATCCAATTGCATCAAATGATACATCTGAAGGTCGAGAAAAAAATCGTCGTGTAGAAATTTTAATTACCCCATCTTCAAAGCCAAGTGAATAATCATTTTGAAAACCTATTGTTAGCCATTGTTTTCCCTTCTGCCTTATAATAAAAGAAAATCCTATTTTTGGATTCTCTTTAAGGAGGAATAACAGTGGCTTTTTTTCATACAAAAGATGGTACTCGCCTTTATTACCGTACAAAAGGAACTGGCAAACCCATTGTATTAATTCATGGATGGTCAAATAGTCACGAAGCTTTCTTAATTCAAGAACAACAGCTCTGTGATGATTATTATGTTGTTACATATGATTTGCGAGGACATGGAAAGTCAGACAAACCTCAGCAAGGCTTATCTCTTCGTACTTTTGCCAAAGATTTAAAAGAATTACTGGAGCATCTAGAATTAGAAGATGCCCTTCTTGTTGGATGGTCCATGGGTACTTCTGTTATCTTTGAGTATCTTCGCCATTTTAATCAAGAACATATCTCAAAGGTTTGTTTTGTTGATATGACACCTAAATTGCTAAATGATAAAACGTGGAAACTTGGTCTTTATCATGGCTCATTTACGGAAAAAGACAACTTTAATGCCCTCACAACTATTTTTGAAGATTGGCCTTCATATGCTAAAACATTTATAAAAGCTACAATTCCTTATTTAACAGAAGAACAAATTGAACAACTTTTCCATTTAAAAGAAGATAATCTTCCACATGTTATGGCAGCAATGTGGCTTTCAATGAGTGCAAACGACTATCGTGATGTTCTTCCTTCGATTACTGTTCCATCCCTTATTATATATGGAACAAAAAGCACCCTTTACTCAGAAGACACTGCCCAATATATGGCGCAGCACATTAAACATTCCACTCTCCTTCCTTTTGAAGGGTGTACACACTTTCTAGTTGGAGAGCAGCCTCATCGTTTCACTGAAGCAATCAGAAACTTCGCAACTGAAAAATCTTCGTAAAAGAAGGTTTTTCTTTTTGCAAGAAGAAAAAAGAAGTTTTTCCTTTAAATATCCCTTTTAATTTCTCTTCTCCTCCAATAAGATGGACTAGAGAGAAAAACATTGTTAAGGTTTTAAAAGGTTAAACTTATTAAGAATAACAAGAAGAAAAGGTGTAAAACATGAGTATTTTAACAGTAAAAGACCTAAGTCACGGGTTTGGTGACAGAGCAATTTTTGATAATGTTTCATTTCGCCTCTTAAAAGGTGAGCACATTGGTTTGGTCGGTGCAAACGGAGAAGGTAAATCAACTTTCATGAATATTATTACAGGTCAGCTTGAACCTGATGCAGGAAAAGTAGAGTGGGCTAAAAAAGTGCGCGTCGGCTATTTAGATCAACATACGGTTTTAAAGCGTGGATTAACAATCCGTGATGTATTAAAAAGCGCTTTTCAATATCTGTTCGACCTAGAATCTGAGATGAACGGAATGTACGAGAAGATGGGTGATGTCACACCTGAAGAGCTAGAGAAAATGCTTGAAGAAGTAGGTGTCATTCAAGATACGTTAACAAACAATGATTTTTATGTAATCGATGCAAAGGTAGAAGAAATTGCCCGTGGATTAGGTTTAGAAGATATTGGGCTCGATCGGGATGTTCAAGATTTGAGCGGTGGACAACGTACAAAAGTTTTATTAGCTAAGCTACTGCTTGAAAAACCCGATATTCTACTACTTGATGAGCCAACAAACTATCTTGATGAACAGCATATCGAATGGCTAAAACGCTATTTATTGGACTATGAAAATGCATTTGTTCTTATCTCACACGACATTCCTTTCCTAAACAGCGTTGTTAACTTAATTTATCATATGGAAAATCAAGAGCTTAATCGCTATGTTGGCGATTATAATCATTTCCTAGAAGTATATGAAGTAAAGAAACAGCAACTTCAAGCAGCTTATAAGAAACAGCAACAAGAAATCTCTGATTTAAAGGACTTTGTTGCTCGTAATAAAGCACGTGTTTCAACGCGTAATATGGCTATGTCTCGTCAGAAAAAACTTGATAAGATGGATGTTATCGAACTGGCTGCTGAGAAACCAAAACCAGAATTTCGCTTTAAAGAGGGACGTACAGCAAACAAGGTTATTTTTGAAACAAAAGACCTTGTTATTGGATACGATGAGCCCCTCTCAAAACCACTGAATCTTCGAATGGAACGAGGACAAAAAATCGCTTTATTTGGTGCTAATGGTATTGGGAAAACAACACTTTTAAAAAGCATCTTAGGAGAAAATAAGCCCGTCTCAGGTGAGGTTGATCGCGGAGATTACCTTGAAATTGGTTATTTTGAACAAGAAGTTAAAAACCCATCAAACCGTACTTGTATTGAAGAAATTTGGCAAGAGTTCCCTTCATTTACTCAATATGAAGTACGTGCAACGCTTGC